>WNEX01000653.1_pt1 | contig 37164 bp, 28 predicted proteins | sample 5399841 | NCBI WGS metagenome assembly WNEX01 (sample SAMN13153337, study PRJNA577476) | soil metagenome | isolation source: 40 cm grassland meadow soil 2 days after 1st rain plot 5 | place: USA:California | collected 2015-09-18 | reverse complement strand
TTTTCGCCTCGGTGTCCGGGAGCGACACCTCCGGTCGGTAGCTCCGAGCACTGGGTCGGATGCGGATGCCCGCGTCGCCCAGGAGCGTGAGGACGGCCTGCTCCATACGCCCCTTCGGGAGGGCGAGTCGCAGGCAGGCAGAAACGGATTGTCGAGACATCTGTCACGCTCCGATGTTGGGCCCCGAAAACACGACGCCGACTCCCGAGGGAGCCGGCGTGGGCGAAAGCATTCAAGGATCTACAGAGCTACCCGTTACCTTGCGTGCGCCTCCGGCTGCCCCCGATGGAGCGGGTGGTGGTGATGATGCCGGTGGTGCAAACGGGCACGCTGCATGGGCGGTAGTTAACCCGCCGCCTGACGACTGTCAACTACCCGATCGCGTGGTTGACACGGCGAGAGACGCGGGGTAAATACCGAACCATGATCGCACGCCGCACCGCCCAGCACTGTTGTCCGCTCTGTTGCGGGATGTGTGCTCGCTCCTCGGGGAGCGGACGCGGTTGTGGCGCTGTGACTGCCGGATAGCCGGCACTCGGCGACTCGATCTCGGGCCCGCTTCCTCAGGGAAGCGGGCCCTTTTCGTTTGTGTGCCCAGCATGACCACCGAAGTGAGAGGTCGGAGCAAGGAGACGATGGGTTCAACCGGGCTGCTCAGCGGCCGGCGCATCACCCTCGCACGAGGCTTCACCCTCTGGCTCACTGGCCTGTCAGGGGCCGGCAAGTCCACGCTTGCCGCGGCCCTGGGCCGCGAGCTCGCGCGCCACGGCATCCCGGTCGAGACGCTCGACGGCGACGAGGTGCGCCAGAACCTCTCCAAGGGTCTCGGCTTTTCGCGCGAGGACCGCGACACCAACATCCGCCGGATCGGATACGTGGCGAAGCTGCTCACGCGCAACGATGTGGTCGTGATCAGCGCGGCGATCTCCCCGTACCGCGCGGTGCGGGATGAAGTACGCCACGAGATCGGCGCATTCGTCGAAGTGCACGTGAAAGCGTCGCTCGAGGAATGCGTCCGCCGTGACACGAAGGGATTGTACGCCCGTGCGCTGGCCGGCGAGATCGCCCAGTTCACAGGGGTCTCGGATCCCTACGAAGAGCCGCTCGCGCCGGAGCTAGTGGTCGACACGGAGCGTGAAGACGTCGCCACGAGCGCGGCGAGGGTAATCGATCGCCTGGTCGACCTGGGCTACCTAGCGAGCGGATCGGATGCTTAGCGCCCTCGAGGTACGCGAGCGCGCCGCCGTGCTGTCCGGGGCGGATCCCGCGGCGACGCTCGCCTGGGCGGTAGAGACCTTCCCCGCCAAGGTTGCCCTCACGGTGAGCTTCGGCGGTGGCGGGGTGGTCCTGGCGCACCTGATCAGCCGGATCGACCGCTCCGTGCCGGTAATTTTCTTGGACACCCGGTTCCACTTCCGCGAGACCTACGAATTCAAGCGGCGCTTCGCCAAGCGCTACGGGCTCAATCTGGTGGAGCTCACGCCGCTCACCGATCCGGGTCCCCTGTATAAGACCGATCCGGACCGCTGCTGTTTTCTTCGCAAGGTCGAGCCCCTGGAGCGCGCCATCGTCGCATACGACGCCTGGATCAGCGCCGTGCGGCAGGACCAGTCCGCCACCCGTCGGGCCACGGAGCCGGTCGAGTACCACGAGGTCAACGGCCACTCCATCGTCAAAGTCTTCCCGCTCGCCCGGTGGAGCCGGGCCGACGTGTGGCGCTACATCCGGGAGAACGCCGTGCCATACCACCCCTTGCTCGACCAGGGCTACTCGAGCATCGGCTGCTGGCCGTGCACCCGGCCCACCGCGCCGGGCGAGGCCGAGCGCGCTGGGCGGTGGAGCGGCAGCGGCAAGACCGAATGCGGGTTGCACACGTTCACCAGAAAGACGTGAGAAGTGAGAGGTGAGGAGTGAGCGGTAACATCACGACGATCCCGCCGCACGGCGGCGTGCTGGTGCAGCGCCTGCTCGAGGGGGAGGAGCGGCGCGCGGCCTTGTCGCGGGCGTCGGGGCTGCCATCCCTCACTCTCGACCTGCGCGGCGTGGCGGACCTCGGCTTGCTCGCCACCGGCGCGTACAGTCCCCTCACCGGCTTCATGACTCGCGCCGACTACCTGCACGTGCTGCACGAGATGCGTCTGGCGAGCGGCCTGCCCTGGTCGCTCCCCATCACGCTGCGGGTCGCCGACGGAGCGGGGCTGCGGGACTCGGTAGCTCTGAAGGGTCCCGAGGGGCGCGTGATCGGGCTGCTGGACGTGCGGGACGTGTTCAGGCACTCGAAGGAAGAGGAGGCGGAGCTGGTCTACGGCACGACCGACGCGCAGCATCCTGGCGTGGCGCAGCTGTACGCCCAGGGCGACCTGCTCGTCGGGGGTGAGGTCCGATTGCTCGAGCGGCCGACGCCGCTCTTTCCGGAGTTGGCGCTCGATCCCGCCGACACCCGGCGCGCGTTCGCCGAGCGCGGTTGGCGCAGCGTGGTCGGGTTTCAGACCCGCAATCCGGTGCATCGCGCGCACGAATACATCCAGAAGGCGGCGCTCGAGACGGTCGACGGGTTGCTGCTGCATCCGTTGCTCGGACCCACCAAGGACGACGACGTCCCGGCCGCTGTGCGCGTCTCGAGCTACCGCGTGCTGCTCGAGCGCTACTACCCGCGGGATCGCGTGCTGCTCGCCGGCTTCCCCGCCGCCATGCGCTACGCCGGTCCCCGCGAAGCGGTGTTTCACGCGCTGGTGCGCAAGAACTACGGCTGCACGCATTTCATCGTGGGCCGCGACCATGCGGGCGTGGGCAGCTACTACGGGTCGTACGACGCGCAGCGCATCTTCGATCGCTTCACGCCGGCCGAGCTGGGGATTCAGCCGGTGCGCTTCGAGCACACGTTCTTTTGCCGGCGCTGCGGCGGCATGGCGTCGCCCAAGACCTGCCCGCATGAGGCGACGAGTCACGTCATCCTGTCCGGCAGCAAAGTGCGGGAAATGTTGCGGAGCGGCACGCTACCGCCGCCCGAGTTCAGCCGTCCCGAAGTCGTGCAGGTGTTGGCGGACGGATTACGGGAGGTAGTCGTATGACACTAACGACGGTGCGCGCTACGCTGCGCCGCATCGCGCGCTTCGTGCGCAAAGTCACGGCGCCTGTGCAGCCGTGGGACTGGGACGAGCTACCGGTGCGCCACTGGTGGGACGTGTACGCGAAATGAGCGGCGAGAAGCCGTTGAGCGGGGTCGAGAGAATCAAACAACAGAGCAACGGCCTGCGCGGGCAGCTCGCCGCCGAGCTCGCCCAGCGTACCACGCACGTCTCGGACGAGAGCGCGCAGCTCCTCAAGTTTCACGGCACGTATCAGCAGGAGGATAGGGACCAGCGGCGCGCGCAGCGCGGCACGGACGCCGAGCCGGCGCACCAGTTCATGGTGCGGTGCAAAATCCCGGGAGGCGTGCTGAGCGGCCCGCAGTACCTGGTGATCGACGAGCTGGCCGACCGCTACGGCAACGGCACGCTGCGCGTCACGACCCGCCAGGGCAACCAGTTCCACGGGGTGTTGAAGGGCGATCTCAAGGCGACGATTCGCGCCGTGAACGACGCTCTGGTCACGACGCTGGGCGCATGCGGCGACGTGGTGCGCAACGTGGTGTCGTGCCCCGCACCCAAGTCCCGGGGCTTGCGGGAACAGGTGTTCTCCGTCGCGCGACGACTGTCGGATCAGCTGCTGCCGCGCACGCGGGCGTACCACGAGATCTGGCTCGACGGCGAGCAGGTGGCGGGCGGGCCCCTCGAGTCGGAGCCGATCTACGGGACCCGCTACCTGCCCCGCAAATTCAAGGTCGCGTTCGCGTTTCCCGACGACAATTGCTGCGACGTCCACTCGAACGACCTCGGCTTCCTCGTAGTCCAGGAAGGCGGTCAGCTCCTTGGCTTCAACGTCCTCGTGGGTGGCGGGATGGGGAAGACGCACGGCAAGGAAGACACTTATCCGCGGCTCGCCGACGTGCTGGGCTTTGCTGCGACGGAGCAGGTGGTCGAGGTGGCGGAGGCCGTGGTCAAAGTGCAACGCGATCACGGCAACCGCAGCGATCGGCGTCATGCCCGGCTCAAGTACCTGCTGGATAAGGAAGGGCTCGACTGGTTCCGCAAGCACGTGGAGCGCCAGCTGGGTCGTCGGCTGGCGCCGGCCTCGGACATCGAAGTCTCGGGCATCGCCGATCACCTCGGGTGGCATGCGCAGGAGCGCGGGCGCTCGTTCCTGGGCCTGTTCATCGAGAACGGGCGCATCCGCGACGCCGGCAACAGTCGGCTGCGCAGCGGCATTCGTCGCGTCGTCGAGACGCTCGGCGCGGGCGTGCGCCTCACGCCGCAGCAGAATCTTTTGATCACCGACGTCCCGGACCGGTGCCGGGGGCTCGTCGAGCGCATTCTGGCCGACCATGGCGTCACCGCCGACGCGATGCTGTCGCCGGTGCGGCGCTGGTCGATGGCGTGTCCCGCGTTGCCAACCTGCGGGCTCGCCCTGGCGGAAGCGGAACGGGCCCTGCCCGATGTCATCAGCGAGCTCGAGCGCGAGCTGGAAACGCTCGGCGTCGCGGATGCGGCGCTCACGGTTCGCATGACTGGCTGCCCCAACGGCTGCGCCCGGCCGTACACGGCGGACCTGGCCTTCGTGGGGCGCTCGCTCAACAAGTACGCCGTGTTCGTGGGCGGCAGTATGCTGGGCACGCGGCTCGGCACGCAGTACGCCGATCTCGTGCCGCGCGACCGGCTCGTGGCGACGGTGCGGCCGCTGTTCGAGCGGTTCCGCGACGAGCGGCTCGAGGGCGAGCGGTTCGGGGACTTCTGCGACCGGGTGGTCCTCACCCCCCATCCCCCTCTCCGCGGTGCGGAGAGGGGGGGCGAGGCGGCTGAGGTCGGCCTGCAATGACCGCGTTCTACCCGGTGTTTCTCGACCTGCGCGGCCGTCGCGCCGTCGTGATCGGCGGCGGTGCCGTGGCCGAGCAGAAGGTGCACGGGCTGGTCGGGGCGGGTGCGCACGTCACGGTAGTGAGCACGGACGTGACGCCCGCGCTGGGGGCGCTGGCGCGGCGCAACGCCATCGAGCACAAGCGCCGGCCGTATCGCCGGGGTGACCTCAAGGGCGCGTGGCTCGCGATCGCGGCAACCGACGATCGCGGCACGAACGGAGCCGTCTGGGCCGAGGCCGGGTGCATCGCGAGGGAGACATCACGGTCGCGGTCTCGACCGCGGGTAAGAGCCCGGCGCTCGCGGTACGCCTGCGGCAGCGCATCGCGCGGCTCGTGGGGCGCGCCGAGGCCCGGCTGTGCGAGCTGTTGGGCGAGCTGCGGCCCGGACTGGCGGAGCGGGTGCCGGATACGCCCGCGCGGACGGCGCTGTGGTATAGGATCGTCGATTCGGACGTGATCGACTTTGTGCGGCGGGGAGATGTGGAAGGGGCGCGGCGGCGGATCGACGAGCTGGTTAGCCGGCTCGGCCCTGTTCCCAGGCTGAAGCCTGGGCCCGACACTTCATTGCCCTTAAGGGCAGTGCCACATCGGGCCCACTCTTCAGAGTGGGAACACCAAACGGGGGTAGTCTACCTCGTCGGCGCCGGCCCGGGCGACCCGGGATTGATCACGGCGAAGGGCCTCGAGCTGCTGCGATCTGCCGACGTGGTGGTGTACGATCGGCTCGTGTCGCCCGCGCTCCTTGCCCAGGCGCCGGCCGAGGCCGAGCGCATCTTGAGGGGGACCGATCAACAGGATGTCAACGCGTTGCTCATCGACCGTGCTCGGGAGGGGCTCAACGTCGTTCGCCTCAAAGGTGGCGATCCGTTCGTGTTCGGCCGCGGCGCCGAGGAGTGCGAGGCGCTCGCCGCCGCGGGTGTGTCCTACGAGGTGATTCCCGGTGTGACGTCCGCGATCGCGGTGCCCGCCGCCGCCGGCATCCCGGTCACGCACCGGCGGGTGGCATCGGGCTTCGCGGTGGTAGCGGGGCACGAATGCGACGGCCGCTCGGACCTCGATTGGGAAGCGCTCTCCCGGATGCCCACACTGGTGGTGCTGATGGGACTGGCGGCGCTGCCCGATGTCGTCGCCCGGCTGCGGGCCCAGGGGGCACCAGCCGATGCGCCGGTCGCGGTGATCGCGAGCGGCACGCTTCCGGAGCAGCGTAGGGTCGTGGGAACGCTCGACGACATCGCGGAGCTTGTCGCCGCGGCGGGGCTCGAGCCGCCCGCCACGATCGTGATCGGCGAGGTGGTACGCGTGGGATTGACTCAACGCCCGCCACGGTTAGTATCACACGCATGAGCAGCCGTATCGTGCACCGGCCGATTACGAGCATTACCATCCGACTCTTTGTGAGAGGCGGCGTGCCGGCACTCGGCTGACGGATACTCGATACCGGAACATGCACGGCGCGGCCTCTCGGAAGCTCGAGAGGCCGCGCGTGCTTTGATGGAGGCGGCCATGAGTCTGCGGCTGTACGACACGACGCTGCGCGACGGCACCCAGCGGGAAGGTCTGTCGCTCTCAGTGGACGACAAGCTCAAGATCGCGCGACGACTGGATGAGCTTGGCGTGCATTACATAGAAGGCGGCTGGCCGGGATCGAACCCCAAGGACGCCGAGTTTTTCCGGCGGATCCGGCGGGAGCCGTTGCCCCAGGCGAAAGTCGCGGCGTTCGGGATGACGCGCCGCGCGGGCGTGCGATGCGACGACGATGCCAATCTCGCCGCCCTGCTCGAGGCCGACACACCCGTCGTGACGCTCGTGGGTAAGAGCTCGACGCTGCACGTCGAGCGTGTGCTCGGCGTAGGCCGTGACGAGAATCTCCGCATGATTTCCGAAAGCGTGACGTACCTACATGACCGGGGCAAAGAAGTGATCTACGACGCGGAGCATTTCTTCGACGGCTGCCGCCTGGACCAGGAGTACGCCCTCGCGACGCTGCGCGCCGCGGCGGATGCGGGCGCTGACTGCCTCGTCCTGTGCGATACCAACGGCGGGGAGCTCCCCGATGTCGTGGAGCAGCGCGTACGGGACGTCCGCGCCCGGCTCGGCACTCCCCTCGGCATGCACCCCCACAACGACAGCGGCCTGGCCGTGGCGAACGCCCTGGCGGCGGTGCGCGCCGGGTGCGGCCATGTGCAGGGAACCATCAACGGCTACGGCGAGCGCTGCGGCAACCTGGATCTCATTCCGCTCGTCGCCACTCTGCAGCTCAAGCTCGGCTACGACGTCCTCCCGCCCGACCAGCTGCGGTGCCTGACCGAGGTGGCGCACTTCGTGGCGGCCGTCGCCAACTTGAATCCCGATGCGCACGCCCCGTACGTCGGCGCTAGCGCGTTCGCGCACAAAGGCGGCATTCACGTCGCGGCAGTGGCAAAGCTGCCGGAGAGCTACCAGCACATCGATCCGGCGCTCGTCGGCAACGAGATGCGCGTCGTGGTGAGCGAGCTGTCGGGGCGCCAGAACGTGCGGCTGCGGGCTGGGGACTTGGGGCTCGGAGGGGGGGCTCGGGACTCGGACGCCGAGATCTTGCGAAGGGTGAAACAGCTCGAGTTTCAAGGCCACCAGTTCGAAGCAGCCGACGGCTCATTCGAGATGCTGGTGCGCCGCTCCGCCCCGGACTATCGCCCGCCGTTCGAGCTGCTCGGGTTCACGGTGATAGTCGAGGGGCGGAGCGGAGGGACCACCACGGCGCAGGCGATGGTCCAGCTGCGGGTAGACGGGGAAGTGATCCACACGGCCGCCGAGGGGGCGGGTCCCGTCAACGCGCTCGATTGCGCGGTGCGCAAGGCGCTGTTGCCGAGTTACCCGGAGCTCGCCGACGTGCGCCTGGTGGATTACAAGGTGCGCATCGTGGACGAGCATCTCGGCACCGCTGCCCGGCCCCGGGTGGTGGTCGAGTCGGCCCGCGGCGCGGAGCGCTGGAGCACCATGGGGTGCTCCGAGAACATCATCGAGGCCAGCTGGCAGGCCTTGCGGGATGGGCTGGAGTTACCGCTGGTGCGGAGTTGTAGCCGGGCAATGAGTGACGGGCTCTAGCGTCCAGCTCGGCGGTGCGTCAAGGCTGCCAGGTCGGGTCGGACCACCCGATCGTGTTCGCCAAAGGGAGCTTCAGGCCCGTCGCCACCTGCATGAGGGTCAGCCGCTGTAGGATGGAACGGTAGACCAACCACTGGCCGTCTGGTGACCAGGCAATGGCAGGCGAGAACTCGAACTCGCTGTCGGAGAGCAGCGCTTGATGGCCCGTGCCATCCGGGTGGATCAGCATGAGCGTCCCGAGACTGTCATAGGCGATCCATTCGCCGGTCGGGGACCAGCGAGGAACATCCCCCACGACGCCCAGGCTCGTGTCCGCCCCGCTAGCGAGGGTGTGCACGCGGAGTGTCCCACCGACGTACGGGATGTTCCTGCCACCGACGTACACGAGGCGCGTGCCGTCGGGCGAGGGAGAGGAAGCGTAGTCCGGCGAGGGCCCCCCTTGATACGCGTATGGACCACAGTCGCTCGTGTCGGCGACCACGTGCTCGAGCCCTGTCCCGTCCGGATGGATCCGCCACACGCCGTAGCACGTGGTCACGGAGTCGTTCCCCGTGAAGTAGACGTACGAGCCGTCGTGCGCATAGCGCGGGTAGAACTCGGTGCGCATCCGCGGGTCCGTCACCACCCGGCGGGTGTGCCCGGTCATGTCCATCGAGAACAGATGCTCAGGATAGTTGACATCCAACACGAACGTCCCATTGACAGCTGACCAGTCAAGTGAACGACCCCCGGGGAACGACCCCGGTATCGTGTCGAAGCTTGACCCGTCGAGGTTCATGACCATGATGTACCCGTGTTGGGCAGCTAAGCGACCCTCCGGAACGACGCTGGCCCACACGGTGTCGGTGAACCCCAGCGCGCTGATCGCCACCGACCCTCGACCGATCGCCGCGCCCGTGGCCTTGCCGGACCCGGTGATGGAGAGGGCACCGTTGAGGCTCTGGTATTGATACGTCGGCGCGACTTTGAGATGGTTGGTGTAAGCGTCTGTAATGTAGGGCCGGAACGTGACCGTGCCGCCGACGTACAGCGCAGTATCAACCGGGTCGGCGCGCACACGAGCCGGTGCGCCAGGGAGGACGGTGAAGTACAAGTCCACTGATTGCCCGCTCGGCGCGACAATGACGACCTTCCCGGTCGCCGCCCACTGTTTCGCCTCGAGCCACACGGATGCGTCCCCGCTCGCGTCGGTGATCACGGGCAGGCGGTCGGTCACGAACCCCGGGTCGTCGATCGGGGCCGCTAAGACGAAGCCGTCGGTATTGAAGTACACGGTTTGGCCAGACATCGGTTGGCGATCCCCGTCGAGGAGCTGGACGGTCAGCGGCGGCTTGAAGGTCGAGAGCACGGTGTCGGACACTCCGGCGCCCGACACGATATTCAGGCCCGCGTGGGGACCGCTCGTGTCGCCGCACGCGGCGAGGCCGAACGCGAGATTGAGGATGAGGGCGCCGAGGCCGAGGCGCGGGCTGGCGACGACCATTGGGGGTGCTGCGTGACCGCCGCAATTCGCGCGCCCTGGCGCTGCAATCAAGGACCAGAGCGTCGGCGTTGCGCGGGCGCAACGCACGCTCACCTCACACCGCCGCCGCTTCCTCCTCCGCCGCCGGCTCCGCCGCCACCGGCGCCGTGTAGGGCACCACCTTGCGGAACAGGTCGCGATAGCGCTCCCACGAATCCAAGATGACGCGCGCCCGCGTGCTGCCCGTCGCCGCCAGGTGCTCGCGCACCAGATCCAGCACGACGGCCTCGTCGGACGGCTCGAGCGCGCGCACTTGGACCATGTCGCTGTTCAACCGGGCCGCGAACGTCTCCGCCTCGTCGAGCACATACGCAATGCCGTTCGACATCCCGGCGGCGAAGTTGCGCCCCACGGGACCGAGCACGACGACGACGCCCGCAGTCATATACTCGCAGCAGTGCGCTCCGGCACCCTCGATCACCGCCACCGCGCCCGAGTTGCGCACGGCGAACCGGTCTCCCGCGCGGCCGGCCGCGAACAGTTTGCCAGCCGTGGCGCCGTATAGGACGGTGTTCCCGAGCAGGACCTGTTGATCGGCGACACCCGCGAGCACGCCCTCCCGGAACGGCCGGATCACGATCTCGCCCCCCGAGAGCCCCTTGGCCACGTAGTCGTTCGCTTCGCCCTCGAGCTCGAGCCTCATCCCCGGTAGCGCGAACGCCCCGAAGCTCTGGCCCGCGCTACCGCGGAACCGCAGGCGAATAGAGCCGGCGGGGAGCCCGACGTTGCCGACCCGGTCGGCGATACGACCGGCGATGCGCGCCCCCACCGTCAGATGGTGGTTGCCGATGTCGTACACGCCCGCAAACGGCCGGCCCTCGTCCAGGCGGGCCCCGAGGGTCTGGAGGATCTCCTCGTCCAGCGACTCCACACCGGGGCGATCGTTGCGTGCCACGGTGCGACGCCGCGGGGCGTCGCGGTCCGCCGCCGGGTCGGCGAGGAGCAGCGAGAGATCGAGCATCTGCGCCCGTGGTACCTCTGGGCGGTCCACCCGCTCGAGCAGCTCCGCCCGCCCGATGACGTCGTCGAGCGTGCGATAGCCCAGCTCGGCGAGAATGCGGCGCACGTCCTCGGCGATCCAGGTGAAATAGGCCACCACCTGCTCCGGCGTGCCGGTGAACTTTTTCCGCAGCTCGGGGCGCTGCGTCGCGATTCCCGTGGGACAGCTGTTCAGGTGGCACTGCCGCGCCATGTCGCAGCCGATCGCCACGAGCCCCGCGGTGCCGAACCCATAGGTCTCCGCGCCGAGCAGCGCGGCGATGACCACATCGCGCCCGGTGCGCAAGCCGCCGTCGGTCCGCACCTCGATCCGGTGGCGCAGGCCGTTCTCGACGAGCAGCGCCTGCGTCTCCGCGAGCCCCAGCTCCCACGGCGAGCCCGCATGTTTGATCGACGACAGCGGCGACGCCCCCGTGCCGCCGTTGTGACCCGAGATGAGCACGTAGTCTGCGTATGCCTTCGCGACACCCGCCGCCACGCGCCCGACCCCCGCTTCGGCCACGAGCTTCACGCCGACGCGTGCGCGAGGATTCACCTGTTTCAAGTCGTGAATCAGCTGCGCCAGGTCCTCGATCGAGTAGATGTCGTGATGCGGCGGCGGCGAGATGAGCGGCACGCCCGCCACGGAATGCCGGAGGCGCGCGATCAGCGCCGTGACTTTGTGTCCGGGGAGCTGACCACCTTCGCCCGGCTTCGACCCCTGGGCCATCTTGATCTCGAGCTCGTCGGCGCGTACCAGATAGTGCGTCGTCACGCCGAAGCGCCCCGACGCGACTTGTTTGATACGGTTATCGGCCCGGTCGCCATTCTCGAGTGGAGCGTACGTGTCGGGATCTTCGCCCCCCTCGCCCGAGTTGGAGCGGGCCCCCATGCGGTTCATGCCGATCGCGAGCGTGCGATGCGCCTCGGGCGACAGCGCGCCCAACGACATCGCCGTCGAAATGAAGCGCCGGCGGATCGTCTCGGCGGGCTCCACTTGGTCGAGCGGGATCGGTGTGCCCGCACGGATGGCGAGCAGATCGCGCGGGCTGGCCGGGAGCCGTGCCGCCACGCGTGCCTTGAAGCCGTCGTATGCCTCGGGCGTGTTCTTCTCCACGGCCGTTTGCATCGCCCGCACCAGCGGGGGCGACCACCCGTGGTCCTCGCCGTCGCGGCGATAGCGCACGCGCCCATGGTCGGGCAGGGCGTCGGGCGTCGGGGTCTCCGGGTAGGCCGCGCGCTGGCGCGCCAGCACATCCTCGGCGATCTCGGCGAACCCGATCCCGCCGATCGTCGATACCGTGCCGGTGAAGCAACGGTCGATCACCTCGGCACCGAGGCCCAGGGCCTCGAAGATCTGGGCGCCGCAGTACGACGAGAGCGTGGAGATGCCCATCTTGGAAAGGATCTTGAGCAGCCCCTTCTCGGCCGCGGCGCGGAACTTGGCCGGGGCCGTGTCGGCCTCGACATGGCGCCGCACCGATTCGAGCGCCAGCCAGGGATGGACCGCTTCGGCACCGAATCCGATGAGGGCGGCGAAGTGGTGCACGTCCCACGCGTCGCCCGCTTCGGCGACGAGGCTGACTCGTGTCCGCCGGCCCTTGCGGAGCAAGTGCTGGTGCACCGCGCCGACCGCGAGCGGCATCGGCAGCGGCGCGCGCTCGCGGTCGGTCGCGCGATCGCTGATCACGAGAATCTGCGCGCCCTGCTCGACGGCCCCGCCGGCCGTGCGGCACAGGGCCTCGAGCGCGGCGCACAGCGACTCGGGGCCGCCCGCCGCCTGCCACGTCGCGTCCAGCGCCACCGCCTGCGCGCCGACCAGGCCCCGCAGCGCCGCCATCTCATTCTCGAGCAGCACAGGGTGCTCGTTCCGTACCAGCCGCAGGCCCGAGGGGCGATCGGCGAGCAGCGAGCCGCGACGCCCCAGATGCATGCGCAAGGACATCACGAGCGTCTCGCGCAATGGATCGATCGGGGGGTTCGTGACCTGGGCGAACCGCTGGCGCAGGTACGCGTAGAGGCCCGGAGGTACGCGCGCGAGCGGCGGGATCGGCGTGTCGTCCCCCATGCTCCACACGGCGTCCTGGCCTTCGCCGCCCATCGGCTCGAGCACGTAGCGAACATCTTCGAAGCTCCAGCCGAACGCGAGCTGCCGCGTCACGATCTCGGTTTCCGGACCGGCAGCGGCCGGGCCGGTGGGCCGCAGCGGCCGGATGCTCTTCGCCGCCCAGCGCGCGTACGGACGACGCCGCGCCACCTCGCGCTTCGCCTCGGCGTTGTGGAGGATCGCCTTGCGCCGGGTGTCGACCACCAGCAGCTCGCCCGGGCCGAGCCGTCCGCTCTCGACCACGCTCGCGGGGTCCAGGTCCACGAGCCCGACCTCGGAGCCCGCCACCACCAGCCCGTCGCGCGTGATCTTGTAGCGGCAGGGGCGCAGCCCATTGCGATCGAGCGCCGATCCGACCATCACACCGTCCGAGAACGCCAGCGCCGCCGGCCCGTCCCACGGCTCCAGCAGGCAGTCGTGGAACTCGTAGAAGCCGCGCAGCGCGGGCTCCATCTCCACCGCGCCCTCGTGCGCCTCCGGCACGAGCATCATGAGGGCGTGCACCGGGTCGCGGCCCGAGCGCACCAGCAGCTCGAGCGCGTTGTCGAGGCTGGTCGAGTCGCTCCCCTCGGTCCAGATCACCGGCTTCAGCCGGTCGACGTCCTCTTCCCACAGCGGTGAGGCGAGCGCCGGCTCGCGCGCGCGCATCGCGTTGCGGTTGCCCCACAGCGTATTGATCTCGCCATTGTGCGCGAGCAGCCGGAACGGCTGAGCCAGGGGCCAGCTGGAAGTCGTATTGGTCGAGTAGCGCTGGTGGAACACGGCGAGCGCCGTCTGGAAGTCCGGCGACTCCAAGTCCGGGAAGAACGCGCCAAGCTGGGTCCCGGTGAGCAGTGCCTTGTAGACGATGGTGCGCGCCGACAGCGAGCAGACGAAGAACGGATCGAGCCCGGGCCCCGCGTCGGCCACTCGGGCGTCGATCGTCTTGCGCGCGAGATAGAGGGCCCGCTCCCACGCGGCGGCGTCGCCGCGCCGGTCGGCCGCCGGGCCGACGAGCACCTGGCGAATGGTGGGACAGGTGGCGCGGGCACCAGCGCCCAGCACGTCGAGACGCACCGGCACGTCGCGCCATCCCAGGACCGGCAGGCCGTCACCCCGCAGCACGTCCTCGATGATGACGGTGACGTGCGCCAGCGCCGCGGCCTCGCGCGGCAGGAAGAACATGCCCACGGCGAACGGCTGGCCGGGCTCGAGCGGCAGCCCCTGCCGTAGCGCCTCGCGGTAGAACAGCGGTCCGGGGATCTGGGTGAGCACGCCGGCGCCGTCGCCCGAGCTGTCGGTGGCCGCGGCGCCGCGGTGTGCGACGCGCTTCAGCGCCTCGAGCGCCAGACGCGTCACGGCGTGCGAGCGCTCCCCCGACGCGCGCGCCACGAATCCGACGCCGCATGCGTCCTGCTCGCGCCACGGGTCCAAGTCTGGAGCGCGGGCATGGGTCCAGCGCGTGTTCCCTCGGGACATCGTGTGTCCTCCGGCGGTATCGGTCACCTGGCAAAAAGAAAGGCCCGCTCGGTTGCGAGCGGGCCGCGGCAGTTTGGATCGTCTATCACGCTACGCCGCCCGCCCGCTCCCATCGGTGGGAGCCGGATTCAGATTGGCGACGGTCTTCGGCGAACAGTGCATCATCGATTCATGACCACTCAAAGGAATTAACCCGATCATACTAAATATTCACGCGACGGTATAAATATACTCGCGTGTTCGAACCGGTCAAGGGGTCCGCCCCACCAGGCGCTGCACCTCCCCGAACGGGATGAGCAGCTCCGTCATAGTGTCGTATGTACCCCGCTCCCGCAACTCGGCCGCCAGGCGTCGCACCAGCCCCAGTGTCGCCTGTACGAGGCGGGGTCCGAGGCTCGCCCGTCGCACGCCCAGCCGCTCGAGCTCTGGGAGCGGTGGGGCGGGCGGGCCCGCGATTACGTTGAGGGGCCCCGAGAGCTCTCGGGCCAGACGCCCGATGGTCTCGCCGTCGCTCACGTGGGGGACGAACAGGCAGTCGGCGCCGGCGGCCAGGTAGCCGTTGGCCCGCCGCACCGCCGCGGTGAAGCGCTCTTCCGGCGACCAACGTTTCACTTCAAACGCGTCGGTGCGGGCATTCACCACCAGCGGCACCCGCGCCGACGCGGCCGCCTCGCGCACCGCCCGAATGCGGTCCGCCTGCAGCTCGGGGTCGAGCAGGGTGCCTTCGTTGGTACCGTCCTCGAGATTGAGTCCGACGGCACCGGCCGCGATCACGCCGCGCGCCGTCTCGGCGGCCGCCGCGACCGTGGCGCCATAGCCGCCCTCCACGTCGGCGGTCACCGGTACCCGCACCGCCGCGACGATGCGTCGGATCGCGGCCAGCATTTCCCCCCGGCTGATCCGCTCGCCGTCGGCGTAGCCGAGCGCCCACGCGATGCCGGCGCTGGTGGTGGCGATGGCCGGGAAGCCGGCTTCTTCCACCAGTCGGGCGGTCGCCACGTCCCAGGCGTTGGGGAGCACCAGCATGCGCGGCCCGGTGTGCAGCTGCCGGAGCGCTTCGGCTTGCTCGCGTGGACTCGGCTTCATGATTCCTCCTGGCTCATAGCGGGCGGCATTTGCGCCGATTTGATGCAGGGGAATGTGCCACGTGTCGCGAACACATGTGAGGTCTCTCACGGGTCGTGCTCGCGCCGCACGTGCCACGCCCGGACCGCGCGCGGCACATCGCTTGCCACCCTTCCGGCGCGAGATCGTATGCGTAGCCGTCCAAACTCTGTTGAGGAGGAAGTATGAAGAACGTGACACTGGTTGCGCTGGCGCTGTCGTTCGCGCTGGCCGCTTGCTCTGACTCCAATATCGGAACGGTGAGCCTCGCGCTCACGGCCCGCCAGGCTGCGGCCCCGGCGCCGAGTGCCGCGTTCTCGAGCACCTCAGCCGCGCCCAGCGTGACCGCCACCGGCGACAGCACGCTGATCACGCTCGGCAACGACTCGATCGTTATTCGCAGCGCGCAGGTCGTGCTGCGCAAGGTCGAGCTCAAGCGCTCGGACGTCGCGTCCTGCGATGCGGTCGCCGGGAACGACGACTGCGAAGAGTTCGAGACCGGCGCCACGCTCGTGACGCTGCCGCTCGGCAGCACGACCATCGCGCAGCAGGTGTCCGTCGCCGCGCCGCCGGGCACGTTCACCGCGCTGGAGTTCGAGATCCATAAGCCCAGCTCCAGCGAGGACGCGGCGTTCATCGCGGCCAACCCCGACTTTGCGGCCATCTCGATCCGCGTGACGGGCACGTACAGTCAGGCCGGCACGCGCTCCAGCTTCACCTTCACGTCCGATGTCGACCAGAGTGAGGAAGCGACGCTGCCCTCGCCGGCCACGATCCAGGCGGGACAGAGCCTGAACGTGACGCTGCGCGTCGACCTCTCGGGCTGGTACCTGAACGGCGCCAAGACGGCGCTCGTGGACCCCGCGTCGGCGAACAAGGGCGGCGCGAACGAGAGCGTCGTGGCGAACAACATCCAGAACTCCTTCCAGGCGTTCGAAGACGATAACCACGACGGTCTCGAAGGCTGAGCCGCCTGAGTAGGCATGGTGGCCACCGACGGCTAAGTTTGGGCACCCCAACCAGCCGCTCGGTGGCCACCATCGCGATCGCGGGCGGGAACACGCGGGAGAACCTGTACGGCCTGTTCACGGCGTGGCTGAAGAGCCATCTGTAGGACGGACCGTCGTGGCGCGCGGCGGGACGGCCCTCGCCGTCCTCACCGCGATCAACCTGTTCAATTATCTGGATCGCTGGATCGTCGCCGCGCTCGCCGAAAGCATGAAGCACTCCGAGCTGCGGCTCTCGGACGCTCAGCTCGGCTCTCTCATGACGGGGTTCCTCGTCGTGTACATGGCCACGGCGCCGCTGTTCGGGTCGCTTGGCGACACGCGGTCGCGGCCGCGACTGCTCGGCTTGGGCGTGGCGATCTGGAGCGTGGCGACGGGGCTGGCGGGCTTCGCTCGCGGCTTCGCCACCCTGTTCATCGCGCGTGCCGCGGTCGGCATTGGAGAGGCGGCCTACGGCACGATTTCACCCGCTCTGCTCGCCGACTACTTCCCGCGCGAGCGGCGGGGAAGGGTGTTCGCCGTGTTCTTCGCCGCCATCCCCGTGGGCAGCGCGCTGGGATACATCGTGGGTGGTCTGGCCGATCGCTATCTGGGCTGGCGCAGCGCCTTCTTCGTGGCGGGCGTCCCGGGGCTGGTGCTCGCGGCCGTCGTGCTGCGGCTGTACGATCCGCCGCGCGGCGCGCAGGATGGCCCGGCCCCGGCCGCTCCTGCCGCCCTTACCATCCGTGCCGCCTATGCCGCCCTTGCGCGCAACCGCGCGTACGTTCTCACGGTGCTGGGCTACGCCGCCTACACGTTTGCCATCGGCGCGCTGGCGTTCTGGACTCCGTCGTTTCTCGAGCGGACGCGCGGCCTTTCCAAGGCGCACGCGACGGTGCAGTTCGGCGCCATCGTGGTCGCGACCGGGTTCCTCGGCACGTACGCGGGCGGCTGGCTGGGTGATCGGCTGCTCTCCCGCTCGCGGCAGGCATACCTCTGGCTGTCGGGGCCGGTCACGCTCGCCGCCGCGCCCCTCACGCTCGTCGCCCTCACGGCGCCGACCCCGGCGGTGTACTGGAGCGCGATCGTCGCCGCCGAGCTCTGCCTATTCGCTTCCACGAGCCCCATCAATTCGATGATCGTGAACGTGGTGGATCCGAGTATGCGGGCCACGGCCGTGGCGGTGAGCATCTTCACGATTCACGTCTTGGGGGACGTGCCTTCGCCGTCGTTGGTCGGGGTCATCTCCGACGCGCGCACGCTGGGCGAGGCGATGCTGATCATTCCGGCGGCGGTGCTCGTGGGCGGCTTGATCTGGACATATGCGGCGTGGAAGACGTCATAAGGGGTATGGAACGTCGTAGGGGCGCAGCATGCTGCGCCCCTACGATCACATACCGCCGTCCTCTACTTCCACGTCTTGATCTGCTCCTCGAAGCTGCGCGCCAGTCCGCCCAGATCCACCCGGCTGCTGCGCGCCAATGCTTGCCCGAGGTTGTTCTGGAACGCGGGCACGGTGGAGTCGATCTCGACCGCGCGCGCCAGCGGCCCCAGCGCCTCATCGTACTTCCCCTGACCGATGTACAGCTTCGCCAGGTTGTTCATCGACCACACGTCCCGCTCGTCGAGCACGATCGCCCGCTTGTAGGCGGCGATCGCGCCTGCCGAGTCGCCCAGCTCGCGCTTCACGCGACCCAACAGGCGGACCGTCTCGCCCGACGTGGAGTCTATGGCGAGCGCCGACTCGACGTGCGGCAGGGCGTCCTGCGCTCGTCCCTGCTCGATCAGCACGCGGCTCAGGTTGATGTGGCTCTTCACATGGGTCGAGTCCTTTTCGAGCGCGAGTGTGAACGCGTTCACGGCCGCATCGCGATCGCCGGCCTTCCAGGCCGAGAGCCCCAGCATGTAATAGCCCCACACGTTGTCCGGCTTGTCGCTCGTGTAGGCGGTGAATAGCCGCACGGCGTCGCCGTAGCGCTTCTCGGTGAATGCCGTCTGCCCGTCGGTGAACGAGACCGGCCCCGTGACCAGAGACGCCGGCGGGTTCGCCACGGTCGACGTCTCGGACCGTGTGGTGGACACTTCCGCGGCGCTCGCTTCGGACGATTGCGACTTCTGGTGACCGCACGCCGCGACGACGCTGCCCGCGACGAGGGTGAGGAACAGCTTCCGCATAACGACCTCCTGGTTAGGGTGAACGCACACCCCTAAGGCAGGAGAGAGGCCAGCGGTGAGTCGTCGGTCATCAGTCGTAGGGGCAACGGCTTGAGGTTTCGAGGTCGAAGCCCTCGTGTTCGCTCGGACACGAGATTCGAGCGGTTCATGTGGGCGAGCGGACACGAGTCGCCACGCCCCGTCAGTCCTCACCCCCTGTCCCCCTCTCCCTTCGGGAGAGGGGGAACGACGGACGAGTTGCGTTTCCCATCTCCCGAAAGGGAGAGGGGATCAAAGGGGTGAGGACTAGCGCCCCTACGTCTCGCGGCTGATCCCGTGTCTGCGCATGATCTTCAGCAGACTCGCGTGGTCGGCGAGGCCGAGCGCCCGCGCGGTCTGAGTGATGTGCCAATCGTTGCGCTCCAACGCCGTCACGATGATCTGGCGCTCGGCCTCCGCCTTGAGAGCCTGGAAGCTGGTGGCCGGCTCGCCGCGCCCGGGCCCGGGCGTCGCCGCGGCTCTCGCCCCGTCGCGGATGTCGGCGGGCACGTCGTCGATGCCGATCATGTCGCCGTCGGCGGCAATGATCATGCGCTCCACGGCGTTGCGCAGCTCGCGCACGTTGTTGCGGCGCCAATCGTACGCCATGAGACACTCGAGCGCGGCCGGATCGAGTCGTTTGGGGCGCATTCCGAACCGCGCGCAGGTGAAGCCGAGCAGATGGTCGACCAGGGCGAGGATGTCGGAGCGGCGCTCGCGCAGTGGTGGGACGGAGACCGCGTGCACGTTGAGTCGATAGTACAGGTCCTGGCGGAACCGCCCCGCGGCGATCTCGGCATCGAGGTCGCGGTTGGTGGCGGCCACTACGCGCGCGTCCACGGCGATGGTACGGTTGCCGCCGAGCCGGGTGACCTGACGCTGCTCGATCACCCGGAGCAGCTTGGCCTGCGCCGCGAGCGGCAGCTCGCCGATCTCGTCGAGGAACAGCGTTCCCCCCGAGGCGGCTTCGAACGCCCCCTTGCGCAGCGCGTTGGCCCCCGTGAACGCCCCCCGCTCGTGGCCGAACAGCTCGTCCTCGACCAGGTTCTCCGGCAAGGCGCCGGCGTTGAGCGCGACGAACGGCCCGGCGGGGTGGGCGCCGAGCCGGTGCAGCTCGCGGGCGACGAGCTCCTTGCCGGACCCGCTCTCGCCCGTGATCAGCACGGGACTCGGGATCGCGGCCACGCGGGCGATGGTGTCCGCGAGCTGTCGCATCGGCGCGCTCCCGCCCACCAGGGTCGTTTCGCTGCCGAGTCGCTCGCGCAGTGCCGTGACCTGCCCGCTGAGCCGCGCCCGCTCCAGCGCGTTCTCGACCTCGCGCACGACGCGCTCCATCGACTCGGCCTTGTCGATGAAGCCCTGCGCACCGAGCTGGATCGCCTGGACGCAGCGGTCGTAGTTCCCCGTGCCCGTGTACACGATCACCGGCGTGCGGGCCTCGCGTCGCGCCATGCCGCGCAGCACCTCGAAGCCGTCCATGCCCGGCATCTCGAGGTCGAGCAGCACGCAGTCGACCGCCTCGCGCTGGAGCACGTCGAGCGCCTCGCGGCCGCTCCCGGCGACCAGGGTCTCGTAGCCGCCGATGCGCTTCAGGTCGTAGGCGTACTGCTCCGCCATGGCGGACACGTCGTCGACGACGAGCACCACGGTCACGCTCAGGCTCCTGGTAGGTCCACGATGAAGCGGCTGCCGGCGCCCGGCTGCGTCTCCACCCGCAACACCCCGTTCGCGTCGAGTACCAACCGGCGCACGATCGACAGACCGAGCCCCGTACCGCCGGACTTGGTCGAGTAGAAGTCGTCGAAGGCGCGATCCAGCTCCTGCCGCGTCATGCCTTTGCCTGTGTCGGCGACGGTGATGCGGACGCTGGGCCGACCGTTGGTGGGCGCCCCCGCCGCGGCCGTGATCGTCACGGTACCGGAGCGCCCCTCGAGACTGTCCACGGCGTTGCCGACGAGATTCTCGAGAATGCGCCGCAGCACCAGCTGGTCGGTGCAGACCAGCGGAAGGTCCTCGGCCAGGTCCGCCCGCAGGTCGGTCGTCCCGGGGGCCCCCAGCCGGCCGATGATTTCGCGGATCACGTGAGGCACGTCGCACGGCTCATGCGCCGGTGCGGGATAGAGCCGGGCGTAGGTGCCGGCGAGGTTTTCGAGATACGCGATGCTGGCCTCGATGGTCCCCTGACGCTCGCGAAAGACGGCACTGAGTCGGTCGGGCTCGGTCGCGGCGGTCTCGTTGAAATGCCGGAACACGTTGCGGATGGGTGTGAGGCCGTTCTTGATGTCGTGATTCACCTGACGCGCGAGGTCGCCCATGGCGATGCGTCGCTCCGCCTCGCGCAGCTTGGTGGCTCCGGCGCGGAGTCGCTCGGTCATCGAGCCGAGCAGCCGTGTGAGGGCTCCGATCTCGTCGCCGCGCTCGCTCTCGAACACGACATCCAGGCGGTCCATGTCGATCTGGGCGGTCTTGTGGGCCAGCGCCGTGAGCGGCCGGCTGATACGCAGCGACAACCAGCCGCCCAAGAGCAGGGCGATCGCGCCGGCCAGGAGCACGGCGGCGAGGAACGCGACGTCCACGCCGCGGCGCAGCGCCGCGAGCGACCCAAGCGAATGGCTCACGACGATGCGTGCCGGGCGGAGCACGGCGGACGAGTCGCGCTCCAGCACGAACGGCAGCGAGAACTCCCTCACGACCGCGGCGGGGGACGCGGCGGGGGGAATGGTGTCCGTCGGCAGGCGCACCGCCACGGTGAGCTCGGAATCGGGCGTCAGTCCCGCGAAGTACGCCGAGTCGAGCGCGATCCCGCCGACCAGCGTGAACCGCCTGCCGCCCAGACGCAGCGAGTCGAGACGCGCGATCGCGAGCAGCGGCGCTTCGGGCGTACGCGCCTCCACCAGCGCGATACCGCCCTGGGCGGCGGCGAGCGCGCGCGACAGGGCCGGCTCGAGCCGGTCGTACTCGTTGCGAAAGTGTCCCGAGCTCACGATCCGGCCCTGGTCGTCCTGGATCTGGAGCATCGACAGGCCCGCGAAGCGCATCGCTCCGCCCGCGTAGTCCAGCAGGTAGGTGCGGTCGCCGCCCTGCAGCACTGCCGCCCGGAAGCGGTTGTCCGCCACGATGGCATCGGTCAGGGCGTCGAGCCGGCGCGCGATCGCGGCGCCGTCCCGGGCCAGATGAGTGCGGATCACCGCGACCAGCGTCGCGACGGCGAGGGGCACCAGGACGACCACGCCGAACCCGATCAGGATGCGGGTCCGGAAGGTCATCGCGGGGTGATGTGCGGCGTGCCGTCCCAGTCGAGCTGCAGGGGAGGCAGACCCCGCCGCACGAGGGCGTGGGGGCGGACGTCCAGCAATGGCTCGACCGTGGCGGTCCAGCTCCAGGGCGGCAGCTCCAGCGCCGCCCGGCAGACGTCGAACACGCGACGGCGCAGGGACAGCACATACGCGGCGTCGCCGCCGGCCCGCAGCGCGGCCGCGAATGCGGCGGGCGCGAGTCCCGTCGCCGCCGAGCGTTTTCCCAGCGCTCCGAGGCCGACGAGCCGCGCGGCCAGGTCGGCCGCGTTCCGATCGGACTGATCGTACACGACGCGCTGCCGCCGGGGGGTGGACGGGGCCGTGTCGCGGGTCGTCGGGAACCCGCACGCCTCGAGCTGCGCAAGCCAGAACTGGTCGCCCGTCCATTCGGCAGGCCGGGCATCGAGGTGCACCGCGTCGCGCAGACTCTCGCGCTTGATGTCGGCGAGGCCATCGGAGTGCCCGGGCGCGAGCAGCACGTAGGTGCGGTTCCAGTCGAGCGCTTCGTCGACGTATCCCGGCCGGGTCGCGGCGTACTCGAGCACCGTGGGGTCGCCGGTGATCACGAGGTCCGACCCCTCGTCGAGCGCGTCGCGCGAGCGGCCGGGGGGGACGGTGGAGACGCGCAGGGCGGGCAGGGCGCCGCGCCGCACCGGCACCACCGAAAGGACGCCGGCCGCGTCGGTTTCGCTCACCCAGTGGCCACCCGTGCCGATCGACCAATCGCCTCCGGGCGCCCGCTTCGTCACCGCGAGCGCCGGGTCGGCGAGTGGCTCGACCGGCGCCACCGGCGGCCGCACGCTGATCGTGCGGTCGCCCAGGATGGTGGCGGATTGCGCGAACGTCGAATCGCGCGCCCGCCAGGCGGCGACGACGTCGCGCGCCGTCACCGGCGCCCCGTCCCAGAAGCGGGCGTCGTCCCGCAGCGTGAACGTCCAGCGGTCTCCCGACGCCTCCCACGACTGGGCGAGCCCGGGAAGCACGCGGCCGGCGCAGTCGACGCGAATCAGCGTCTCGTACAGCTGCGCGAACACGAATCGCTCCGCGTCGTTCCGGGGCTGCGGAGCGTGCGTGGGGTCGATGGGCTCGGCGAGTGCGACTGCGACCGTGTCGCGCTTCGCCGCGGGACCGGGCGTGATGCGACACATGGTATCGGACGGGGCCGCGCCCGGCGGCGGCAATGCCGGTGCGGGCGCGGCGCCGGGCGTCGGGGGGCCGGCACGGCAGGCCGCAGCGAGCAGCGCCGCGAGCAGAGTAGGGCGGTAGCGAGAAATCATCGGCGGGCTCTGGTTTCCGGGGATCGTTCCGAACGATACCCACCCCCGGAAGCCCGAGCCAAGGCGCCGCTTACGAGGGTCGTTTCCGGTCCATTAGGGCGAGCACGTTTCCTTCGGAGTCGCGGAGGTCCGCGAGCCAGAGCTCGTAGTCGGGCGCGCGGTGCACCAGATGGGGCTCCGTGATGAACTCCACACCCCGACCGCGCAGCGTCGCGTGGGCGAGCGCGATGTCGGGGACGAGGTAGTAGATGAGCGACGCCGCGTGGTCGAGCTCGCCGGTCTCGGCAATGCCCAGCATGACCATCGTCGCGCCACACTGGAAAAAGGCCATTCGGGGGACCTGAAAGAGGAACGGCATGCCGAGCGTGTCACGATAGAAGCGGACGGCGCGGTCGAGATCCTTCGCGCGGACGAAGATTTGGCCGATCGAGGAGAGGCCGAACTGCGGAGTCGTAGAGGCCATAATCCTCCCTCCCGTTTACCCCGGGCTTGCGCCCGGGGTTAGACAGACCTCACCGCGGCGTGGAGTGCCGGCTCCTGCTGCGTGAGACAGTGAATGGTGCCAAGCCCCCACACCAAATCCACGGCGTGTACTCCCACTACCGGCCGATCCTTGATGAGCTCCGCCAGAATCCCCAGCGCCACGCGATCGTTCGGATCATTGAACGTGGGCACCAGCACCGCCGCGTTCGCGCTGTAGAAATTGGCATAGCTCGCCGGCAGCCGCTGACCGGCGAAATAGAGCGGGGCCGGCATCGGCAGATCGACGACGTCGATCTTGGAGCCGTCCTCGAGGCGCATGCCCTCGAGCCGCTCGCGGTTCTCCGCCAACGGCCGATAGTTCGCGTCCTGCGGGTCAGATTCCCGGCAGAGCACGACCGTCCCGGGGTTCACGAAGCGGCACACATCGTCCACGTGCCCGTGCGTGTCGTCCCCCGCGATCCCCTTGCCGAGCCACAGCACGTTCGTGGCACCGACGTAATCCCGCAGCACGGCCTCGAGCTCGGAGCGCGAGAGGCCCGGGTTGCGGACCTGTACCGCGGGATCGAGCAGACACTCTTCGGTCGTGAGGAGCGAGCCGCGGCCGTTCACGTCGATGCTCCCGCCCTCGAGCACCACGTCGCGCTCTCTCCTCCCGGCGCGCGCCGGGAACAGCGGCAGCTCGAGCCGCGCGGCCACGCGTTCCGGGATGCGATCGTCCTTCTTCCAGTCGGGATACTTGGCCCACGCGTTGAAACGAAACCGTGCGATCGCAAGCTCGCCCGACGAGCCGGACCGGCGCACGAACAACGGCCCAAAGTCACGGGTCCAGCCGCGGTTGGTGGTGAAGCGGAAGAATTCGACCCGATCGAGGCTCACCCCCGCGCTCCTGAGCGCGCGCCGCGCGGCCCCTTCGTGAGCGGACGAGTTCACCAGTATCCGCACGATCTCCGCGGGTGCGAGCTTGCGGACGATCTCCGTGTAAACCCACGGGATCGGGCCGAACCGGCCCGGCCAGTCGCTCTTGTTGTGGGGCCACCCGATCCACGTGGCATGATGCCGTTCCCACTCGGCGGGCATGCGAAGCCCGAGCGAGGTAACAGTCTTCACGCGCCGTTATGCGTCGCCGAGATAGCGACTGACGATCCCGCCGTACGCGTCGATACGGCGGTCGCGCAGGAACGGCCAGCTGCGTCGCACGGCTTCGATCCGGGCGAGGTCCACGTCTCCCAGGATGATCGTCTCCTGGTCCGCCGGGGCCTCCGCCACGACCGTGCCGAACGGATCCGCGATGAACGATGACCCCCAGAACTCGAGGCCCTCCGTCGCCGGCCCCCCCGCGGGAGCGACGGGGCGCTCACGGCCCACCCGGTTCACCGCCGCGACGTAGCAGCCGTTCGCGATCGCGTGGCTGCGCTGAATGGTGCGCCAGGCATCGAGCTGCTCCCGCCCGTGGGCGTCCTTCTCGGCCGGATGCCAGCCGATGGCCGTGGGATAGAACAGGACGGCGGCACCCTGCAGGGCGGTGAGACGAGCGCCTTCGGGATACCACTGGTCCCAGCAGACCAACGTGCCGATGCGTCCCACACGCGTGTCGAACGCGCGGAAGCCCAGATCGCCGGGCGTGAAATAGAACTTCTCGTAGTACGCCGGGTCGTCGGGGATGTGCATCTTGCGGTACACACCGACCACGCGGCCATCCGCGTCGATCACGGCGGCGCTGTTATGGTACAGCCCCGGCGCGCGGCGCTCGAACACGGGTGCGATCACCACGACGCCCGCCCGTTGCGCTGCCCGCCCCAGCGCCTCCGTGCTCGGCCCCGGCACCGGCTCGGCGAGATCGAACAGGGCCGCGTCTTCCCGCTGTGCGAAGTACTGCGAGCGGAACAGCTCCGGCAGGCACACCAGGCGCGCCCCGGCCCGCGCGGCCTCCGCCACCTTCGCGATCGCCTTCTCGAGGTTCGCGGCGGGATCGGCGGACATCGCCATCTGCACCAGCCCGATGGTGTATTGCTTCGGTGGCGACGTGTCGCTCATGGGGGAGAACACTACCAGCGCCGGCCCCACGGCGACAGGGATCAGTGCTTCGTCTCTGCCCAGCGACGAGGATCGAACAGCGCGTCTGAAAGGGCGATCCCGGTGGAGATCTCGGCGTACTGCTCGAGCCACCGCTGGTGGCCGTCCACGAGGAACGCGACTTCGGCCGAGACCCAGGCGGCGCCGACGGGCCGGTAATCGTTGAAGCGGATGTCGCTCGTGCGCGTCGTGTCACGCTGACCAGGCTCGAGCAGCCGCACGAAGAGGAGCCGGTCCTTGTCCACCCAGAATTGGCGGGTCCGCAGATCCCCCCGCCGCGCCCCCACGACGTACGCGGGCCGGCCGTCCCACGTGTCCTCGTGCACGGTCGCGAGATCGAACCCCAGCTGCTCGAGGCGGCGAGCGGTACGCTCGGCGGGATCGAAGTAGACGTCGAAGCCCAGCACCATGAGCGGATGCACGAACGCCGTCGCGCTGGTCAATCGCCCGCCGCGGAACGCGAACTGCGAGTCGCGCACGTACAGCGCGCCGACGCCCGAATCGAGCGGCTCGAACTCGATGCGCAGCCGCCCCGGCAGCGCGGCGTACTCGCGCCACGTGGAGTGCTCGGTGCTGTCGTCGGGTCGGGTGGCGGTATTGTGCTGCACGAAGGTCAGCGTGGTGTACCACTTCCCCGCGTAGCGGTCGTGCATCGCGGCCAGGATGGCGTGACCGTCGGGCGGCGTGCGGGAGAGAACGACCCACAGCGGCCAGCAGACGAGGGCCGTCGGCAGCGCCATGCGTTATTTCTCCAGCCGGTAGCCGGCCTTGCGGACGGTGAGAATGTGCCGTGGCGCGGCCGGGTCCGCCTCGAGCTTGCGGCGTAGCTCAGCGACGTGCGTGTCGACGGTGCGACTCAGCACCGCCGCGCTGTAGCCCCACACCTCGGTGAGCAGCTCCATACGAGTCGCGACGGCGCCCCGCCGCTGCAGCAGCGCCAGCAGCAGGTCGAACTCTTTCGGGGTGAGGCCGACCGGGCGGCCGCCGCGCAGCACCGTCCGTGAGGCAGGGATGACCTCGATCGCGCCGAACTGCTCGGGCGGCGCGGCGCCGCCGCCGCTGGGCGCCGTGCGGCGCAGCAGCGCCTCCACCCGCGCCAGCAGCTCGAGCACCCCGAACGGCTTGGTGACGTAGTCGTCGGCGCCGAGTCGCAGCCCGCGCACCTTGTCCGCCTCTTCGCCCCGCGCCGTGAGGATGAGGACCGGCATGCGGCGTCCCTCGTTGCGCAGCGCCCGCAGCACGCGGTAGCCGTCCAGGCCGGGCAGCATCAGGTCCAGGATGATCAGGTCGGGGCCGCCGGTCCGCGCCCGCGTCAGGCCCTCGCTGCCATCCTCGACGACCTCCACCTCGTAGCCCTCGATCTCGAGGTTGTTGCGCAGGCCGTACGCGAGATCGGGATTGTCTTCGACGACCAGTATGCGCGTCATGCCGTGGCCCCGAAGTCCGCGCGCATCCGTGCGCCCTCGTGGGCCGCCTCCGGCTGCGCGGCGAGCGGCAGCTCCAGAACCACGCGCGTTCCCGTTCCTCCGCGTCCCTCTTCCGCCCAGGCGCGGCCGCCGTGCAATGCCACCAGCTCCCGCACCACGGACAAGCCGATGCCGGTCCCCGCCACGGCGGAGCCGCGGTCGCGCTCCAGCCGCCAGAACCGGTCCCAGATGCGCTCGCGGTCGCCGGCCGGAATCCCGGGTCCCTGATCCTCGACCCGGATGCGCGCCTTTCCGTCGGCGGCGTCGAGGCCCACGGTGATCGTTTGGTCGGCCGGGCCGTATTTGACGGCGTTGTCGAGCAGGTTGACGAGCATCTGCCGCAGCGCCTCGGCATCCACCGGGGCGACCAGACCGTCGCGCAGCTCCGTGCGGAACGTGACGCCCCGGGCCGCCGCGAGCGGGGCGAAGGCCTCGACCGCTTCCCGCACCAGCGGCGCGAGCGGCGCCGGGGCCGGCGACAGCCGCGTGGCCTGTCGTTCGGAGCGGGAAAAATGCAGCAGGTTCTCCACCAGGTGCGTGAGGCGGCGTGCTTCCTGGTCGACGATCTCGAGCGAGCGAACACGCTCGCCCTCCGAGCGCACCCGGCCGAGCAGCAGCGTCTCGGAGAACATCCGGATCTGGGCGAGCGGCGTGCGCAGCTCGTGCGAGACGCCGGAGACGAAATCGGCGCGCAGCCGGGAGAGCTCGTACTCGCGACGCAGCTGCAACAAGGCGGCTACAACGAGGCCCGCGGTCAGGGCGAGCAGGGAGAGCAGCATCGGCAGGTTGGAGCGCGGCATACCGCCGATGACGAGCTTCGGCGCGAGGTCGGGCCGGAGCGCCACTTGCACCCGCATGGCGCCCATCATCGGGTGCTCGAACGAGTCCCGTGCCGAAAACGTGGGCGCATACTGAGTCGGCGAGCGATACAACTCCCGGCCGTCCGCCTCCGTGACGATCACCGAGCCGAGCGAGTCGTACGCCACGCCGCCGGTCAGCGGCCGCGGCAACAATGGCGCCCTGTCCTCGTCCGCTGTGTAGAGCGGCTCCAGGCCGCGAGCGTCTTCCTCCAGACCCACAATGGTCCGCGGGGCGCCCGTGTTGTCGTTCACCACGGTGTAGATGATGGCCCGCGACGCCCCGTCCACGGTGCGCACGATGGCCCCGAGGTGTTCCTTCGGATCGTACACGGTCCGGCGGTGGGGAGGCAGCGTATCTCGGAGCCACTTGCGCACCGCCGGCGGCGGCACGGTACCCGCCGTCTCCATGTGCCCACTGCGCAGATCGTAGCGGAACGTGTAGTGAGCGAGCTTACGGAAGTCCGCGGCGTGGGGCTCGGTGGTGGCGGGTAGGTGACTCGGGGCAGGGAGTGGCACGTCGGGCACGCCCGCTTTGGCGCGCATGAGCGCGTCCATCGCTGGCGAGAAGTTTTCGTAATAGAAGTTCATCTCGGTTCGGTTTGCGAACCGCGCAGCGGCGAGCCGCGCGTAGTCGTGCAACACGCGCTCGGCCGTCGCCTTGTGTCCCAGGAAGTTGCGATACGCCTGCAACGCGATCGCGCCCGCCAGCGCGAGCGTGAGCAGCAGCAGCGCGGCGATGAACAGGCCGCGAGGACGAGGTGCGCGGGAACCGGCGCTCATAGGACGGTCGAGAAATGCACCCGATTTCGGGGAGTTTCAAGCTAACCCCGTTTCCTCACCGAGCGCTTCCCGTTTGACCGTTCTCTGACACGCCTCCCACGCCGTCTCCACCTGCATGGCCGCAACAGTCCGTAGCTTCTCACCGCACTACAGGTCGCGGCCGAAGTGTCGACGGCCACTTCGCCCGGCCGGTCAGCCCGGGGGCCATTCCCGCCCCGGGTTTGGCTTTTCAGCCCGGCGCCTCCCCCCGCTATCTTGCAGGAGCATGGCCTTCGCGCTCACCAGCCCGGCCTTCACGGATGGCTCGGCGGTTCCCGCCAAGTACACGTGCGACGGGGCCGACGTCTCACCGCCGCTCGTCTGGAGCGGTGCGCCCGCGGGAACCGTGAGCTTCGCGCTCCTCGTCGACGATCCGGACGCCCCGGCCGGGACGTGGGTTCACTGGGTGCTGTACAACCTGCCCGCCACGGCCGGCGAGCTGCCCGAGAACGTCGCCAAGGTCGAGACGCTCGACCTGGGCGGCGCGCGCCAGGGGCGCAACGACTTCCAACGCGCCGGCTACGGCGGGCCGTGCCCGCCGCCGGGTCCCGCGCACCGCTATTTCTTCAAGCTGTACGCGCTCGATGCCACGCTGCCGCCGCGTGCCGCCGCCCGGCAGAAAGACGTGGAGGCGGCAATGCAGGGCCACACACTCGGCATGGCCCAGCTCGTGGGGACCTACGCGCGGCGGAAGCGATGAGACTGACGCTCGCCGCCGTACTCGCGGGTGTCGCGCTCGCGCCGTCGTTTCACGTCGTCGTGCTGCCCGCGGCCGTGCGTGGCGTGATGAGCGACCTCTGGGTCGAGAACAACCGCCACTGGGACGAGCTCGCGGGCCAGAACACGCTCACGCAGCTGCTCGGCACGGGCAGGCCGACGCAGCGCGAGTATCTCGCCTGTCTCGAAGGGGAGGTGGTGCGGGACACGCTGTTCGTACGCCGGCTGCAGCCGGCGCGAGACCTGAAACAGCTGCAGTTCGCGGTGGCCGGGACGTGCGACAGCGTCGCCGGGCTCGTCGGCACGTTCCACACGCACCCGTATCGCGCCGATAGCGCCGGGCGGGCCCTCAAGGAGCGCGGCCTGTCGGCCATGGACCTCGAGACCTTCGCCGCGTCGCGTGATCTCCTGGCCGTGGTTATGTGGGACCGCGACTCGCTCGACGTCGCGACAAAAGCCGAGGACGGCCGCGTGCGTCACCCAGCGCCGCTGGCGGTGCGCTAGGGAACGTCTGCACAAGTGATCGTGGCGCTGGGGTCGGGGCGGAGGGCGCTTTACACGCGAGGGCGCCACGAAGGCGGAACTCGGAGGCGCGGAGCTGGCTCGGGCCGGCACACGTCCCCGTGGCGTGTTTCGGAGTGCCCGCGCGTGTAGGCGCCCCTAGCCCCGACCCCCAGCGCCACGCACCGGGTTGTGCAGAGGTTCCCTAGCGGCTCACCAGCGCGACATCACCACCCTCTTGTCGGTGTAAAACTCGATCGCGTCCTGGCCGTGCGCCTTCAAGTCGCCGAAGAACGACCCTTTCGCGCCTCCGAACGGAAAGAACGCCATGGGCGCCGCGATGCCGAGGTTTACCCCGATCATGCTCACCCCCACTCGGTAGCGGAACTCGCGCGCCGCCCTGCCCGACGTGGTGAAGATCGACGTCGCGTTTCCGTAGCTCGACCGTTGGATTACGTCGATCGCTTCGTCCAGGTCGGCTACGCGCGTGACGCTCGCCACGGGTCCGAAGATTTCCTCCCGCCCGATGGTCATCTCCGGCCGCACGCCATCGAATACGGTCGGGCCGACGAAGTGGCCCCGCGGATACCGCTCCACCCGGGTGGCGCGCCCGTCGAGCAGCAGCTCGGCGCCGTCGTGTCGGCCCGCTTCGACGTAGGAGAGCACCCGCTCCTTGTGCCGTCCCGAAACGACCGGGCCCATGGTCACTCCGGCATCCAAACCGTATCCGACCCGCAGGTTCTTCGCCGCCCCGAGCAGCCGATCGCGGAATGGGGCGTACGCGTTGCCCGTCGTGACCACCACGCTCCCCGCCAGACAGCGCTGGCCCGCGCAGCCGAACAGCGACTCGCTCACGCTGGTCACGGCCCGGTCGAGGTCCGCGTCGGGCAGCACGACGACGTGGTTCTTCGCGCCGCCGAGGGCCTGGACGCGCTTGCCGTGCTTCGCCGCCTCCTCGTAGACGTGCCGGGCGACGGCCGAAGAGCCCACGAACGAGATCCCGGCCACATCGGGGTGCGCGAGCAGCGCGTCCACCGCTTCCTTCCCCCCGTGCACCACGTTGAGGACGCCCGGCGGCAGGCCGGCCTCCTGCGCCAGCTCCGCGAGGCGTGTCGCGGTGAGCGGCACCTGCTCGCTCGGCTTCAAGATGAACGTGTTACCGGTGGCGATGGCGTAGGGCAGGAACCACATCGGGACCATCGCCGGAAAGTTGAAGGGCGTGACCGCGGCGAACACGCCGAGCGGCTGACGCACGTATTCGCAATCGATCCCGGGGGCGATGTCTTCGAGCGCCCGCCCCATCATCAGGGTGGGGATGCCGCACGCGTGTTCCACGTTCTCTATGCCGCGCCGCACGGAGCCCCGAGCTTCGTCGAGTGTCTTGCCGTTCTCGCGCGTGATGGTGGCCGCGATGTCGTCGAAGTGCTGCTCGAGGACCTGCTTGAGCTGGAACAGGTGACGCGCGCGTACCACGGGGGGCACGGCACGCCAGGCGGGGAACGCCGCCCGGGCTGCCGCGACCGCTTGATCGACGTCACGGCGGGTCGAAAGCGGTACCCGAGCGAGCGGCTCCGCGGTGGCGGGGTTCGTGACTTCGAGGCAGTCGCTAGCCGAGGAGTCGACCCAGTCGCCGCCGATTTGATTGCGCAGTGTCCGCATGACGTTCGTCGTCACAGCCCGCTCGAGTCAAACTCAGGTGGGAGCGTGCGCTTGTCAATCGGGCCGTCCTGCAACACACGTGCCGTGCGGTCGCGAGTCGGATCAGGGAGCGGGGGGCGGCGCGGCGTCCACCTCCGTGCTGAACGCGCCCGTGAGGATGCGGCCCGCGCGCTTGACTTGGACCCAGATCCGATACTGCCCCGGTTTGGGGAAAGCGTAGGGGAAGGAGACGACGCCCGACCCGACCGCGCCCGGTTCCCTCATTCCCGTCTGCATCGCCCTCAGCCGCTTCCCCAACGCTCCGCGGACCGTATCCCCCGGCTGTCGCAACACGAAGGTCTCGAGCGCCGCCAACGAGATCGTGCCGGCGGGGTGGAGATGGACGAACACTTCGCCATCCTGGCGCGCGATCATCGCATGACCCGCCATGCCCATGTACGGCTCGAGCACGGCTGGCTTGCCGTCGGCGGTGCGCACGGCGAAACGCAGCGGGGCGTCCCGGTCGACCACTAAGGGCGCGTCGCCGCGCTCCCACACCATCGCCGAGCCGTCGGCCAAGTCCGAGACGTTTCTCGTTTCCCCTTTCCCGGTTCCCGACGTCCAGGCATCATCGGGATCGGACAGTCGCCACGTGCTCGCGGGCGTGCCGAGCTCGACGCTCGCCACCAGCGTCTGCGCGAAGCCGCTCTCGTGCACGATGTCGGCGTAGACGCGGTAGCGGCCCGCCGCGAGCGGCGGCAGGGCCGCCTCGAACGTCGTGGAATCGAGGGGAAGCGGATGCAGATGCGCGAACCCGTCGAGGCTCGAGTCGCGCACCAGGAAGAGGTGCATGAGATGCCCGTGATCGGGCACGAGCGGCGTCCATTGGCGCCTTGAACTGGTCCACGACGTGTCGTCGATGGCGACCCGCAGCACGCGTCCCTCGCCCTGCATCCGCACCGTCGCCGTCGCGTCGGGTGGCCGATACAACCCCGACCGATACGCGGCGTCCACGGCGTTCCACCAGGCCCGGCCGCCAAGCAGCGCGCCCGCGACGACCGCGGTGCTCACGCCCATTGCGATGCGCGCGCGCCGGGTGCGCCGCCGGTCGGGGGTCGCACCGGGCTCGAGCCCGCTTTCCCTCACGGCCGCGCCGACCAGGCTGAGCGCTCCCAGAACCAGGAAGGCCCCTAGCCCGAGCAGCGCCACGCCGAGCGGCGTCGCGAGCTCGAGGCGCTGCGTGGCGACGGCCATGACGGGGACCAGCGTCGTGCCGGCTCCCGCCTCGCCCTCGACGGTTACCTGCACGCTGTAGGAGCCGCCTGTCATGAGCCACAGCGCCGCGCTGTAGAGGGTCGCATCGCCCGGCACCGGGTCGGCGACGTCGGGTGGCGGGGGTGCGGCGGTGCGCGGGTCCCAGTAGACCGGTAGGACGAGCACGCGCCGAACGGTGTGCGCGGCAAGCAGGCGGACCGTGATTTGAGCGAGCCCCGGAACGACGCCGGGGCTCCGCACGATCACGCGAACCGGGTAGGGGCCGGCGGCGCCCTCGAAATACGTGTCGGGGCTGCCGACGTGCCCCGAAGCGACCAGAACGATTCCCGCGAGCGCCGCGAGGCGGGGCGCGGGTGACTTCATCGGCGCAGCCGCGCCATCCAGTTGCCCCACCACAGCCCGACGCGGGCGGAGACGACGGCGACGAGCGCGGCGAGGAGCAGCGAGCGGGGAGTCACGGGGTTTGTGTCGATGCGCCAAAAGCGATATCGCCACGGGCCGACGCGGCTCGAATAGTCCCACTGGTCGACGCCGAAGAGGAAATTGCGGGCGTAGGGGGTGAGCAGAAATTCGGCAAAGAACCACTGGGTGACGAAGAACACGGCGACGAAGGCGGCGCCCAGGAGAGCCGACAACCGCCAGTCGCGCTCCGGGCCCACGCGCTGCATCACGAGATCGATCGCGAGGCCGACCGGCACGAGCAGCAGCGGAAACGGCGGCGGCACCATGTGACGCACCGGGTTGAACACCGGAGCCAGCTTCGGTGTCGCGGGAAACAGCTGCAACACCCAGATCATCACGAGCGAGAAGGCCATGTAGGCGGCGGCTGCGACGGTGGCGGACCAGCGCAGCCGGACGCCTCGACCTGCGGCGACGAGCAGCAGCGGCACGGCGCCCGCCGCCACCAGGTAGTAGAGCGCGTTGTGGGCGAGGTTGGCGAACCCGATCTGCTCGATCCCGATCGTGGCGACATTCTGGAGTAGGATGGCGATCATGTACGCGGCGAGGACACCGTACAGGCGCGGCGTCGCGACCGTGCGGTTCTGCAGGGAGAGCACGAGAAACAGAGCGCCGAGCTGGATCGCCCACAGTCCGAGCGCCAGAATCACGTGCGGCGGCGACAGCACCTTCACGTCCAGGCCGTAGGCGTTGTGCCACCAGTTGTCGAACGGGCCCGACGTGATCATCGCCAGCGCGCCCCACACGCACACCCACGCGCCCAGCGGCGCGCGGAAGCCCCAGAACCGGACGCTCGCGTCGCGATCCTGCCCGCTTGCCGCGAACGTGGTGCGCAACGCAAGCCAGCCGCAAGCCGTGCCGGCGAGCACGCCGCCCAGGTAAATCGCCATGTGCGCGGGTGTCCAGAACGTGTCACGCCCGATGGAGCGGTGCCACGAAATGTCCCAGATGATGCCGACCTTCGCGCTCGTCGCCGCGACGAGCGTCGCGGCGACGTACCACGGGAGGATCGCCACGCGCGGCGTGGCGCGGTCGGACGGAATGGCCGCCGCCGTCATGCCTAGATGTCCCGCGAGCCTCCGGCCACGAGGCCCTTGCCGCGCCACTTTTCGAAGATCTTCTTCGCCTGCTGGTGCGCCTCCTCCAGCGCCTGCTTGGCGCTCATCCGCCCCGTGGCCGCGTTGGCGAACATGGTGGGCAGGACGAACGTGTCGAAGATCTCGCTTTCCGCCGGGTTGGCGGGTCCGGGATGGCCGATGTTCGTGGCCCACTGGAGCGCCGTGCTGATCGGCTTGAGCTTGGATGGCGGGTTCGAGCCGAACGGATCGCTCGCGGTCACCTGCTCGAGCCACTTGCCGCCCGAGGCGGGCTTCTGGGCGAGCGGCACGCCGGGGTCAGCCACCGAGCCCGTGTACGACGGGAAGTTGTACAGCTTGCTCCCGAGCACAGCGTCGCGGTAATGGGCGATGAGATCGATGAGAAACCGCTGCGCCAGGTCGGGGCTCTGCGCGAACTTCCAGATGACATAGATCCCCATCACGTGCTCGCTCGCCCACCCCGTGCCCTGGGGCCCCTTGAGCGCGGGCACGAAGAAGATGTCGTCGGCCACGGGGAGCTTGTTGTCCTGCGCCGTGCGATAGGCGGATATCGAGTTGAGGATGTAGGCGGTCTGCTTGGCGTTGAGCGCCTGGTTGTTCGAGGCGGCGTTCCAGCTCAACACCGCCGGGTTCATGCCCGCCTTGAAGAGCCGCAGGCCGAACTCCAGCGCCGCGAGCGCCTGATCCGATTTCAGCACCACGTTCTCGTTGGCGTCCTGGATCGAGCCACCGAATGACCACAGCATGGCTCGGGTGGCCATGTTGGTGTCGAGCTCCTGCGACATCCCGATCCCGATCGGAATTTGGATCTCCGGATGCTTGCTCTTGATGAGCGGCGCAGCCTTGACCAGATCCTCCCACGTGACGGGGCCGTTGGGCATGCCGATCTCGGTCCACACGCTCTTCAGGTAGTCGCCGGGATCGGGGACGTAGTTGTCGCTGAAGCCGAACCACTTGCGCGTCACCGGGTTGTAGGTGCTGCGCTTGCACAGGTCGAGCAGCGGGCCGTGTTGGCGCTCGGCCTCCTGCACCAGGTCTCCCATGTCGAGCACCTGCTCCTCGAAGGCCCCGGGAGGCGAGAGGAACTGGAACAGGTCGTGGCCCTGCTGCGCGGCGACCTCGGCGTTGGCGCGCGTCCCCAGGTCGGCGAGGGAGATGTGATCGACCGTCACGTCGACCCCCTTGGCCGTCCCCCAATCCTTCGCGTACTTGTCGAACCAGACGTCGTAGGTGGGGACGAAATGACTCCACTGCAGGATCTTGAGCGTCTTCTGGGGGCGGTTGACCCGGATGGTGGGCCCGAGCGCGCTGGCGGCAATGGCCGCGCCGGTCGTCGTTACGAACTCGCGTCGATCGATTCGCTTCCGGTTGGTCATGGATCTTCCTCCGTGTGGACAAAGTCGCGTCGTGCCATCGCCGTCGCAAGGCGTCACGGCGGCAGCGCGGGCGCGACGTAGGGCAGGGTCTTCGCGAACAGCCACATCAGAAACAGGACCACCGGCAGATGCACGAGTAGCTGCACCGCCGCGTAGCCGACAAGGTCGCGTGCGCGCACGCCCAGGAGCCCGAGGAGCGGCAGCATCCAGAACGGGTTGACGAGGTTAGGGAGCGCCTCCGCGGCGTTGTACATCTGCACCACCCACCCGAGGTTCACGTGGAGCGCGCTCGCGGCCTGCAGCAGATAGGGCGCTTCGATGACCCATTTGCTTCCGCCCGAGGGCACGAACAGGCCGAGCACGGCCGAGTAGATGGACACGAGGATCGGATAGCTGTTCGTGTCCGAGACGCGCACGAACAGCCCCGCGAGCCACGGTGAGATCGGCGACGGGTCGGACGCGGTGCCCGTGATCATGCCGAAGATCCCCGCATAAAACGGGAACTGAATGAGCACGCCCGCCGTGGCGGGGACGGATCGCGTGACCGCCTCGAGGAACCGCCGCGGTCGCCAGTGCAGCAGTAGGCCCGCGAGCAAAAAGATGAAGTTGTACGTGTTCAGGTCGAGCGCCTGCGCGATTCCCGCGGCGACCCCGCCGCCCTTGGAGGCGAACAGCTGCACGAGGTACGCGACCCCCGCGATCACGATCAGAATCGTCAACAGCGGGCTGTATTCCAGCCATTCGCCGGGGCGCTGCCGCTCGGGGGTGCGGATCTCCAGAGGCTCGGGGCGGATCCCGTAGCTCTCCGCGGTGCGCGAGGTCCGCCCGTCCGGCGCCGTCATATAGGCGACGAGCACGGACACCGCCATGAGGACGACCGCCGTGACGATGCTCTGCCACAGGAAAATCGTCCGCGACAGCGGCAGCACGCCCGCGATCGGGAGCAGCGAAGCCGGGATCGATCCTTTGGTGGCCATGAGCAGCGCCGCGGACGACGACAGGCCGAGTGCCCACACGCTGCCGAGGCCGAGGTAGCCGGCGGCCCCCGCGGCGCGGTAATCGGTCTGCGGGACGCGCCGCACCACCTCGCGGACCAGGAGGCCGCTGAACACGAGGCTGAACCCCCACGACAGGAGCGACGAGACGGTCGCAAACAAGGCGATCCACGCGACCGCGGTGCGGGGTGTCTTCGGGATCGTGGCGAGCCACTGCACGAGACGGTAGACCGGAGGTGAAGACGCCACGACGTAGCCGAAGATGACGATGAGCGCCATCTGCATCGTGAAGGGGATGAGCGACCAGAAGCCGCCCCCGAAGTAGCGCGTCATCTGCGCGGGGCTCCGCCCCAGGACGACTCCCGCGACGAACACGATCACGATTCCGATGAGGGCGAAGACGAACGCATCCGGGAACCAGCGCTCGGTCCAGTCCGAGATCGCGA
>WNEX01000144.1_pt1 | contig 39869 bp, 39 predicted proteins | sample 5399841 | NCBI WGS metagenome assembly WNEX01 (sample SAMN13153337, study PRJNA577476) | soil metagenome | isolation source: 40 cm grassland meadow soil 2 days after 1st rain plot 5 | place: USA:California | collected 2015-09-18 | reverse complement strand
GGGGGGGGGGGGGGGGGGGGGGGGGGGGGGGGGGGGACGGGGACGACCCCGAACGCGGAGACAAGCAATGACGTGGCTGCTCGTGGTTCTGATCGGCCTGGTGGGGGGGGTGGTGTCGGGATTGTTCGGCGTCGGGGGAGCGATCGTGATCGTGCCCGCCCTGGTACTGCTCGGGAAGTTGCCGCCGCACACGGCGAGCGGCACATCGCTGGCGGCGCTGCTGCTCCCGGTCGGCCTGTTGGGGGCGATCGAGTACTATCGGCGCGGCCAGGTCAATGTCCCGTATGCGATCCTGCTGGCCGCAGGGCTGTTCGTGGGGGCGTTCATCGGAGCACATCTCGCGGGGGGGGTATCGGATGTGGCCCTGAAGCGGGCGTTCGGCGGGCTCCTGCTGCTCGTCGCCGGCAAGCTGCTGCTCGGCTAAGCCTTCGCTTCGAACACTTTCCCCTCGACAAACAGCCGGAACAACTCCTGGTCGAGCTGCCCGGCGCGCACCTCCTCCGCCATGATGTCCAGTGCCCGTGCCGGCGCGACGGCCGCTTTGTAGGGGCGGTCGGCCGCGCTCAGCGCGTCATAGATGTCGCTGATGGTCATCATGCGCGTCTGAATCGGGATCGCCTCCCCGGTCACCCGTCGTGGGTACCCCTTGCCGTCGAGCTTCTCGTGATGTCCATAGGCGATCATGGGGATGTGCTGGAGCTCGCGAGTCCAGGGGATTTGCTGCAGGAACCGGTAGGTATGCGTGACGTGGCTCTCGATCTCGAGGCGCTCCGTCTCGTCGAGTGACCCCTTGGGGATGGTGAGATACCGCATCTCCTCCTCGGTGAGGTAGGGGTGCGGGCGGCCGGTAGGATCTTCATAGGTGCGGCGCGCCAGGTGGAGCAGCGCTTCGAACCGTCCGGCCGGCAGCACGGTCGGCTCGTTCGCGCTGAGCACCGCGTCGAGGAAGCCGTCCAGCACCGCGATCTCCCGGGCGTGCTCCGCCTCCAGCGCTCGCAGGAACGGCTCGTAGTCCTTCCGCTCGTGCGTCTCGAGGAACTCGGAACGCTTCCTCCAGAATTCCCGCTCCGCGGTCCGTCGCACGAAGTGGTGGCGCTGCTTGATGAGCTCGAGCTGCAGGGGATAAAGCTTCTTGGCTTTGACCAGCACCTGCTCCCGCACGCCGACCTTGCCGAAATCATGGAGCAGGCCGGCATAGCGGATCTCCTTGATCTGCTGCCGGGTGAACGTCACGCCGCGATAGGCGCCGTCCTCCGCGCGGTCGACGACGGCGGCGAGTCCCACCGTCATGTTGGCGACCCGTCCCGAGTGGCCGAAGGTGGTCGGGTCCCGCTGCTCGATCGCGTGCACCGCGGCCCTTACGAACCCCTCGAACAACCGCTCGATCTCCTCGTACAGCCGGCTGTTTTCGATCGCGACCGCCGCCTGTCCGGCGAGCGCGGTCACGAGCTCCACGGTGCGCTTCGAGTACGGCACGACCTGCTGCTCCACGTCCGCCGGCGTCGCGAGCACCGCTTCGGGATGGCGCTTGCGGTTGATCAGCTGGAGGACGCCGATGATTTCTTCCTTGTGATCCTTCATCGGGATGACGAGCATCGACTTGGTGCGGTAGCCGTAACGCTCGTCGAAGGAGCGGTTGATGCTGTACTCCACGTCGGGCGGCAGGAAGTACGCGTCGTCCATCACGAGGGGCTCGCCCGTCACCGCCGTATAGCCCGCGAGGCTCGTGCGGTCCACGGGAATGGTGAATTCGACGAAGGACGCCTCGGGCTTGGAGAAGGTCTCCGCGTGCTTGAACCGCAGGCGCTTCTGCCCCTCCTCGCCCGTCTCGACGAGGTAGAGGCTGCCCGCGTCCGAGGTGGTGATACGGCGGGCCTGCTTGAGGATTTGGTCGAGTAGCGCTTTCAGGTCCCGCTCTGTGCCGAGGGCGACGCCGATGCGGGTCAGCTCGCCGATCTCGCGGCTCCGGCTCGCGGCCTCGGACCGGGCGCGCACCGTCTCGGCGCGGGCGGCCGCTTCGCGATATCCCGCCCGCACCGCGACCAGCAGCTGGCGCGACCCGACCGGCGGCTTCACGAAGCCCGAGAGCAGCTCGGACGGCATCTCCGCGGGGAGATCGGGCTCGCCATCGCGACCGAGCGCCACGATCGCGCCCCCCGCATCCACGAATGCCCGCAGCACGTCGACGGTGAAAATCGAGCGACTCTCCGAGTCGAGCACAAAGACCGTGGGGCGCTCGTCCACCACGAGCTCGCGGGGCACGCGCGCTTCGCGCGCTTCGATCTGGGCGCTCTCGAGCGCCGATCGAACGCCTGCGGGAGTCCAGGCGGGCGTGTGCAGCAGGAGATATCTCACGGCGTGGGGCTGGGCACCGCGTCGCCCCGGGACGTCACGTCACGAGTTCTTCACGCGCTGGAGGCCCTGCTGCGCCTCGGTATACTCCGGGAAGACGGCCAGCGCCCGCTGGTACATCTCCGCAGCCTTCTCCTTCTGGCCGCGATCCTGGTACAAGAGCGCCTTGGAGTAGAACGTCAGCGCCTCCGTCGGGACCTGCCGGTGCAACCGCTGATCCGAGGCCTGCCGGGGGAGCGGGGGCAGGTTGGTGTCCTTCATCAGCCGGGCGGCGACGGTGCGGATGATGTCGAACAAGTGGTCGCGCTGCATGCGGTCCGACTCGACCTTGACGATCTCGCTGGTCTCCACGTTGACGAGCCGCGCGTCGAGCCGGAAGTCACCGTAGAAATCGATGAATGTGCCGGCGATGACGTAGCGCGCGCCGACGAGCTTCCCGATCTTCGCCGCGGTTTCCGGGGTCACCTTGCCCGACGCGCCGAGGCTTTGCTCCCCGAGCAGCTTCTCGATCTCCTCGCGCTCGACCACGCGCGCCGCCGGATTGGCGGCCAGCTCCGAGATCAGCATCCCGGCGATCCCCTTCTGCAGCGCGTCGAAGTTCTCCTTGTCCTGCCCGTACGAGCCGCCGTTGTCGAGCGGCAGCACAGCGATGCCCGGTCGGGTATCCTGGCCGCGGCCCTGCCCGCCCAGCTCGCGTGTCATCGAGCCGAGCAGTGCGAGCGACAGCAATGCGGGGACGAAACGCCAATGCATAGAGTCCGTTCCTCAGATCAGAGGGTCAGTGTCATCCCTTCCTGCGCCGCCACGACCTCGGCGGGCAGGCCCTTCGTTCGCGCCTGACGGCGGGCGGCGGCGACCAGGGCGTCGATCGCCTCGTCGCCGTGCTCGGGCTCATGGTGAAACAAGACCAGGCGCTTCACGCCCGCATCCCCCGCCAGCGCCACCGCCTCCTCGAACGTCGAGTGACCCCATCCCCGATGCTCCTCCAGCTCCTCGGGCGTGTACATGGCATCGTGGATGAGCAGCTCCACACCCCCGAGGAACGTCACGAAGTCCCTGCGCCACGACCCAGGGGTCCCGTAGTGCCCGCCTGGCCCGAGCTCGTTATCGGTCACGTACGCCATGCTCGGGCCGCCCGCCGCGGGCGTGAGCCGGTATCCGAGGGTGGTGCCGGGGTGGCGCAGGCGCATTGCCTGCACCCGGAACGTCCCCACCGTGAACTCGCCCGCCTCCACCTGCTGCACCGTGAGCTTCGCCGACAATGCATCCAGCGGCACGGGGAATACGGCCGGGTCCATCTGCTGGCGGAGGATGGCCTCGAGCGACGTCGTCCCCTGGCGCGAGCCCCAGATGCGCACCGCGTTGCCGGGAGCGAAGAACGGCTTGAAGTGGGGCAGCCCCTGAATATGGTCCCAGTGCGCGTGCGACAGCAGGATCTCCGCCTGTACCGCACCGTTTTGGTGCTCCACCAGCTCGCGTCCCAACGCCCGGATGCCGGTACCCGCGTCCAGGATGACCAGCTGGCCCCCTCCCTTGTGCCCGCCGGTGCCCTCCACGGCCACGCACGGTGTGTTGCCGCCGTAGCGCGCGGTGTGGGCTCCGGGGGTGGGGATGGAGCCCCGCGTCCCCCAAAAGGTCACCGTGTAGGCCATTTGTCCGGGCAACGCCGTACCCGTGGGCTAAGTTATGGAAAATTCAAGAGGTAGGACAAGCCGCCGTCTCACCGGACCCTCGTGACCCACCTCACGACCGGCCGGCGGACGCTTCCAGCGCGGCGCGGTCGCGGATCAGGATCTCGCGGCGGCTGATTTCGATGTACCCCCGGTCCACCAGCTCGCGCATGGTCCGGCTCACCGTCTCGCGCGACGACCCGATCATCTGGGCGATGGTGTGGTGCGTCAGACGGCGCGTGATCTTGTCCGACCCCGCCTCGTCGGCGAGGTCGAGGAGCAGCTGCGCCACGCGGCCGTTCACGTCGAGCAGCACCAGGCTGCCGACCTTCTCGTCCACCCGCCGCAGGCGCCGGGACAGCTCCCGCAACAGCCCCATGGCGATACCCGGCGACTGCTGCAGAATGGCCTGAAAGTCCTCGCGCCGGATCACGAGCAGATTCGAGTCTTCCATCGCGATCACGTGCGCCGAGCGGGGTTCCTCGTCGATGAGCGACATCTCACCGAAGAAATCCCCCTCGCCCAGCACCGAGAGGATGACCTCGCGCCCGTCCTCGCCGATGAGCACGACCTTGACCTGCCCGGTGGCGACGACGTAGAGGGCGTCACCCGGATCGTCTTCGAACAGGATCACCGAGTTGCGCGGGTAGCTCCGCTCGCGGGTGATTTCGGCCACCCGCTCGAGCTCGACGGGCGCTAGCTGGCTGAACAGCGGGACCTTTTGGAGGATCGCCGTGACCGACACGATAGACTTTCCCTCGGGCGTGGTGGGGTCGATGGTCGCGCAAGCTTACGTCCAAGCGGGGCTGGTGTCAATTCGGCGGGTGCGTCGCTGCTTGCCGCCAACTTGCGATGCCAGTTATATTTCCGTACTTCGTGCCGTACGACTTTTAGTCAAGGATCGAGTCAGTGAAACCCGGGATTCACCCCGCCTATCAGCGGGCTACCGTGCAGTGCGCGTGCGGCAACAACTTCGTCACGCGCTCCACCGTGCCCGTGATTCATGTCGAGGTCTGCGCCAAGTGCCACCCGTACTTCACCGGCAAGCAGAAGCTGATGGATACGGCCGGGCGCGTGGAGCGTTTCCGCCAGAAATACGGGACCGAGAAGGCCGCAGGCTAACGCGTGGAGGCCCGACTCCGCCAGGCGCTCGCGCGGGCGGAGGAGGTCGCCCGAGAGCTGGCCGACCCCGAGACCGCGCGGAATCCGGCCAAACTGAGACAGCTGGGCCGCGAGCACGCCCGGCTCGACCAGATCCGCCAGGGGTACGAGCGGCGGGAGCGGCTCGAGCGGGAGCTCGCCCAGGCGCTCGAGCTGCTTCCGGACCGCGATCCCGAGCTGTCGCAGCTGGCGCGCGCGGACGTCGAGCGGCTGCGTCCCGAGATCGAGCGGCTCGAGCGGCGGCTTGCCGACCTGCTCACCCCCGCGGACCCCCTCGATGACCGCGACGCCATCGTGGAGATCCGCGCCGGCACGGGCGGTGACGAGGCGGCCCTGTTCGCCGCCGAGCTGTTTCGCATGTATACGCGATTCTGCGAGCGGCGGGGCTGGAAGGTCGAGGTCGTCTCGCTCTCAGAAGGAAATCTCGGGGGCCTGAAGGAGGCCATCTTCGCCGCCCGCGGGCCCGGCGTCTACGGGACGCTGCGATACGAGTCGGGGGTCCACCGGGTCCAGCGCGTTCCCGTTACCGAGGCGCAAGGGCGCATCCATACGTCCGCCGCGACGGTGGCCGTGCTCCCGGAAGCGGAGGAGGTCGACGTGAAGATCGAAGAGAAGGACCTCCGGATCGACGTGTTCCGCTCCCAGGGACCCGGCGGCCAGAGCGTCAACACGACCGACAGCGCCGTGCGCATCACGCACCTGCCCACGAATCTCGTGGTCCAGTGCCAGGACCAGAAGAGTCAGCTGCAGAACAAGATCAGGGCGCTCGAGGTGCTGCGCTCCCGCCTGCTCGACAAGATGATCGCCGAACAGGAAGCGGCCCGCGCCCGCGAGCGCCGAGCCCAGGTCGGCACGGGAGACCGCTCGGCCAAGATTCGCACGTACAACTTCCCTCAGAACCGCGTCACCGACCATCGCATCCATTACACCGTCCACAACCTCTCCGAGGTGCTGGACGGTAGCCTCGACGACCTGATCAACGCCCTGCGGCTCGCGGGTGAAAAGGAGCGGCTCAGTGCCTGAGCGCGCTGCGCACCCGACCTCGATCGGCGAGGCGCTGCAGGACGCCGCCGACCGTCTCGCCGCCTCGGGCCTGCCCGGCCCGCGCCGCGAAGCGATGATGCTGTGGGCAGCCGTAGCCGGTGCGGGGACCAATCCGGGCGACGTGTGGCTGCGACGCGCCCAGGAACCCGCGGTGGAGCTCGTGGAGCGGTTCTGGCACGCGGTGGAGCAGCGTTCGCGCGGCGTTCCCTTCGCGTACGCCGTCGGCCGCACGGGCTTCCGCACGCTCGACCTGAAGCTCGACCCGCGGGCCCTGATCCCGCGACCGGAGACCGAGGGGCTGGTTGATTTGGTGCTGCGGGAGACCGGGATGCGGGATGCGGGATGCGGGAGGCGTGGTGTCGTCGCGGACATCGGTACCGGGTGCGGCTGCATCGCGCTCTCGCTCGCGGTCGAGGGCACCTTCGAGCGCGTGGTCGCGGTCGAGCGCTCTGCGGAGGCGGCGGCGTTGGCGCGCGAGAACGTGGCGGTCGTGCAGCCCGCGGTGCCGGTCGAGGTGCGCGAGGGCGATTGGCTCGCCCCCCTCGCCGGGGAGCGCTATCGGGCCATCGTCTCGAATCCTCCGTATCTGACGGAGGCGGAGTATGGCGCGCTCGATCCAGCGGTATTGCAGTTCGAGCCGCGTGAGGCGCTGGTGAGCGGGGCCGACGGCCTCACCGCGACGCGGGCCCTGCTGGCGGGCGCGAGCGCGCTGCTCGAGCCTGGCGGGTTCGTGGCGCTCGAACTCGACGAGCGGCGCGCCGATCAAGTGCGGGCGCTCGCGCTGCGACACGGCTGGTCGCCGGTAGCGGTGTACGATGATCTTTTCGGCCGGCCGCGGTTCTTGATGGCGGGCCTCGACGCGGAGGGGGGCACGTGATCGACCAGAAGGCGAGCGAGCTGGGGCGGCTCTTGGGACAAAGCGAAGAGTACAAGGTGCTGCTCCGCGCGAGCGAGCGGATGAAGGAGGACGCCACGTGCCGGCAGCTCCTCGCCGAGGTCGAACGCATCGCCCAGGAGATCGAGCGGTCCGCGCAGGAGGGGCGCGAGCCCGCGAAGGATCAGGTGGAGCGGTACGACCGAGCGCTCCAGAGCGTCCAGGCGAATTCGGTGTATCAGCAGGTCGTAGCCGCGCAAGCGAATTTCGAGAAGTTCATGGCCAAGGTGAACGCGCGGATCTACGAAGGCATGAAGCAGGGGGCGGCGAGCCCCATCATTACATTGGGCTGATGGGCGTCTTCATCGTCGTGGAGGGCCCGGAAGGGGCGGGGAAATCCACGCTGGTGCGCTGGCTCGCGGCGCGGCTCGCCGCCGAGGGCCTCCAGGTGACGGCGGTGCGCCAGCCGGGCGGCACGCCGGTGGCGGAGGCGGCGCGCAAGGTGGCGCTCAAGTTTCCCCATGAGATGTCGCCGGTCGCGGAGCTGTTCCTGTTCCTCGCGGCCCGGGCCGACCTGGTCCACCGGGTCATCCGGCCGGCGCTCGAGGCCGGGGAGGTGGTCGTGGCGGACCGGTTCGACCTCTCGACGATGGCATACCAGGTGGCGGGGGGCGGACTCCCCGCCGAGGCGGTCGCGCACGCCATCCGGCTCGCCACCGGCGGCCTCGTCCCGGACGTCACGCTCGTCCTCGATGTGCCGGTCGAGGTGGGCCGGGCCCGGCAACAGGCCGCGCGCAAGGTCCAGGATCGGTTCGAGCGCCAGGACGACTCGTTTCACCGCCGCGTGCTCGAGGCGTACCGCCGCGCGGCAGGGCCGGGCGTGGTGCACGTCGACGCGACGCAGTCGAAGAAGGCCGTGCAAGAGGCCGCCTGGCGCGAGGTCATGGCGGTGACCGCACTCTCACCACGAGGCGTCTCATGAAGCTCCGGAATATCGTGATCGTGACCACAGTGGCCGGATTGGCGCTCGCCACTGGAGGCTGGCTGCTGCAGCGCCAGACCGAGCCGACGGGGTCCGTCTACCAGCAGGCGCGGCTGTTCGAAGACGTCCTCGCACACGTGGCCGACTTCTACGTGGACTCGATCGAGGAGCGCCGGCTCTACCAGATGGCGATCGACGGCATGCTCGACCAGCTGCACGATCCGTATTCGGTGTTCCTGAAGCGGGACGACTTCCGGGCCTTGAACGAGGCGACGACCGGCAACTACGGCGGCCTCGGCATCCAAATCGATGTCCGGGACGGATGGATCACCGTCGTGGCGCCGCTCCCCGACACGCCCGCGGAGCGGGCGGGAATCCAGTCGGGCGATCAGATCATCGCGCTGGACGGTCGCTCGACCGAGGGCTGGAAGAACGATCAGGCCGTGAAGCAGTTGCGCGGCGACCCGGGCAGCGCGGTGGAGCTCAGGGTGCGCCGGGTCGGGGTCGACCAGCCGCTCACCTTCAAGCTCACGCGCGCCACGATTCACATCCGCTCGGTCCAGGTCTCGATGATGCTCGACGACAAGGTCGGCTACGTGCTGCTCACGCCCGTGAGCGAGACGTCCGCCCAGGAGCTCACCGACGCCGTGAACGGTCTCGTGCAGAAGGGGATGAAGTCGCTGGTGCTCGATCTGCGGGGGAACCCCGGCGGATTGCTGGACCAGGGCGTCGCGGTGAGCGAGCTGTTCCTCGACCCGGGACAGGAAGTCGTGGAGACCCGGGGCCGCGCGCCCACCACGTCGAAGACTTACCGCGACGCGAAGCCACAGCCGTGGCCGCACCTGCCGGTGGTAGTGCTCACAAACGGCGGCACGGCGAGCGCGGCCGAAATCATTACCGGCGCGCTGCAGGATCACGACCGCGCGGTCGTCGTCGGAACGCCGACCTTCGGGAAGGGGCTGGTGCAGTCGCTGTGGCAGCTCACGCCCGAAACGGCGTTGAAGCTCACGACCGCGCGCTGGTTCACGCCGAGCGGCCGGACGATTCAGCGCAAGAGCAAGAACGAAGAGGACCAGTTCGCGCAGGCCGAGGCCGCCGAGCTGGGCCACGACAGCACGAAGGTCGATTCCTCCCTGGTCTTTCACACCGACCACGGCCGGGTCGTCCTGGGCGGCGGCGGGATCCGGCCGGACCTGTTCGTCACGCCCGACACGTTCACGACCGCGGAGCGCGCCTTCGTCAAAGCATTGGGCAACAAGATCCCTACCTATTGGGACGTGCGCACCGCCTACGCGCTCGAGATCAAGACGTCGGGCCGCGTGAAGAGTCCTGACTTCTCGGTCACGGCGGAGATGGCGGACGAGGTCATCCGGCGGCTGCGGGCGCGCGGCGTCGCGCTGCCGGACAGTGTCATCGCGGGCGCCCACGATGTCATCACCCAGGACCTGGGATACGAGATCGCACGCTACGTGTTCGGTCGTCCGGCGGAAGTGCGCCGCCAGAAGGAGGAAGACCGCCAGGTGCAGGCCGCGCTGGGCCTGGCACGCCGCGCCAAGTCACCGCAGGATCTCCTCGCCTTAGCGGCCGCCCAGGCACCGGCGACCCTGCGGAATTGAGGTGGCGCCCCACGTCGTGGGGATCATCGGACCCGGCCGCGCCGGTGTCGGCTTGGCGCTCGCGCTCGCGCGCGTGGGGGAGGGGAGACGCTACGACGTCCGCCTCCACGGCCGCAGCAAGAAACCGGTCCCGAAACCCCTCTCGCTGACCGTTGGCCCGGAGAACGCCGCGCCCGCCTGGATCGCCGAGGCGGGCGTCGTCATTCTGGCCGTGCGGGACGACGCCATCCGGCCCCTCGCAGAAGCACTGGCCCGTGCAGGAGCGATCCACCGTCACCAGGTGGTGCTGCACCTCTCCGGCTCCCAAGGTCAAGAAGCGCTCGGCCCCCTGGTCGGGTCCCGCGCGGCCCTCGGGTCCCTCCATCCGCTCCAGACCATCTCCGATCCGTCGCACGCAGCGGACCGGCTGAAGGGCGCCTGGGCGGCAGTCGAGGGAATGCCCCCCGCGGTGCGGGCGGCCGAGGCGCTGGCGCACGATCTCGGCCTGCGGCCGTTTCACATCCCGTCCAAGGCCAAGCCGATTTATCACGCGAGCGCGGTGTTCGCTTCCAACTATTTCGTGGTGGTGGAGGCGGTGGCGCAGCGGCTGTTGCGGCATGCCGGGCTCTCGGACGCGGAGGCGTGGCGGGCACTGCGGCCGCTGGTGGAGGGGACGCTCGAGAACCTGACCCGCCAGGAGCCGATGGCGGCGCTCACCGGTCCCGTAGCGCGGGGCGATGCAACGACCATCCGCCGCCATCTCGAGGCCTTGACGCACGACGACGCCGTGCTGTATCGCGCGCTCGGGCGAGCGGCCCTCGAGTTGGCGCAGAAGCGGGGGATGGACGAAGCGACCGCCGCCCAGGTCGCAGGGGCGCTCGCGCCGGACCAGCCCCAGTAAACATCAGATAACATCACTAAACTTGACATAACAGTAGTAAAAAGATAACTTGGGTCTCACACCTGCGGTGGGGCCCCGGCTATGGCTCGAGACCAGCCGATCACGAGCTACTCCGATTTCCTCAAGGCGCTGCTGAGCGACCGAGAGCGCTTCTTCGAGGAGGTCGTCGAGGGCGTCGCGCTTCGGAGCAAGCTTCGCTACGCCGTCGTCACGATCATAGTCCTTGCCGGGTTCTTCGGCCTCGTCGCGGGCGCCTATTCGGGTCCCGCGCAGGCCGTGTCCGCGGGCGTCAAACTGCCGTTTCTGTTCTTCGCGACGTTCGCCGTGTGTTTTCCCGCGTTTTTCGTGGTGCAGGTTCTCGTCGGCTCCCGGTTGCGCCTGCTGCAGGTGGCCGTGCTGGTGTTCGGCGCGCTGGCGCTCACCTCCGTCTTGCTCGCCGCCTTCGTGCCGATCACGGCGTTCTTTCTCATCACCGGCGCGAACTACTACTTCCAACACCTGCTGAACATCGCGATCGCCGGCGTAGCGGGGCTGTTCGGGATGTATGCACTGCATGAGGGGCTCAGTGTGGTCTGCGAGAAGCGCGGCGTCTATCCTCGGAAGGCTCTCACCATCATGCGCGCGTGGGCGCTGTTGTTCGCCTTCGTCGGCATCCAATTGGCCTGGAGTCTTCGCCCGTTCCTCGGCGACCGCAACCAGCCCTTTCAGGTGTTCGGCTCGTATCAGGGCAACTTCTACGCCGCGATCATCTACGCGGTGAACAAGCTGATGCACGGAGACGAGAAGCCGACTCCCTCACCCGGCAGGCAAGACTCGATCCCCCGATTTCGCGGCTTCGTCATTCCGCCGATCGACACGGTGGCCGACTCGAGCCATCGACGCAAGCGCCCATGACTCGGGATGGTGACAACGAGATCTTGACACTCGAAGAAGTCGCTCGGTATCTGCGGCTTACCCCGCAGACCATCTACAAGTGGGCACAGGAGAAACGGATTCCGGCCGCGAAGCTGGGAAAGGAGTGGCGCTTTCGGAAGAGCATCGTCGACCGTTGGTTGGACGAGCAAATTCTGCGGGATCAATCCTAGGAAGGCCTGCGGCACTCACAAGCAGATCCTTCGCGCCTGCGGCGCTCAGGATGACAGTCTCGCTCCGTTCGGGAATAGGGAAAGGAGGGAACGACACTCTGTCTTCTATTCTTCCTTCTATTGCCGCCGCGCGGCGCTGTCATCCTGAGCGAGCGCGCCGGACGCGCGCGAGCGAACGATCTGTTTTACTGATCCACCACCCGCACGCCGGCCGGCGTGGAAAACGTGAGCTCGCGACCGGGCACGCCGGCGTTCACCCGGATGTTTCGCAGGATCACGGTGCGCTCCTGGCCGGAGCTCTCGACGATGTCGACACGATACACCAGCGCGTCCTCCCGACTCACCCAGATCGTCGCTTCGCTGTAGGGCGCGTCGCGCCCCTTCGGCACGAGCCGGATGACGTCGAGGGTGCCCCCGCCCCCACCCACCCTGTCCGGCAGCGAGTCTGCCCGGACGTAGTGCCCCGTATAGCGCTCGCGCGGTTGCTCCACGAACTGTCCGATCAGATTGGGGCCGGTGGTGCCGTATTCGGGGATGCGTGACCGGATGACCTGACCGGGCGTGGTGCTCGGCGTGTACAGCCAGAGGAAGCGGCCGTCCGCCACGATGCGATCACCCTTCGGGGCCGTGAACCGCATGGAGAAGCGGCTGGGGCGCATCTGGTACAGCCGACCGCGCGTTGTGTCGGGCGTGCCGATCATCGGATTCGTGATGATCTGGACGAAGTCGGCCGAGAGGCTGGTGACCGTTTGATAGGTCTGGCTCGCGCGGTCGAGGATGGGCCAGGGGTCGGGGCTCTGGAGCGCGAGGGTGATGCCGATCGCGAGAAACGCGGAACATGCGTACCAGCGTTGGCTCGGCTGTTCCGCGTTCCGACTTCCGCGTTCCGCGTTTTCCGTTCTCACGCCCCCACCGACGCCGGCTCGGCCACCCGCCGCCCGATCACCTCCGCGATCACGCGGACCTCGCGCATCAGCTGGGCGAACTGGTCGGGGAACAGGGTCTGCGCACCGTCCGACAGCGCTTGCTCGGGGTTGGGATGCACTTCGACCATGATGCCGTCCGCCCCGGCGGCGACGGCCGCGCGGGCCATCGGGATCACCTTGTCGCGCAGTCCCGTGCCGTGCGACGGATCCGCGATGATCGGCAGGTGCGACAGTTTGTGCACCACGGGGATGGCGGTGAGGTCGAACACGTTGCGCGTGGCGGTGTCGAACCCGCGGATGCCGCGCTCGCACAGGATCACATCGTGGTTGCCCTCGGCGAGCAGATACTCCGCCGAGAGGAGCAGCTCCTCGATGGTGGCGGCCATCCCGCGCTTCAGGAGCACCGCTTTCTTCGCCCGGCCCGCGGCCTTGAGCAGCGAGGAGTTCTGCATGTTGCGGGCGCCGATCTGGATGATGTCCGCGACCTCGGCCACGTAACCCACGCCTTCGGGATCCATCGCCTCGGTGCAGATGAGGAGGCCCGTCTCCTCACGTGCCTTCGCGAGCAGCTTGAGCCCCGGCCGTCCCAGCCCCTGGAATGCGTACGGTGACGTGCGCGGCTTCCAGGCGCCGCCGCGCAGGATCACGGCTCCGGCCTCCTTCACCTGCCGCGCCGCATCGATGATCTGCCGCTCGCTCTCGACCGAGCAGGGTCCCGCGATGGTAACGACCTCGGTGCCGCCCACCGCGACGCCGCCCGGGAGCCGCACCACGGTGTTCTCGGCCTTCCACTCCCGGCTCACCTGCTTGTACGGCTTGGTGACGTGGATGACGTCCTGGACGCCGGGGAGGCCTTCCAAGCGCGAGGCGTCGACCCGGCCGTCGTTCCCGACCAGCCCGACGGCCGTGCGCTGCGCCCCCGGCATCGGCCGGGCCTTGTACCCCATCTCCTCGATCACCGCGATGACGCGCCGGACCTCCGCCTCCGTCGCGCCGTGGCGCATCACGATCAGCACCGCTACTTCCCTCCGATGGTGAACCGGTCGCCATCGCGGGCCGCCGTCACCCGTCCGGTGAACCGCGTCCCCGCCGTCCGCGCCGGGTCCGAAGTTTCAACCGGCGGATAGAAGTGCGTCAAGACGAGCTGCCGCGCCTTGGAGTCCCGGGCCAGCTCGCCCGCCTGCTCCGGGGTGAGATGGCTGTCGATGGCCATCTCCTTGGGGAGCGAGCACTCCGCGAGCAGCAGGTCGGCACCGGCGGCCCACCGGGCCAGCTCGCTCGAGGGCCCGGTGTCGCCCGTATAGACCAGCCGTCCCTCGGGCGCGGTGAGCGACAGCGCCACGCTCTCGGGGGTGTGGGGCACCGGGAAGGTCTCGAGGCTCACCTCGGCATCGAGCGGGAACGGCTCGCCGTTCTGCAGGTCGAGAATGCCGATCGGGAAGCCGGGGTCGAGCAGCCACGACCCATAGCCCTCGGCGAGCTGCTTCACGAGCCGCACCACCCCGCGGGGGCCGAGGATCACCAGCGACTCGCGGCGCGGCGGCACCGTCGTGTGCTTGAGGGCGAAGACGAGCATCGGCAGCTCGCCCCAATGGTCCGGGTGGAAGTGCGACAGGATCACGTGGGTGACCTGGTGCCACGGCAGGCCGAATTGGGCGAGGCGGTGCAGCGCCCCCGCGCCGCAGTCGAGCAGGATCTTGAGGTTCCCCCGGCTCACCCAGTGGCATGCCGACGTCCGGGTGGCCGACGGCGCGACCGTCCCGGTGCCGACCGTGACCAGGTCCAATTAGACCGGCTCCATCTGACCGAGTCGCACGCCGACGATGGTCGAAACGCCGGGCTCCTGCATGGTGACGCCGTACACGGCGTCGGCGGCCTGCATGGTGCGGGGGTTATGGGTGATGACGATGAACTGCGTCAGGTCCTTGAACTCTGCGAGCAGGCGCACGTAGCGGCCCACGTTGGCGTCGTCGAGGGGGGCGTCCACCTCGTCGAGCAGGCAGAAGGGGCTCGGCTTGGTGAGGAAGATCGCGAACAAGAGCGACACCGCGACGAGGGTGCGCTCGCCCGACGACAGCAGGTGAATCCGCTGCGTGCGCTTGCCGCGCGGCGCCGCGTGGATCTCGATCTCGCTCTCGAGCGGCTCGTCCTCGTTGGCGAGGCGCACGTCACACTCGCCGCCGCCGAACAGCGTCTGGAAGACCGTGCGGAAGTTGTCCCGCACCTTGCCGAACGAGTCGAGGAACATCGCCTTCGCGGTCTGGTCGATCTCGCGCGCCGCTTGCTGGAGCGACTGGCGCGCGGCCACGAGGTCATTCCGCTGCGTCATCAGGAACTCGAGGCGCTTGACCTCTTCGCCGTGCTCGTCCACCGCGAGGGCGTTAACGGGTCCGACCGCGTCGATCGCCGCCCGCAATCGCTCGTCCTCCTGGCGCAGCCACTCGAGGTCGCCGGCTACCACGGGTGCCTCGGCGAGGAGCTGATCGAGGGGCTTGCGCCACTCGGCCTCGACCCGCGCGACGAGCCCGCGTCGGCGGCCCACGATCTCCGTGCGCTCGAGCTCGAGCTTGTGCTCCTCCGCGCCACGGGCGTCCAACGCCTTGCGCACGTCCTCGAGCGCCGTTTCGGTCTCGGCCACGCGTGCGTCCGCCGCTTCGACCTCTGCCCCCGCCTCCCCGGCGGCCGCCTCCAGCGCGACGAGCGCGAGGCGGCGCTCCTTGAGCTGGTCCTCCCACTGGGTCCGCTGCGCCGTGAGGGTCGCGCTCTCGTGCTCGAGCGCACTCATCTCGTCGGCGAGCGCCGTAGACTGGCGGCGTGCTTCCTCGGCCTCGGCCGCGGCGCGGCCCGCCCGCTCGCGCGCGGCGCCGAGCCGTGCCTCGACCTGGGCGGCATCCACCTGCCATCGCACCCGCTGCTCCCGCGCCGCCTCCTGCTGCGCCTCGAGGTCGACGAGCCGCGCGCGCTCCCCGCCGAGGCGCTCGTCGAGGCGCACGCGCTCGACCTCGTGTCGCTCGACATCCGCGTGCAAGGCCGAGAGCCGGGTTTCCACCTCCGCGAAGCGAGTCGACAGCCGCTCGACCTGCGCGGTCGCGTCAGTTGCCTCGCGCTGCGCGTGGGCGGCGGCGCGCTCGGCGGCGTCCTTTACCGCGCCCGCTTCGAGCTCCTGCTGCCGAGCGCGCTCGGCCGCTTCCCCCGCGGCGGCGCACGCGGCCTCGGCGGCGGCGAGCTCGGCGAGCGTTCGCTCCAGCGTCGTGGCAGCGTCGCCCCCGTTGACCTGTGTCTCTCGCACTTCCTGCTCGAGCCCCTCGAGCTCGGCGCGCCGCTCGAGGGGACCCCCGGCCGTGGTCCCGGCCAGGAACACGGCGCCGTTAGCCCGTCGCAGCGCGCGCCCCCCCTTCCGCCCCGCCCCCCCCGTCCGCCCTGCCTCGCCGCCGTCGAGGACCTCGTTGCCCGCGAGGAGCGCCCGCACCCACGCGGCCGCCGGGCCGTCCACGCGCAGGTCGTCGTTCAGGGGATTTCCGTCGGCGGCGAGCCGCGGCCCGGGCACGCTGGGCAGCAGCACCAGGGGCCCGGGCTGCACCTCCTCGTGCCAGCGGCGGATCGTCTCGACGGCGTTGGCGTCGCGCACCAGCACGGCGTGCAGCCACTCGCCCAAGAGCTGCTCCGCGAGCACCGCGTCGCGCCGGCTGGTGCGCAAGAAGTCCGACAGCGGCCCGATCACCGCGTCGCCGAACCGCGCCCGCGCTTTGAGCAGCGCTTGGGCCGCCGGTGCGAGCCCCACGCGCTCGCGCTCGAGCTCGGCGAGCGCGTCGCGCCGCGCCGTCACCTGTGCGAGCGCCGCCTCGGCTTGGCGCCGTGCGGTGCGCTCATGCGTCTCTTGCTCCTTCAGCTCGGCCACGCGCCGCCGCGCCTGCTCCAATGCGGCTGCCGCCTCGGCCGCGGCGCGAGCGAGGGCCGCCGCCTCCTGCGCCCGCGCGCCCACCTGGGCGGTCGCCGCCCACTCGGTCTCCGCGCGCCGGGCACGCTCCTGCGACGCGTCCGCGAGCTGCTGCCCCAGCTCGGCCCGCTCCCGCTCGAGCGCCGCCCGCTCGCCCTCGAGTGCGCGGACCGCCTCCGCCCGCCGCTGCAAGTCCTCCTCGAGCTCGCGCACCGCCGCCCGCTGGGCCAGCAGCCGGTCGCGCCCCTCCTGCTCCAGCGTGCTCCGCCCCGTCAGCTCCTGCCCGACCGACGCGAGGTCGCGCTCCGCCGCCTCGCACTCGGCGGTGGCCGCCGCTCGCTCCCGCTCCGCCTGCAAGGCGCGGGCTTCTTCCTGGTCCCGCCGCCGCCCGGCGGTGGCGCGCCCTTGGCCGGCGTTGTGCAGCCGCTCGGCGGCGAGCGCCAGGTCGCCCTCCAGCCGCCCCGACTCGAGCTTCGCATCTGCCAGGCGGCGCTCCACCTCGGTGCGACGCGCCTCGGCCGTGTGCCGCGCTAGGACCGCCGCCTCCCGCTCCCGCTCCGCCGCTTCGAGGCGGGCCCGCTCCTCGGGCAGGGCCGCCGCCAGCTGCTCGGCCTGCTGACCCAGACCGCCGAGCGTCAGATCGAAGTCTTCGAGCTCGCGGCGCACCAGCGTCAGGGCGATGCCGAAGCGCTCCTCGATCATTTTCCCGTGGCGCTCCGCTTTGCCGCGCTGGCGCGCCAGGCTCCGCACCTGCGTCTGGACCTCGCTGACCAGGTCCTCGAGCCGGGCGAGATCCGCCGCCGTCTCCTCGAGCCGGCGCTCCGTGCTCGTCTTGCGATCGCGGTACAGCCCGATCCCGGCGGCCTCTTCGAACAGGGCGCGCCGCTCCTCCGCCTTTTCGGAGAGCAGCGCCTCGATCATTCTCGCCTCCATCACCACGGCGGCGTCGGCCCCCAGGCCGGTGCCGCGCAGCAGGTCCTGGATGTCACGCAGCCGCACCGCCGAGCGATTGAGCAGGTACTCGCTCTGCCCCGAGCGGGAGAGCCGGCGTGTGACGAGGACTTCCTGATACGCGATCGGGAGGGTCCCATCCGAGTTGTCGAAGACCAGGGAGACTTCCGCCACGTTCACCGGCCGGCGCCCGGTCGAGCCCTGGAAGATGACGTCTTCCATCTTGCCGCCGCGCAGCAAGCGCGGCGACTGCTCGCCCAGGACCCAGCGGACGGCATCGGAGATGTTGGACTTGCCGCAGCCGTTCGGCCCTACGATCGCGGTGACTCCCGCTTCGAACGGCAGCTCGACCGCGCCCGCGAACGACTTGAAGCCCGACAACTCGAGTCGGGTCAGCCTCATGGAGTGGTCTCCCCCGCGATCCGGGTGACGAGCGTGGCCTGGACGCCGGCCCGTTTGAGCCGCGCTTCGAGGAGGCTGGCTTGCTCGGGCGTCTCGAACGCGCCCGCCAACAAACGTGATCCCGTGCCCCACGACACGGCCGGAATGCCCCGCGCCCGCAGGCGGTCGGCGGGGGGCGCTCGATCGCCGAGGGAGAAGGAGTACGGAGCGCGCAGCACATCGCCCTGGCCGCGCGCGGCGAGCCCGTGCTTCCACATCCCGGAGCGGGCGCCGACGGCGGCGTCGCGCGTCGGGAACGCGCCGGCGAGCACGCGATACCACACCGTGCTGCCCCCTCCCGGATCGTCCAGCGCGATCGGCGTCACGAACGGTGTGACGCCGTCCGCCGCCAGGCGGTCCGCGAGCGCGAGCGCCTTGTCGAGTCTCGCATAGGCCGCGAGCTGCACGGTCCAGGGGAGCGAATCGACGTGCCGGGCCGGCGCCGCGGCGACCGGTCGTGCGCGCACCGGGGCGGGGGAGGCGGGGAGCGGAGTGGGCGCCCGGCGGTGCTCGGCCCCGCGTGCGAGCAGCCCCCAGCCGCCCGCCGCGCCCACGGCCAGCGTCGCGGCCACGAGCGCGGGCCGGGCCAGCCGATGCGAAGGACGCCGCACCGCGGCCGAGACGCGCCCCGGCGGCGGCGCGACCGATCGGGGGTCCGCTTCGGGCGTCCAGCGCTCGCGCACCACGCCCAGCAACGGAACGCCGCGCTCCATCACCGCCGTGATCCCCTGGCCGATCGACGACTCGGGTTCGTAGCCGTCGGGCGACAGCACGATCATTCCGTCCGGGACCGCGGAGAGCCGGGCGAGCGCGCCCGCGGAGAGGTACAGGAGCAGCAAGGCGTCCTCGACCCTGAAGCCGCCCTGCAGCTTCTTCCAACGGGGGTTGGCGAACAGGTCGCCGGCGCGCGCCGTCACGGTGCCCGCGGCGATGAAGAACACGCGGTCGACCTCGTGCGCCGCCTTGGTGAGCGACACATCGTACTCGAACGCATCCACGATCCCCTCGGTGGGCGTGAGCCCGACCGTTTCGTGCAACGTCGGGTGCTCGAGCCACAGGTCCACGAGCGCGATCCGCCGGTCGGCGAGCGCCGCGGCCCGAGCCACGTCCCACGCGGCACCCGCAGCCCATTTCAGGTCCCCCGTCGCCGGCACCAGCGCCACGAGTGCTTGCCCGGTGACCAGTGACGGCACCAGCGCGTCGAGACGCGAGCGTGGCAAGGGGCGAACCGTCACGGCGTCGGCTGGTAGATCCAGAAGGGGCGGCCGAGCTTGCGACCGATGCCCTCGGCCTGCGCCCGGGTGGGGTACGGCCCGAGCACCACGCGGTAGCCGTCGTCGGGATTGCGGGGCTGGAGCACCCGCGCCTCGAGTCCCGCGCGCGTGAGCTGCTGCGCCATCTCCGACGACCAGGCCTCGTTCTGCGATGTCGATACCTGCACGTACATCGGTCCCTCGGGCCCCGCCGTATCGGAGGCCACACCCTGGTCGGCCGGCGCGCCCGCGTCTCCGAACGCGCCGCGATACGCGCCGCGGGGTCGCCACCCGGTGAGCATCCACAGGTCCGTACCGCCTCCCTTTACCCGTCCCGTGGCCGCGAGCGAGTCGGGCCGGTACGCGACCACGTCGTCGCCCTGGCGCACCAGCAGCGCGCCGTCCGGGGCGATGGCCGGCAGATCCGTACGCCACGCGCTCGCCAGCGTCCCGACGAGCCGTTTCACCGGCAGGTCCACGACGAACACGGAGTCCCCAGCAGCCGGCTTGGCCAGCAACCACCGCCCGAGCGGGTCGAGCCGGATGGTGGCGGCGGGCAGCGGGAGCGCGATGCCGTCGATCTCCTCGCGGTCGTAGCGGTCGATCGCCGCCAGGCCGGGCTCCGTGCGTCGCGCGACGTAGATCCGGTGGCCCGACGGCGAGAACACCAGCGCGCGCGGGTGATCGGCGAGCGGAACGAAGCCGGCCTCGCGGCGGCCGAGCGGATCCATGAGGACGACACCTGAGTCGGCGGCCACCCCGACCAGGTCGCCCCAGCGGGTCGCCGCCACGTCGCTGCCGGCCGGCAGGGGCCGACTGGTGGGCGGTTGATCGGCGGCGGCGGTAATGAGCGCCGGGGGGTCGGCCACGACGAGCCGCTGGTCGGCGGCGCCGAACAGTTGCAGCGGCACGCCTGGCAGAGGCTGCGGCCAGGCGACCCGCACCCGCCGCGCGAGCGTCACGACCCGGCGCTTCGCGTCCACGGTGTAGAGGGTGCCGTCCGGACCGAGTGTCGCCTGCTCGATGCCGCTGGCCACGGTGTCGACTCGGGCGCTGCCGAGATCGAGTGCGAGGACGTCACTCTTCGGGCGCGCGACGCTCGTGTCCTTTTTCGCGTGCGCATCCTTCTTCTTCGCGGTCGTGTCCTTGGTGGCGGTCGTGACGTAGAGGAACTCCGCCTCGGTGTCGAGCCCAATCACCCGGGTGACCGGCGGGAGCTTGCCCCGAATCGCGGTGGGCATCTCCACCATGGTGGGGAGGCGATATACCCTGGGGGTGCCCCCTTTCGTCGGGATGCGGATAGCGACCCCGGCGGTACGAGCGGCGCCCGCGGCTGCTCGGCTAACAGCCTGTTTGGCAGGCGGTTGCGACGATGGTGCGGCGGGCGCCCGGGACCGGCAGCCCCAGAGCGCCAGGCTGGTGAGGAGGAGGTACGATCCGCAGGTGCGCAAATGGCCTCGCCGGACAAGATAGGCAACCGGCGAGGCCAGGACAAGTGGTTTAGGGATGCGGAGTTAGAACGTTGGGCCGAGGCTCACCGTCCAGTACGGATTGTTGTGCGGCCGGCTCAGGGGCTTGGTGTAGTCGAACCGCAGCACGACGAAACCCAGGAAGTTCATCCGGATCGAGCCGCCCCAGCTGCGGAGTGGCGCGCGCACGGTCTCGGGATCTTCGGTGCTGGATCGGCTCCACTCGAGCTTGGAGTTCGAGTCCCAGGCGAGCCCCGCGTCGTAGAAGATGGCGCCTTCGATGGGAGGGAGTCCCACGGGGAGGAAGCCAAGCACCAGGCTGCGCGTCAGCGGGAAGCGCAACTCGGCGTTCACGACGGCGAACCGCGAGCCAATGAGCTGGTCCAGCTCGGGGCAGCCGCTGGTCGCCGCGAGACACTCGTTGTTGATGAGCGAGCCGGCGGTGTAGCCGCGTATCAAGTTGGTGTTCCCGAGGAACTGGGGGAACAGGTCGCCGTCGCGCCCGAAGCGACCGAAGAACAGCCCGCGCAGGGCGAGCGTGACAGGTCGGGCAAAGAAGTAGCGCCGCCAGTCGACCAGGCCGGAGGTGAATTTCCACGAGCCGAAGCTGGGAGCGACCTCGAGGCGCCAGCGAGAGCCGGCGAACGGTCCCACCCACCCGAACAGCGAGTTGTCGTGGACCAGCGCGAGCTGCGGTCCGTAGTAGCTGACGGAGGGGCCGCTCCCCGTCACGGGGTCCGCAATGCCCAGGACGGCGCCGGAACCCCGATCCACGAGGTAGTCCTGCCGCAACGTATCCTGGGTGATGTTGGCAAAGTGCCCGCCGATCTCCACGCGGGTAAAGCGGCTGAACGGATAGTATCCCTGCGCGAATATGTCGCGGATCACGAACCGCTCGAGCCGCGGCGTGAGGATCACGGTGTTCGGGTCGGACGGGTTGGATTGGACCTGGGTCGGCAAATAGAAGTACAGCGGATCCTGCGACCCGCCGAACGCCCAGTTCAGGCGGTGCGCCTGATTGATGTAGGCGGCCAGCACCTGGGCTTCGCTCAGACGACCGTTCACCGAGCCCGAGAACACCATGGTGTGGTTGCCGAGAATGTCCGACAGCGAGATGGCCGTGCCGCCGAAGAAGCCGCGGCCGAAGTTATCCCGCTCGTACCCGATCGTCGGTCGCGCGACGAAGTCCGGGCTGTACCGGGTGTGATAGGGCCTGAAGGTGAACTCGTTCGTGTCCGGCAGGGCGGGCGACGAGTCGATGAGGGTTTTTATCGACACCTGCCCCGGCGCCGCACCGGTATCGGATGATTGCGTGGTGCCTGACGCCCGGAAGCCGGTGGGCGAGCGATACACCGACGTGCCGGCGCGGGGCCCCGGGTCGACCGGCGCCGCCGTGGCGGTCGCGACCGCCGCCGGCCCGCCGAGCGCCCGGCGCTGGGCGGCGAGCAGCGACGTCACGGGGGGCGTGGCCGGTGCCTGGTACGGCTGGCGCTTGAGGGAGCGCGGGTTGTCGACCGCGTACACGTTGTATTCGCCGTCCTCATAGTAGGCGAACGCGAGCCGGTCCGCTTCGTGCGCCCAGGAGAGGCACGGCGAGAGCGCGGTGATTCCGGAGACTCCCGTGAACACGTCGGTGAGCTGGTAGATGTTCCCGTCGGACAAGTCGTACAGGAAGATGTTGCTGATCCCGTTGCGATCGGAGACGAACGCCAGTGACCGGCCGTCCGGGGCCCAGGCGGGATCGATGTTCTTTCCCTGGTCCATGTGGCGGAGCACCTCGATGGAGCCGTTGTCGAGGTGGAGCAGGGCGATCCGCAGGTTGCCGAACTTGAGCGCGTTGAAGTCGGTCGCGGCTCCGCGGTCGGTCGCGAACGCGATCGTCTTCCCGTCGGCGGACCAGGAGGGCTCGAGATCGGCGTACTTGTCGTTCGTGAGGCGACGCAGGTTCGAGCCGTCGGCGTTCACGACGAACAGGTCCGAGAGGCCGCCGTCGTATCCCGTGAACACCAGCTGTTTCCCGTCGGGCGACCACGCCGGCGTGGTGAGCCCGTTCAGCGGGACGCGGATGCGGCGGACCTCTTCATCCTTCTTCACATCGAGGATCACGAGATCGTCGCGGTCCTTGCGCTTCGCGGCGATGGCGAAATAGCGCCCGTCGGGCGAAAACGAGCCGGCCGAGTTGATGAAGCGGAGGCTCTCGTAGTTCGAGTTCAGGGTGGACTTCACGAGCCGCCGCTTGACCCGGCCCGTCTCCGCGTCGGCGAGGTAGAGATCGACGAAGAAGGAATTCTTCTCGCTGAAGTACGCGATCTCACGCCCGTCGGGGGACAGGGCGGGGGCGAGATGCAGCGTGCCTTCGGAGCGCTTCTGGGTGAGCAGCGGCTGGGCGATGCGGCGCGCCCGGTAGTGGTCGGCGAGCTGGGGCAGGTACGTGGTCTGCACCGCGTCGCGCCACTCGCTCGACAGGTCGTCGAGCGTGATGCCGAGCGCGCGCTTGAAGCCGCCCTCGACGCCGCTCGACACGGACGCCTGGAGGATTTGCCCGATCGCCTCGTCGCCCCACTTCTCCCCGACGTAGGCCAGCAGCGCGTGCCCGAACCGATAGGGGAAGATCCGCGGGTCGTACGTCATCTCCTCGACGGTCGGCAGGTGACCTTCCAGCGAGGCGTCCCGCAGCCACATGGACGTGAGTGGGTCGATCGGGCCGATCGAGAGGTACTCCGCCATGCCCTCCATGAACCAGCCGGGGAGGTTGGCGTTGACCAGCGTCTGCACGCCGGCCCCGATGCGGCCGCGACTGATCACGTCGTACTGGAACTGGTGCACCATCTCGTGGCCCAGCACGTGCTCCAAGTCCGCGTAGGCCCCGGTAAAGGGCAGCACCATGCGGTGCTTGAAGAACTCGGTGAAACCGCCGGTTCCCTCGCCGAGGTCTTCGGTAGTTGTGTTGGTCTGTTGGAAGTCGGATTGCGACGCGTACAAGATGATCGGCTTCCGGCCCTGGAACTGGTGGTGCAGGACGCGGGACAGGCGGGCGTACCACCGCTCCGCCATCCGCGCCGCGTCCAACGCCGCCGTTCGCTCGACCGGATAGTAGTAGATCTCGAAGTGCTCGGTCTGGATGATCCGGAAATCGAAGGCCTGGTACTGGACTTTGTTTTGCCCGAAGTACTGCGCTGCCAGCGGCGCCACGCCGAACAACGCGAGCGCCGCCGCAATCCCGCCGATACGTCGCATGACGATCATCCTTTCGACCCGCTGTCCGGAGCACCCGCGGCCAGCACGGGTGCGTCGCCCCACAGCCGCTCGAGCTGGTAGAACTCCCGCAATTCCGGATGAAAGACGTGCACCACGAAATCCACGTAATCCAACAGCACCCACCGACCCTGTGTGAGCCCCTCGACATGATGTGGCACGACACCACGCGGCGCCAGCGCGTCCATGAGGTGCTCCGCCATGCCCCGCACGTGGGCGTCCGAGGTGCCCGACACGATGACGAAGTAATCGGCGGCCGCCGTCAGGCCGCGCAGATCGAGCACCACCGGGTCGATCGCCTTGCGGTCGGCGAGCGCGGCCGTCACCACTCGGAGTGCGGCCAGCGCGTCCGGCCCCGCACGCCCCACCGGGCGCCCGCTCCGTCTGCTAGTCATAGCGCGCCTGTCACCCGTTTGTTCCGTCCTCCCGCGGCCCGCTACTCCTTCACCACGCTGACCTGGATCTCGGGGCGCACGTCCGGGTGCAGCTTGATCCCGATGCGGAACTCGCCCAGCTCCCGGATCGGCTCGGGGAGGTCCACGCGGCGCTTGTCGACGCGGATCCCGAGCTCCTCGAGCTTGCGCTGAACGTCGCTCGCCGTCACCGAGCCGTACAGCTTGTCCTCTTCCCCCACCTTCACCGAGAAGGTGAGGCGGACTTCGGCGATGCGGGCTGCCTCCGTTTCGGCGCTGCTCTTCTCCGCCGCGCGTTGCTTGGCGATGCGGGCCGCTTCGTAGGCGATCTTCTTCTTGTTCGCGTCCGTCGCCGGGTAGGCGAGACCCTTCGGCAGGAGATAGTTGCGCGCGTAGCCGTCCTTTACCTTGACCACGTCGCCCGCCGCGCCCAGATGCTGTACGTCCTCTCGCAGGATGACTTCCATAGTCCGTCGTTCCTCATCAATGGTTCAAACCGGCCGCGGAGAGCGGCGTGCGCGCGATCAAGGCGTGGCCATGCCAGGCCAGTGCCAGCCCGGCCAGGCTCTCCGCCACGAGCCAGAGCGGCCAGGCGGCGAGCAGGCGCACGGCGGGCTCGAACGCCGGATACAGACCGGGCGCGACCTCGACCACGTACCGCACGGCCCGGCTCGCGTCCCGGGTCGCCTCCCACTGCACCTCCGTCCAGAACGCAGGCCCCGTGGCGGTGCGACCGACCAGCACCGTGATGCCCGCGGCGGCGTAGAGGCAGGCTCGCAGGGCGAGCGGCCAGAAGCCCGTGGGGGAGAGCCTCGCGCCGGCGGCGAACGCCACCGTCACCAGCACGATCCAGGTGCGACTCAGCGCGTCGAAGACGCCGTGCTCCGGAGCGGCCAGGAGGGCCACCCCGGCGCCCCCCGCGAGCCCCACCGCCAGCCACTCGCCGCGCGTCCCCGGGTGCGCGGCGACCAGGAGCGCCGCCAACGGCAGCGCCACCAGACTGACCGGCGCCAGGGCGGCGAACAGCAGCACGCCCGCCGCGAGGCGCCAGCGACTCAGCCGACGTACCCCTTGATGTAGGGCAGCAGCGCGAGCTGGCGGGCCCGCTTGATCGCGGTGGCGAGCTGGCGCTGATGTCGCGCACACATCCCCGACAACCGGCTCGGGAGAATCTTGCCGCGCTCGGTGAGAAACCGGCCGAGCGTGCGGTCGTCCTTGTAGTCGAGCACCCGCACCCCGGACTCGCACACGGGGCACGTCTTCGCGGGCCGCCTCATGCTTCATCCTCCTCGATCTCGTCCACCACCACATCCGCGGCGATCACGGCGGGCGGGGGTTCGGGCTTTGCCGGCAAACCTTCCGACACGACGACCAGGAAGCGCACCACGCCCTCTTCGAGCTTCACGGCGCGCTCGTACTCCGGCAACAGCTCGGCCGCGGTCTCGAACTGCGCCACCACATAGTAGCCCGTGTCCTTCTTCTTGATCGGATAGGAGAGGGTGCGTTTGCCCCAATGAGCGACGTTCGTGATCGCGCCCTTGGCGTCCTTGGTCAGGAGGGCGTGGAACCGCTCCAACCGCTCCGTGATTGCCGGCTCTTCCAACGCGGGATCGAAGATGTAGACGGTCTCGTAGCGACGAGCCATGCCACCTCCCTTTGGTCGTGGGCGACCCGACGCAGGTGCGGCGCCGAGTAGGGGATTGTGAGGCGCGAAAGATAGGCGGAGCGCGAGGGCGGGGGAAGACCGGTGCACGCTCGACACGTGACCCCCCTCACATCGTCTCGCCTCTGGGAACGTCCGGCCTTGACGCGCCGTTGACGGCAAAGTGATGGGAATCACGCAACCTGGCGTGCCGGCCAGTCATCCTTTGCAGGGGTAGGGGTTGGGCGGTCGCGACCCGGAACGTGGGAAGGACGGTCGGATGCGGATTCGAGGGACCTGGTGGTTCGCGCGCGTGACGCGCGGCGCGGCGGCGGCGGCGGGCCTCATGGTCCTGCTGGCGCTCCAGCCGGAGCCTGCCGGTCTGGTCGAAGCGGCGCCGAATCGCGCCGGCTCGCACGCGCGCGCCCTCATCCTGTCCGACCAGGCGCGTCGCTACCTCTCGCTCCAATACCGCTCCTACCCGACCGAGTTCATGGGTTGCATGATCGGAGAGATCCACGGGAATGCGGTGATCGTGCGACGGATCGCGCCCGCGGACGTGGAGCCCGGGCACTCCACGCCAACGCGCGTGGTGCCGGAGCAGACCTGCGAGGACGCGGGCTGGGCGGGCACCGTCGGCATGATCCACAGTCACCCCGACGGCCAGCGCTGCTGGTACTACTTCCCGGGGACCCGGGTGGCGAGCTCCGACGCGCACTCGTTCGCGCGGCAGGCGTACCCCGTGGACGCGATCATGTGCGGCAACCGCGTGGTGTGGCTCAGCCGTGACATGGTGGAGCAGCAGGTGCGGCTGTCGGACCCGGACGGCCATCTCGCGCCGCCGCCGCGGCCGCAGCGCGGCAATCGGGTGCATGCGGGAGCGGCGGCAGCGGAAGGTCAGGACTAGGAATCCCCTGGCGCGGGGCGGGCTGCTCGCATACCATCGACGTCATGCCGCGCGTGACGTTCACCCAAAACATCCAACGACACGTCCCCTGCCCCCCGACCGAGGCGGACGGCGGTACCGTGCGCGAGGTCTTGGAGCGGGTGTTCGCCGCGAACCCCCGGGCGCGCGACTACGTGCTCGACGATCAGGGCGCCGTGCGGCGTCACATGGTCGTGTTCGTCAACGGCCGACAGATCCGCGACCGGACGCACTTGAGTGATGCCGTCCCCAGCAACGGCGAAGTCTGCGTCATGCAGGCGCTCTCCGGCGGATGAGCGACCGGCTCTATGTCGCCACCCGCAAGGGTGTGTTCACGATCGCGCGCCGCAAAGGACGGCCACGCGCGCGGTGGGCGATCACGCGCGCGGACTTCCTGGCCGACAACGCGTCGATCGTGCTCCCGGACCGACGCGAGGGCGCCGTGTACGTGGCGCTCGGGCACGGGCACTTCGGCGTCAAGTTGCACCGCTCGCGGGACGGAGGACGCAAGTGGGAGCCGTGCGCGACGCCCGCGTACCCACCCAAGCCCGAGGGGATCGAGGACCGGGAGCCCAATTCCGGCAAGCCCATCCCGTGGAGCACGGAGCTGGTGTGGGCGTTGGAGGCGGGACACGACACCGAGCCGGGGACGCTGTGGTGCGGCACGCTGCCCGGGGGGCTGTTCCGCTCCCGCGACCGGGGGTCGTCGTGGCAGCTGGTCGAGTCGCTGTGGCGCCACCCCAAGCGTCGCGAGTGGTTCGGCGGCGGCGCGGAGCTCCCCGGCCTCCATTCGATTTGCGTGGACCCGCGCGACGCGCGCCACGTCACCGTCGCCGTCTCGTGCGGCGGAGTGTGGCTGACCCGGGACGGCGGAACGAGCTGGGAATGCCGCGCCCAGGGCATGCGCGCGGCGTACATGCCGGCCGAGCGCCAATATGATCCCCACGTCCAGGATCCCCACCACCTGGTCCAGTGTCGCGCCGAGCCCGATGCCCTCTGGGTCCAGCACCACAACGGCGTCTTCCGCTCCACCGATGGCGCGGCGTCCTGGGAGGAGATCCCCACCGTCAAGCCCGCGGTGTTCGGCTTCGCGGTGGCGGTGCATCCCGAGGACGCGGGCACGGCCTGGTTCGTGCCCGGGGTGAGCGACGAGCAGCGTATCCCGGTGAAGGGGCGAGTGGTCGTAGCGCGCACGCGGAATGGGGGCAAAAGCGTTCAGGTGCTCGCGAAGGGCTTGCCGCAGGAGCACGCCTACGATCTCACCTACCGCCACGCGCTCGACGTGGACGAGACGGGAGACCGGCTCGCGTTCGGCACGACGACGGGCGCGCTGTGGGTGAGTGAGAACCAGGGGGACAGTTGGGAGACGATCTCGGAGCATCTCCCGCCGGTGTACTGCGTGCGGTTTGCGTGAAGGGGGAGATAGGCGCTACACGTTGAACCGAAACAGCAGGATATCGCCGTCCTGCACCACGTAGTCCCGCCCTTCGCTCCGCACCAATCCCTGCTCCCGCGCCGCTTTGTAGGAGCCTGCCCGCACGAAATCCTCGAGTGACACGGTCTCGGCGCGGATGAAGCCGCGCTGGAAATCCGAGTGGATCTCTCCCGCGGCATGGAACGCCGTACCGCCGCGGTGCATGGTCCAGGCGCGCACTTCGTTCTCCCCCACCGTGAAGAACGTCTGCAGGCCGAGCAGCCGGTAGCCCGCGTGAATCAGGCGGTCGAGTCCCGGCTCGCTGACGCCGGCGCTCGCGAGATACTCCGCCCGCTCGTTCCCTGACAGCTCGCCGAGCTCCGCCTCGAACTTGGCGGAGAAGAGGACGATCTCGGCCTCCTCGTGGTGCGCCTGCACGGCCGCGCGCAGCTCGTCGAGCCACTGTCCGCCGCCCGCCGCGAGGTCGTCCTCGTTCACGTTCGCGGCGTACAGGATCGGCTTCGCCGTGAGCAGCCCGAGCTGCCGCAGGAACTTCACCGCGTCCTCGCTCTCACCGGCTTCCCGCGCGCCGCGCCCCGCGTCGAGCTCGGCGACCACGCGGTCGAGCACCACCAGCTCGGTCTGGGCGTCCTTGTCGCCGGCACGGGCGGTCTTGCGGGTCTTCTCGAGCCGGCGCTCCACCACGGCGAGGTCGGCGAGGGCGAGCTCGCTGGTGATCACGTCGTGGTCCCGCACCGGGTTCACCGGCCCCATCACGTGCACCACGTCGGGGTCGTCGAAGCAGCGGATCACGTGCACCACCGCGTCCACTTCGCGGATGTGCGACAGGAACTGGTTGCCGAGCCCCTCTCCCTGGGACGCGCCCTTGACCAGGCCGGCGATGTCCACGAACTCGACGACGGCGGGGACCTTCTTCTTGGGCTTCACGAGCTGGTTCAGTCGCTCGAGCCGGGGATCCGGGACCTCGACTACACCGACGTTCGGCTCGACGGTGCAGAAGGGATAGTTCTCCGCGGCGGCCGCTTTGGAGGACGTCAGGGCGTTGAAGAGCGTGGATTTTCCCACGTTGGGTAAGCCCACTATTCCGAGGCGGAGCACGTCAGAACGCGGAAGTCGGAACGCGGAACGCGGAACAGTCGAGGGTGTTCCGCGTTCCCACTTCCGCGTTCCGCGTTATCACGTGCGCAGCCACTTCTCGACCTCGTCCATCATCTGAGGCATCAGCGCTTTCACCTTGTCTCGCTGCTCGGGCGTGAACGGCTCGAGCACGTACTCGGACCAGTCGCTCACGCCCTCGGGCAGCGGTCCCACGCCGATGCGGAGGCGCGGATACTGCTGCGACTGGAGGGCGGCCTCGATGCTCTTGAGGCCGTTGTGCCCGCCCGCCGAGCCCTCGCTCCGCAGGCGGAAGGTGCCGGTGGGGATCCGGAATTCGTCCACGAGGACGAGCAGGTCCGTTGCGGGGTTGAACGCGGGGTCGGCGCGGAGCGAAGCGAGGGCGGCGCCGCTGGCATTCATGTACGTGGTGGGCCTGAGGACCCGCACGGGCACGCCCGCCACGTCACCCTCGGAGACCCGGGCGCGCTCGCCGCGGCGGAACGGGGGAAACCGCCACCGCTCCACGAGCGCATCGGCCAACCAGAAGCCCGCATTGTGACGCGTCGCCGCGTACTCGGGCCCCGGGTTGCCAAGGCCGACGACGGCGCGCAAACGTCAGCTCTCTTTGCCGCCCTTGGGCTTCTCGGCCTTCTCCGCTTTGGCGGGTGCCGCGGCGCCCCCAGCACCCTTGACTTCGGGCTTGGACGCCGCGCCGGCCTCGGGGGCCGCCTCGCCCTCCTCCTCCTCACCTTCCCGGACCTTGCGGATGAGCTCGGGCTCGGCCACTTCGGTCGCCGCTTCGGGGCTCGGGGCCGCCACTTCCTCGGCGCGCGGCGGCACCACCGTGGCGATCGTCAGATCGGCCTCGGTGAGGATCTTGGCGTTCGCGATGCTCAGGTCGCGCACGTGCAGCGAGTCGCCGATCTTGAGCGCGTTCACGTCGAGCTCGACGCGGTCCGGGATGTTCTCCGGGAGCACCTCGATCTCCACCTCGCGCGTCACCTGGTCGAGCACGCCGCCGGCGTTGCGCACGCCGTCGGGGCTGCCCACGAGGTGCACCGGGATTTTGAGCTTGACCTTCTGGATCTCGTAGAAATCCACGTGAATGATGTCGGGCCGGATGGGGTGGCGCTGGATCTCGCGAATCAGCGTCTTCACCGTCTTGCCGTCCACGGCGAGCTCGATGATCGTGCTCGCGGGCTCGACTCCCTGCAGCGCCTTTTCGAGCGCCTTGGCCTCGAGCTCGAGCGGCTGCGCGTTCCGTCCGTGGCCGTAGATCACCGCCGGGACCTTGCCGTGGAAGCGCGCCTGCCGAGCGGCGCCTTTGCCGGTCGCCTGGCGGGGAGCTGCCGAGAGGGAGACTGTTTGTGCCATACGTTATCCGTCGTCCGTTATCCGTTGTCCGTCAATCGAACAGTGCGCTGACTGACTGGTTCGAGTGCTCGTAGCCGATCGCCTTGGCCATCAGCCCCGCGATCGACAGCACTTTCAGCTTGTCGAACGTCCGCTCCTCGGGGATGCGGATCGTGTTGGTCACCGCCACCTCGTTGATGGCCGAGGCGCGGAGCCGCTCCACCGCCGGCCCCGACAAGAGCGCGTGCGACGCGAACGCATAGATCTTGCGCGCGCCGAGCCCCTTGAGCGCCGCCGCGGCCTCGGTGACCGTCCCCGCCGTGTCGATCATGTCGTCCGGGATGAGGCAGTCCTTGTCGGCCACCTCACCGACCACGTTCACGACCTCGGCCACGTTCGCGGACGGCCGCCGCTTGTCGATGATCGCGAGCGAGGCGTTCAGCCGCTTCGCGAATCCCCGCGCCATCTTCGCCGACCCCACGTCGGGGGCCACCACCACGGGGTCGTACAGCTGCTTCTGGCGGAAGTGGCTCACGAACACCGGTGCCGCGTACAGATGGTCCACCGGAATGTCGAAGAACCCCTGCAGCTGATGGGAATGGAAATCCATCCCCAGCACGCGATCCGCGCCGGCCGCCGTGATCAGGTTCGCCATGAGCTTGGCGCTGATCGCCACCCGCGGCTGGTCCTTGCGGTCCTGGCGCGCGTAGCCGAAGTACGGCAGCACCGCCGTGATCCGCGCCGCGCTCGCCCGTCGCGCGGCGTCGATCAGGAACAACAGCTCCAGGTGGTTCTCCGCCGGCGGGTTGGTCGGCTGGATGATGAACACATCGCGGCCGCGCACGTTCTCGTCGATCTTGACGAAAATCTCCCCATCCGCGAAGCGGCGGATCGTCACCGCGCACAACGGCTGCCCCAAGTGCTCGGCCATCTCCTCGGCGAGCGGCCGGTTGGCCGTCCCGGCGAGGAGCAACAGCTGGCTCCGCGAGAGCGAGAGGTCCGCCATGGAAGCCCTGCAAAATAGACGGCAAACTGCGCGAAGCCAAGGGGTTACTTCTTGGCGGGTACCAGCGATCGACTGGCCGGCGTGATTCCGTCGACATCCCACGTGTTCATGCGATAGACCGTCGATCCTTCGCCGCCCACGCCCGCGAGATGGCGCACGATGAATCCCGTCGCCCCGGAATCGCACGCGAGCGACAGCAGCACGCCCCGGCCGCCGCGCACGGTGAGCCGGCGGGCGGCGCGGAGCGCTTTGGTGGAGTCCACGTCCTTGGGCGTCGCGAACCCCGCGGCGGTAATGACCTTCAGCCGGTCGAGGTAGCGGGCGACGGCCGCGGAATCGGTTGCCCGCCCGTTCAACGTCCAATGCTTGCCGGCCCGCTTCAAGGTGTAGCGGTCCTTCCCGCGCACCACATCCAGCCCCGCGATGCTGTCGGGCTCGAGCCCGGCGATGCGCTTGTCCCTCCACCCGTCGACGGGGCGGTCCGCCACGGAGGCGAGGCGGCCGCGCCAGAGATAGACGTGCGTGTCGCCCGGCCGACGGACGTAGACGCCCTGGAAGTCGGTGGAGCGCGTCCCGACAATGAGCTCGAGCAGCGGCTTCCCGCCGCGGGAGAGGCGCAGCCACCGGCCGGCGGCGCTGTCCACGCCGAGACGGGCGAACGACGCCGGCTCCTGGGCGACGAGCTCGGGGCGGGCCGTATCCGCGAGCGCCTGAAACACCTCGCCCACCGCGTCGAGCGCCGCGCGGTGGCCATTCGCGCTCCACGCCGTAGGCGACTGCCGGGCCAGCACGATCGAGTCCGCGCCCTTGATGACGGTGACCGTGTCCACGTCCGTCTGGGAGAGCGCGGGCAGCGCAAGCGACCCGGTCACCGAGTCTGAGCCGCGCGACAGCAGCTCGCTACCGCCCCACAAGAGCAGCAGGACGACCAGACCGACGGCGATGAGCTTGAGCTGCTTGGCGCTCATGCCGGGCTGCCCGCGGCGAGCGGCCGATACGTCCGGCGCGTCATCTGACGCCGCCGCCACAGCCGGAGGATCCCGGCGCCGACCAACAGCACCGGCACGCCGATGACGTTGCCGTACTTGACCGCGCTACGCGTGGTCGCGCTCGTGAACACGAGCGGCGGCGGCGCGCGGTTCTTGGAGCGGATGGCGATCAGCGCGTCGTCCTGGGCGAGCCAGTCGATCGCGTTCTCGACGAACACGAGGTTCTCGGGGGAGTTGCGCGTGTAGCGGTCGCTCGCGAAGTCGCCGCTCCCGACCACCACGAGACGGCCGCGCGGGGCGCCCTTCGTGGTATCGGGTCCCGGCGCGCTCGCGAGCAGCGCCACGACCCGCCGTCGCAGGCTGTCGCGGCTGAACGCCCGCGACGGGTCGAGGAACGCCATCGTCTCCTGCACACCGCCGGCGCGGCTCGTGACCAGCAGCGGCGTCACCGTCCCGGCCGTGACAGGAGGCGTGTCGATCTGGCTCGTCCACGGCAGCAGCACGGCTTCGAGGTCGGCGTTCACCGGCGAGGCCTTCGTGCTGAGCGCCCGCAGCCAGAACGGATAGGGCACCAGCACCTGGCCGAACTGGGCCGGGATCCCGACCTGCACGTTCGACGCCAGGTCGTACACCATGTTGGAGGCGATCGAGACGCCGTACGGCTTGAGCAGCGCGTTCCACCCGACGCGCCGCGACGCCGCGAACGGCGGCCCCTGCTGGGAGAGCTGCAGTTGCATGCCGCCGGCCATCAGGAGCAGACTGCCCCCCCGGTCGAGGAACCCGCGCAGCCGGGTGACCTGGGCGTTGTCGAGCGAATCGGGCGTACCGGCGACGGCGATCACCCGAACGCCCGGTGCGATCGACGTGTCGGTCACACCGAAGGGGCGGACATCATAACGGCTCGCGAGCCGCTCGCGCAGCGCCTCGAAGCTGCGTTGGCCGCGCGCCGCCGCCGCATCGCTGATCTCGCCGAAGGCAATCACGGTTTTCTCTGGATGGGTCAGTGCCCGGATGTCGGAGGTGAGCCGGTACTCGAGATCGTTGGACTGCTGCACGAAGGGGATGGTCTTCACCCCGTCGGCGTGGCGGATCGCCAGACCCAGGTAGCCCTCCTTCACCTGCAGCTCCGCCTGCCCCAGCACGTTGAACTGGACGGGCGGGATCCCGAGGGTGCGGGCCTCCTTCATTGCGGCGCTGTCGCTCGCCGGGTCCGCGATGACCAGCTTCACCTTACCGCGCCCGGCCGCGCGGTAGTCGTTCAGGAGATCGTCGACGTCGCGCTTCAAGAACGCGACTTCGGGCGGCAGCGCCGCCGAAGCGAACAGCTTCAGGGTCACGAGGTCCGGGAGGGTGCGCAGCAGCTGCCGCGTGGCGCGGGACAGTGTGAACGAATTCCCCGGCGTCAGATCGAGCCGGCCGCCGATGTGACGACCGAACAGGTTCACCACGATCGTCGCGACCGCCAGGAACACGGTGCCCAGCCGCAGCCGTCTCAGGGCCTCTCCGTGCGGCGTGACCCTGCGGGACTCGAGCGCGAAGTAAGCGAAGACCAGGAACAGCACGGCGAGCGTGACGAAGTAAACCGCATCGCGCAGGTCGATCACGCCGCGGCCGATGCTCGAGAAGTGTGACAACACGCCGAGCGACGCGGCGATCGCCCCCAGCGAGGCCGGGAGACCCACGATCAGGGGATCGAGCCCGACGAGGATCAGCGCGAACATCACCGTCACGGCGAGAATGAAGGCGGTGATCTGGTTGCGCGTGGCGCTCGACGCCCAGACTCCGACGCCCCCGAGCCCGAGGATCAACAGGGCCGCGCCGACATATTGCGCAACCACGATCCCGAGCTGAGGCGCGGTGCCCAGCACGAGACCGAGCGGGATGGTGAGCGTGATCGCCAGCGCGAGCCAGAGGAAGAGCACCTGGCCGACGTACTTGCCGAGCAGCAGCTCCAGCTCGGTGATCGGCTGTGCCAGCACCACCTCGAGCGTACCCGAGCGGGCGTCTTCGGCGAGGGCGCGCATCGTTACCGCCGGCACGAGCAACAGGAGCACCCAGGGCAGGAAGTCGAACATCGGGCGCAGCGACGCGACGCCGTACAAGTCCAGCTGACGGAAGCAGAGGAAGCCGTTCACGGCGGTGAACACGACCAGCAGGATGTAGGCCGTCGGCTGGTCGAACAGCGCCTTCAGCTCGCGCCGTGCGATGGTCCACACCGGCCGCATCGCTAGGCCCCCTTTTGCGTGAGCTGCTGGAACAGGTCCTCGAGGGTCCCGGCCTGCCGGTGCAGCTCGTACAGCGTCCAGCCGCGGGATTGGGCGAGCGCGAAGATCTCGGGACGCAGGTCGCGCGACCCGTCGGCGGTGAGCGTCACGGCGACCCGGCCGTCGACCGCGACGGGTGCCGGCGTCACCCGGCGAACGCCGGACAGCCGCCCGAGGGCTTCCGCGACACCCGCCCCGGCCGCCTCGACGGCGATTTCGATCGCCCCCCCTCCCGCCGCCTGTGCGATCAGCCGGTCCACCGGTCCGTCGGCCACAATCGTCCCCCGGCTGATGATCAACAGGCGGGAGCAGGTCTGCTGCACTTCGGAAAGCACGTGGGTCGAGAGGATGACGGTGCGGTCCTTGCCGAGCGCCCCGATCAGGCGACGGATCTCGACGCGCTGGTTGGGGTCGAGCCCCTCCGTCGGCTCGTCGAGCACGAGGAGGTCGGGGCGATGTAGAATCGCCTGCGCCAGGCCCACGCGCTGCCGGAACCCCTTCGACAGCTCCGCGATCGGCCGGTAGTAGACGCTCTCGATGCCGGTCGCCGCGACCGCGGCGTCCATCGCCTGCCCGCGGGGCGGGCCCGCGAGCTCGCGCAGGTCCGCGATGAAGGCGAGGTAGTCGTGGACCAGCATGTCTTCGTACAGGGGGTTGTTCTCGGCGAGGTACCCGATGCGGCGCTTCGCCGCCCGGCCTGAGTCCGCGAGCGGGACGCCGTCGAGGCTGATCGTGCCGGCGTCCGGCTCGTAAAACTGCGTGATCATGCGCATGGTCGTGGACTTGCCCGCCCCGTTCGGACCGAGGAAGCCCACCACCTGACCGCGGTCGATCGCGAACGAGACCTGGTCGACCGCCGTAACGCCGCCGAATCGCTTAGAAATGCCGTCGACAGACAGGAAGGGCATACGCGGACAGATGCTAACAGCCCCCCGCCCGGTTCTTCAAGCCCCCGCCTGGGGCGTTTCTTACAGAGACTTAAGGAAGGCGACGAGCGCCGCGCGGTCGGCCGGTGGCAGGGCCTTGAAGCGGTCGCGTGCGCCGGCCCCCTCCCCCCCGTGCAGCTCGATCGCCTGCTCGAGGGTGGTCGCCCGGCCGTCGTGGAGGAAGTGCTCCGCACCGCGGAGGTCGAGGAGCGGCTCCGTGCGGAAGTCCGCCGGGGTGGCGAGGCCGAGGCAGATGTCGGCCAGCTCGGCCCCCATATCGTGCAGCAGCAGGTCGGTATAGGCGGCGAACGTCCGGTACCGCAAGGCCGGCACCGGGCTGTCCCCGGTGCGGAGCGTCGGGATGTGGCAGGTCGCGCACCCGATCCGGGAGAAGAGGTCGCGGCCGCGCCGCCCGTCCTTGCCCACCTTCAACGGCGTCGGCGGCGCGAGGAAGCGCACGAAGTCGTCGGTGAGGTCGAGCGCCTCCTGGGTGATCTCGGGGTCGGCCGCGGGGTCGACGCCGGCCGGGATCGGCTTGCCCCCGATGTCCTCCTCGGTCGGCTGCTGCGGGTTGGTGACGCTCATCTCCGCCGCGAACGCGCCCGCGTTGAACTCCCGCAGGGTGGGGACGAACGCTTTGCGGCCGAACCGGCCGATGCGGCCGTCCAGGGAGCGGTTGGGCCGTCCTCTGACCCCATCGTGGTTCCGGTCGCCGGGGTCCGCGTAGGCGAGGAGAACGGAGTCGGGCACGAGGTCGAGCAGGCCGCGGCCGAAGATGACCGGCGACGTCCGCATCGCCCGCGCCGTCGCCGACGGGGGAAAGGGCTCCTGGTCGATGCCGAGGGCCTGCTTGAGGGCGGGGGTGGTGTGCTGCTGAATCACCGGTCCCCCCTCCTGGGCGAGTGGGTCGCAGAAAGGACTGTGGAACGCGGTAGCGTGGACTTCGACTTCGTCGCCGCGCCCGCCCGCCGGATCCTCGTGGCACTCGCCGCAGCCGGTCGCGTTGAAGAGGGGACCGAGCCCCGTCTCGGGTGTGAACACGCTGTCGAATACGACCTTCCCCCGGTTGAACCGGTCGCGCTCCGCCTTCGAGAGCTGGGGGAGGGGATCGCCCGGCTTGACGGGCTTCTGACAGCCTACCGCGACGAGTAAGAGAGCGACCGCGACCCGCGGCCGGGTCACGGTGTGCTCACCGCGAGCTTTTCGACGCGATCGGCGACCAGCCCCGTGGGGGTGCGTCGACACTCGGTGCGCACGACGTCGCCGGGCTTCAAGTCGGCGAGGCGGGGCGCCGCGCCGGCGGCCACGAGCTGTGTCGTCGGTGCCGTGGTCATCCGCACGACCCGCAGGGACATACCGACCCCGGTGATCAGCTCGAGCGTACCGGTCCGCGCGTTGACGGCGCGAATGGTGCCGCGGTAGGTGTACGACGCCGCCGGCTGCGCCGAGTTGAGCGCGCGCCAATCCGCCGGGGCGGAGGTGATCAGCGGCACCAGCAGGATGGCGGTCAGCGCCGCCGTTCGGATCTCACGTCGCATGCGCGCCTCCAGGGTCGCGTTCTTCGACTCGCATTGTAGGCGGTCGGACCGGACGGCGTCAACCGTGGCTTAGGGGGCGAGCTTCTCGAGCTGCTCCGCCGCCCGGCCGACCACACTGGTGTGTGCAGCCAGCGCTTGTGCGGTGGCCGCGATCTGCTGCTCGGCTTCCGACCAGTTTTTCTGCTCGATCGCCTCGCGCACGCCGGGCAGCGTCTTCACCCCGTAGCCGGTATAGAACCCGGGGGCGTAGATCTGGTGACGGTACCAGGATCGCCGTGGCAGGCCCGTGGCGCTCATCAGCGCCCGCTCGCTTTGGCGCAGCGTGGCGTTCAACGCCTGCGCTTCCGGCTTGGCGAGCGCGGCCCCCCCGTTCGCCTGGGCCTTCGTGAACGCGCGCTCGTAGCGCTCCGCCGTTCGATTGAGCGCGTCGACCGCGTTGTCGAGCGGGGCGAAGCTCAGATACGGCGGCAGCTCTTCCCGCGCCGGGGGGACCGACGGCTGGCGCGGGTCCGCGGTCGCGGTGAACACGCCCTCGTCGAGCTGGCGATTGCGCTCGCGCACGGTGTCCTGTTTCTCCTGGAGGAGCTTCTCCACTTCCTTTACATAGCGGCCTACCGTCTCGGCGAAGGCGGTGAACTGGTACGGCACGACCTCGGCGTCGGCGAGCCGCATGACCGCGGTGCCCACCGTCTGCGCGAGGGCGCGGCCGTACACGAACGACGTGTCGTCGAACGTCGTGAACCACTTGAAGTCGTCGTAGATCGAATGGTAGATGCCGCCGCCGCCCTCGCCGCCGAAGCCGAGGTTCAAGGTCGCGACCCCGATGTGCTGCAGGAACGGGGTGTAGTCCGAGCCGGATCCGAGCGCATCGATGCGCAGGTCGGCCCTTTGCCGCGCCTCCTGACGGAGGTCGGCCGTGCTGGCGTCGGCGATGGCGCGGAGCTGGGCGCGTTTCCAGGCGCTGAGCCGGGTCTCAGGATCGTCGATGTCCCGCGCGACGTCGTTGATGAACGCCTCGAGCGAGTGCGAGCCGCCGACGTCCAAGTACCCTCGATTGTTGGTGTCGCTGTTGAGGTATGCCACGGCCTTCGCGCCCAGCTCGTCGGCGTGGGCCTCGACCCATTCGGTCGAGCCGAGCAGCGCGGGCTCCTCACCGTCCCACGCCGCGTAGATGATCGTGCGGCGCGGCTTCCAGCCTTGCTTGAGCAGCTGCCCGTAGGCGCGCGCCTCTTCGAGCAGGGGCACCAGGCCCGAGATCGGGTCCTCGGCGCCGTTCACCCAGGCGTCGTGGTGGTTGCCGCGGATGACCCACTCGTCCGGCGCGGCGGCGCCGGGAATGCGCGCGATGACGTCGTACAGGGTCTTCAAACTCCAGTCGGACTTCACGCGGAGGTGCACCTTGGCGGGCCCCGGACCGACGTGATAGGTGATGCCGAGCCCGCCGCGCCACTCCGCCGGCGCCATGGGCCCGCGCAGGGCCGCGAGCAGCGGCTGCGCGTCGCCGTACGAAATGGGCAGCACCGGGATCTTGGTGATGGTCGGGGCCTCGCTCACCGGGAGCCGCTTCGCGTCCTTGGTGGCTCCCACGCCGGGCGTGAGCGGGTCGCCAGGATAGAGCGGCATGTCCATCACGCTGCCGCGCTGGACTCCGTCCCTGGGGCGCCAGGGGCCCTGCGGGTACACGTCCCCGTGGGTGTAGCCGTCCTCCTTCGGATCCGAGTAGATGAGGCACCCGATGGCGCCGTGCTCCGCCGCGACCTTGGGCTTGATGCCGCGCCACGACCCGAAGTAGCGCGCGATCACGATCGCGCCCTTCACCGACACGCCCAGCCGCTCGAGCCGCTCATAGTCGGCGGGCACGCCGAAGTTCACGTACACCAGCGGGGCCGTGACGTCGCCGTCGATCGAGTAGGCGTTGTACGTCGGCAGCTGCTCCGCCTGCTGGCTCGAGGTCGGGTCTCCGGGCACCGGCGGCTCCTGCAGCTTGGCGCGGAACGTCGTGGGCGCGACGAGCTCCACGACGCGCTCTTTGGGTGTGGGGAACAGCACGTCGAACGTTTCGATGCGCGCGTCGAGCCCGAAGCTCTTGAACTTGGCGAGGAGCCACTCGGCGTTGTCCTTGTCGTACGGCGAGCCGACGTGGTGCGGGCGGGCCGACAGCCGGCGCATGTCCTCGCGCAGCGAGTCGGGCGAAGGGATCGCGCGGAACTTGGCCTCCCACTCGCGCTCGGCCTTCGCCGACTCAGCCGTGAAGCCGCGCAGATCGCCGGCGGGGGCCGGAGCGAGGCCGATGAGCAGGAGACCGACACAGCAGGCGGCGATCGGACGTGCGGTGAAGCGCATCGAACGGAACCTCGTGGAAGGGTTGTGAGGGAAGCGGTTCT
>WNEX01000142.1_pt1 | contig 41121 bp, 32 predicted proteins | sample 5399841 | NCBI WGS metagenome assembly WNEX01 (sample SAMN13153337, study PRJNA577476) | soil metagenome | isolation source: 40 cm grassland meadow soil 2 days after 1st rain plot 5 | place: USA:California | collected 2015-09-18 | reverse complement strand
CGACGCCACGGTACCGGACCTGACCACGACCGTACTGACGCTCACGATGACGGGCCTGGCCGCGGACTCGAGGCTCGCGGGCGGCAATAACCAGGGTTGGGCGAGGCGCGCCGCCTCGGTTGTGACCATGGTCGGCGGAGCGGCGATCGGTGGGTGGCTGCTCAGGTACTCGGTTGCGCTGCCGCTCGCCTTGTGCAGCGCCGTGTCAGGTGTCTGCGCGGTCGCCGCGTACTACGGCATGCGCCCAGGAGGACTCGAACCCCCAGCCTCTTGATCCGTAGTCAAGCGCTCTATCCAGTTGAGCTATGGGCGCTAGGCTGGTTAACAGTCAACGGGCTGTGGTATGAGACGCACAGTGGTGAGCAGCTGTCACGAAACAGTCCGTCCTGTTCCCTCTGTCCTGGCACCCGCTGCGCGTCTGTTCACCTGCTCCTGTTGACCACTCTCCAGCCTTGCATGGGCGGTACTAGACTCGAACTAGTGACCTCCACGATGTCAACGTGGCGCTCTAACCAACTGAGCTAACCGCCCGAAACAATTGCGGATTGCGGATTGGCGATTGCGGATTGAAGGAGTCAGGCGAGCCTCAATCCGCAATCCGCAATCCACAATCCGCAATGGAAGTAGCGGGGGTGGGATTTGAACCCACGACCTCCGGGTTATGAGCCCGGCGAGCTACCAGACTGCTCCACCCCGCGTCGCTGTGCCAGAGCGGGAAACGGGACTCGAACCCGCGACCCCAACCTTGGCAAGGTTGTGCTCTACCAACTGAGCTATTCCCGCGTGACGGCCCAAATCTAACCTGCCCCCTCACCACTGCATACCGCGGTGCGTCTGTGTGTCTGACGCTGCCCCCTGCTTCCCAGTCTTACAGTGGAGGCGAGGGGGATCGAACCCCTGACCTCGTGAATGCCATTCACGCGCTCTCCCAACTGAGCTACGCCCCCGTTATATTGGGCCCCCGCAAAGCGTTCCGGCGGGAACACGGCATCTTACCGGGGCGTTGTAGGGATGTCAAGCGTTTTCAGGCTTTTGCGTGAACTTTTTCACCCGCTCGCGGTATCAGCGGGTGGACCCGACACCATAGACATGGCCAAGCATACTCGACGGAAGAAGCCGACTTCCCCCGCCCGGGCCAAGCCCCGCGCGGCCGGCCGCCCCGTGGCGCCGGTCGCGACGGCGCAGGCCGCCCCGGCGGCCAAGGCGAAGCCCGCCAAGAAGCGCGGGCGGCGCCGCGGTTTGCTCTCCGGGCTGGGCCACCACGAGCATGAGCGCGACATCCTCGACCAGTACCTGCACGAGGTGTCCAAGACGCCCCTCCTCACGCAGAAGGAGGAGATCGCACTCGCTCGCAAGGTGCGGGCCGGGGACCAGGAGTCGATGCAGGAGCTCGTGAAGCGCAACCTGCGCTTCGTGATCTCGGTCGCCAAGAAGTATCAGAACCGGGGCCTGCCGCTCACCGACTTGATCGGTGAGGGTAATGTCGGGTTGCTCACGGCGGCGCGGAAGTTCGACCCCGACCAGGGCGTGAAGTTCATCTCCTACGCCGTGTGGTGGATCCGGCAGGCGATTCTCGCCGCGCTGGCGCGCCAGGGGCGCACCGTACGCGTGCCGCTCAATCGCACGGCGGACCTGTCACGCATCGTCCGCACTGCGGAATACCTGCGGCAGACGTTGCGGCGCGAGCCCACGCCGGAAGAGATCGCGGACGCGACCAAGCTGTCGCTCGAGGTGGTGCAGTCGCTCGCCGCCTTGAACACCGGCGACGTGCGGCTCGACGCGCCGCTCGATCCCGACGGCGATCGGTCGCTGATCGAGCGCTTCATCGCCGAGGATCTCCCCGACACGGAAGACCAGGCGATGGACCGCTTCCTGTCGGACGAGATCGAGTCGGCGCTCAACACGCTGCAGCGGCGCGACGCGAAGGTGCTGCGCCTGTACTTCGGGCTGGACGGCGGTCGCGAGCACACGCTCGAGGAGATCGGCGGGATGCTCGGCGTCACGCGCGAGCGCGTGCGGCAGCTGCGGGATCGCGCGCTCAAGCGGCTGCGGGATGGGGACGTGGGGAAGGCCTTAGCCAGCTTCGCCGCGTAACGGCCTTTCACGACGGCAAGACGGCACGTTACCCGAAGTGGCCGGCGGAGTCCCGCTGGCCATTTCGCTTTTTCGGGCAACGTGCAACGTGCAACGTGCGACGTTAGTTTAGCCCCGTGATCGAGCGCATCGGCCGAAGGACCGTCGACGCCGTCAAGGCCGTCGGCCGCTTCGGCCATTTCGTGTCCGACCTGGGCCGCGCCCTTCCGGACGTCGCGACGTGGGGCGGGCTCACCGTCGTCCAGATGCGACGGGTGGGAGTGGATTCGCTCCCGGTCGCCCTCTTCATTGCGGCGTTCACCGGCGTGGTGCTCGCCCTGCAGGCTTCCTACACGTTCACCGGCACCGTGCCGCTGTACTTCGTCGGTACGCTCGTGGGCAAGACGATGATGCTGGAGCTCGGCCCCGTGCTCGCGGGGCTCGCCCTCGCCGGCCGGGTCGGCGCGAGCATGGCGGCGGAGCTCGGGACCATGAAGGTGACCGAGCAGGTGGACGCCCTCGAGACGCTCGCCTACGACCCGCAGAGCTTCCTCGTCATCCCGCGCGTCCTCGCGGGTACCCTCATGTTCCCGGTGATCGTGGCGCTCGCCATCCTCGTCGGGATCGCCACCGGCTGGCTCGCGAGCCTCGTCCTGCTCGATCTGTCGACGCAGGAATTCGTGAAGGGCCTGAAGCTGTTCTACCGCTTCAAGGACACCTGGTTCGGGCTCTTCAAGAGCGCCACGTTCGGCTGCACGATCACCCTGGTCGGGTGCATGGTGGGGCTCGGCACCCGCGGCGGCGCGGAAGGCGTCGGCCGCAGCACGACGCGGGCGGTCGTCTACTCCGCCGTGCTGCTGCTCGTGCTCGACGCCTTCTGGGCGCTGGTGCTGCTGCGATGATCCAGTTCGCGGACCTGTACAAGGCCTTCGACGGCAAGCCGGTGCTCGCGGGGGTCACGCTCGACGTGCACGACGGGGAGACGATGGTGATCATCGGGTACTCGGGCAGCGGGAAGAGCGTCGCGCTGAAGCACGTCGTCGGACTGTTGCACCCCGATGCCGGGGACGTCATTGTTGACGGCCGGCCGGTCGCGGCGCTCGACCGGGCGGGGCTGTACGGCCTGCGGCGCGAGATCGGATTCGTGTTCCAGTTCGCCGCCCTGTTCGACTCCATGAGCGTGGCCGACAACGTCGCGCTCGGGCTGCGGCGCCGCGGGCTGGCGGAGGACGAAATCGCGGAGCGCATCCGGGAGGCGCTGGCGCTGGTCGACCTGACGGGCGCGGAGGAGCGTATGCCGGCGGAGCTGTCGGGCGGCATGCGGAAACGCGTGGGGATCGCGCGCGCCATCGCCCTGCGGCCGCGCTACCTCCTGTACGACGAGCCGACCACCGGCCTCGACCCGGTGACGTCAGCGGTAATGGACCAGCTGATGGTGCGAACCCGCGAGCACCTGGGGGTGACGGGGATCGTGGTGACGCACGACATGCGCAGCGCCTATACCGTGGGGGACCGGATCGCCATGTTGTACGAGGGTCGGATTCGCCAGGTCGGACCCGTCGCCGAGATCCAGCAGACCGGCGATCCCGTGGTGCGGCAGTTCATCGAGGGACGCCCTGCATGAAGCGGGAAAACGAGTTCGCCGTCGGCGTCGTGGTCATCGCCGCGTTCGCCGTGGTGGTGGCCGGCGCGCTGTGGCTCTCGGGCGCGCACCTGGGGAGGACCGAGGCGGTGTACACGGCCCGGTTTCGCACCGTGGGGGGTCTGGGCGCCGGGGACCCCGTCGTGCTGCGGGGCGTGCGGGTCGGCCGCGTCGAGGCGATCCGCCTGGCCCCGGGAAACTGGGTCGAGGCGGACCTGAAGATCTATGCCGGCGTGACGCCGCCGGCCACGCCCGCCGTCATCGCCGCGTCCGCCTCCCTGTTCGGCGAGTGGGCGGCGACGCTCATCTCGCGGGACCCGCCGCCGGCCGACCCGAACGTGCGCCAGGCGCTGGCCGAGGCGCAGGCGGCGGGCGGCGGGAAATGGCCCGGCGCGACCCTTCCCGACATCGGTCAGCTCACGGCCCAGGCGAGCCGCATCGCCACCGACATCGCCACCGTCGCCAATCGCGTGCAGACCGCGTTCGATTCGGAGGCGGTGAACGAGCTGCGGCGTTCGATCAAGGACTTCGGCCAGATCGCCGATCGGCTCGCCAGAGTCACGAACGAACAGGCGGACGTCATCGGCTCGGTCGGGTCGAACCTGCGGCAGGGATCGGACGTGCTCGCCAAGGCCGCGACGAGCCTGCAAGGCACGCTGGGGCGGGTCGACTCCGCCACCAACCAGGGCCAGCTCGCCACGATCCTCAATAACTCCGCGGCGACGAGCGCCAACCTGCGCTCGGCGTCGCAGGACGTCCACGACCTGCTCGAGGCCGCCCACAAGAACCAGGAGAGCCTGGTGCGCACGCTCGTGGCCGCCGACAGCGTCATGTCCCGCATCGCAAACCGCACCGGCACGCTCGGCCTGCTCGTCTCGGACTCGACGTTGTACAAGGAGACGACCCTCACGATGATCCAGCTGCGACAGCTGCTGTCCGACATCCAGGCGAACCCGCGCAAGTATTTCACGTTCAGCGTGTTCTAAGCCAATGCTGCAGTGTGAACGCGGAACGCGGAACGCGGAACGCGGAACAGAAATGGGATGTCGTGCGACGCGGAGCTGCCACCGCTGTTCCGCGTTCCGCGTTCCGCGTTTCGCGTTCGAAGCATGAAGCGCCACCAGTCCCGGGCCACGCGCGAGACCAGCGCCGGCGGTGTCGTCTTCCGGCGGGCGGCGGGCGGCCCGCCACGTTTTCTTCTGATCCGGGACTCGTACGAGAACTGGGGGTTCCCCAAGGGCCACCTCGAGCGGGGCGAGCCGCCGGCCGAAGCGGCGCGCCGCGAGGTGGCCGAGGAGACCGCTCTCGACGACCTCATCGTGCACGGCCCGATCCAGGTGATCGACTGGTACTTCCGGTTCGGCGGCAAGACGATTCACAAGTACTGTCACTTCTTTCTGTTCGAGTCGCGCCGCGGCGACCCGGTGCCCCAGGCGGAAGAGGGGATCACGGACTGCGCCTGGTATCCGCTGGAGCAGGCGAGGCGCACGATCTCGTACGACAACGCCCGCGGGGTCCTGGAGCGAGCGGCCGAGATGGTGCAGGCGCTCGCGCCCGAGAGCGGCGGCGCGGGGTGACGGCCGTCGTCCTGGCATACCATCCGCGCCGCGAGGCGCGTCGCGCCGTGAAGTCGGGGTACCCGCGCGAAGCGGGGTCGGTATGTCTGTGCCGCAGCCTCCAGGCGCTGGAGCGCCTCCTGTACCAGCGTCTCGTGGATGCCGTGGTGATCGACGTGAAGGCCCCGGCCGTCCCGACGACCGCCCTCGCGCTGCCGGCGCGCTTCCCCCGCATCCCGATGTACGTGCTGTCGGCGTTTCGCCCCGACGACGGCACCCTGTTGTCGGCGTGCCACGCGGCGGGGTTCACCGGCATCCTGGTGGAGGGAGTAGATCACGCGATCGCGGGCGAGTGGATCGCGGCGCGGACCGCGCAGGTGGCGCGGCGCGCGGCGCTGGCCGACGCCCCCAAGCTGCTGCGCCTCACCGACCGCCTGCAGCTGGCCGCGTGGGATGAGGTGCTGCGCCGCGTCGGCGTCCCGACGCAGACCGCGCACCTCGCTCAGGCGCTCCGGGTCACGCGCGAGCACCTGTCGCGCGAGTTCGCCGCGGGCGGGGCGCCGAACCTGAAGCGCGTGATCGACCTGGCGCGCACGGCGTGCGCGGCCGACCTGCTCGGCAACCCGGGCTACAGCGTGAGGCAGGTGGTACGGATCCTGGGGTATGCCTCCCCGAGCCACCTGGCCGGCGCGGCCCGCCGCGTCGCGGGGGCGACGCCGCAAGAGCTGCGGGAGGTGGGGGCGCGGGGGGTGCTGGCGAGATTCCTTAAAGGAAGAACGAGGTCGCGGATATAAAATGCGGAGTGTGGAGTGTGGAATGCGGAATTGCACGGGTGGGTCGATCCAGGGGACCGGCGGTCCGGCTCGACGATCGCGCGGTCCATTCCGCATTCCCCATTCCGCATTCCGCACTCATGTGATAAAGTTCACAAACTCCAACTCCCGATCCCATGGCCACTGACTCCATCCTGCGACCCGGCGAGCTGAAAGAGATCCTCCTCAAGGAAATCCAGACCGCCGACCTGGCCGAACTCGACGTGCGCGAGGTCGGCACCGTGCTGGAGGTGAAGGACGGGATCGCCCGCATCTACGGCCTCACGTCCGCGATGGCGGGCGAGATGCTCGAGTTCACCTCCTCGGAGACGAGCGAGAAGGTGACCGGCCAGGCGCTCAACCTCGAAGAGGACAACATCGGCGCCGTCATCTTCGGCGACTATCTGGTGCTGCGCGAGGGGGACGAGGTCCGGCGCACGGGCCGCGTGCTCGACGTGCCGGTGGGCCCGGCGCTGGTGGGACGGGTGGTGGACGCGTTGGGCCGTCCGGTGGATGGGCTCGGCCCGGTGCACACGACCCAGACGCGCAAGGTCGACATCGTGGCGCCCGGCATCATCAAGCGCCAGCCGGTGAAGGAGCCGCTGCAGACCGGGATCAAGGCGATCGATTCGATGATCCCGATCGGGCGGGGCCAGCGCGAGCTGATCATCGGCGATCGCGGCACCGGCAAGACCGCCATCGCGATCGACACGATCATCAACCAGAAGGGCGAAGGGGTGATCTGCGTCTACGTGGCGATCGGCCAGAAGAGCTCGACCGTCGCCGCGGTGGTGGAGCGGCTGAAGCAGCACGGAGCCATGGACTACAGCATCGTGCTGGTGGCCTCGGCCGCCGAGCCCGCGCCAATGCAATACATCGCCCCCTTCGCGGGCTGCGCCATGGCCGAGTACTTCATGTACGACGAGAAGAAGGCCACGCTGTGCGTGTACGACGACCTGTCGAAGCAGGCCGCCGCGTACCGGCAGCTCTCGCTCGTACTGCGACGCCCGCCGGGCCGCGAAGCGTACCCGGGGGACGTGTTCTATCTGCACAGCCGGCTGCTCGAGCGGGCGGCGAAGCTGTCGAATGAGATGGGTGGCGGCTCGCTCACCGCGCTCCCGATCATCGAGACGCAGGCGGGTGACGTCTCCGCGTACATCCCGACCAACGTCATCTCCATCACCGACGGACAGATCTTCCTCGAGACCGACATGTTCTACTCGAACGTGCGGCCCGCGATCAACCCGGGAATCTCGGTGTCGCGCGTGGGAGGGAGCGCGCAGATCAAGGCGATGAAGCAGGTGGCGGGTCGGCTGCGGCTCGACCTGGCGCAGTACCGCGAGCTCGAGGCGTTCTCGCAGTTCGGCTCCGAGCTCGATCAGGCGACGCAGAAGCAGCTGGCCCGCGGCGAGCGCGTGGTCGAGGTCCTGAAGCAGCCGCAGTACCTGCCGATGCCGGTCGAGCGCCAGGTGATGGTCATCTTCGCGGTGACGAACGGCTATTTGGACGACGTGGCGCCGGAGCACATCAAGGCCTGGGAGCAGGGCTTCCTCGACTTCATGGTGGCGCAGCATCCGGAGCTGGGCCAGGAGATCCGCACGCGCAAGGTGCTCGCCGACGAGCTCGCCGCGCGGCTGCGCGCGGCCATCGACGAGTACAAGAAAATCGCGACGCGCTGATGGCGAAGCCCCGCGAGCTGCGCCGGCGGATCAAGTCCGTCCAGAACACCCGCAAGATCACCAAGACGATGGAGCTCGTGGCCACGTCGAAGCTCAAGCGCGCGCAGGACCGTGTCGTGACCGCGCGCCCGTACGCCGCCGCGCTGGCCGAGGTGATCGGCGACCTCTACTCCCCCGAGCTGGCCGAGCGGTTTCCGCTGCTGCGCCAGCCGAAGGATGGGAGCGCGAGCGGCCGGCGGGTCGCGCTGCTGCTGATCACGTCGAACCGCGGGTTGTGCGGCGCGTTCAACGCCAACCTGATCCGCGAGGCGCGCCACCGCATCGACGAGCTCGAGGGCCAGGGCGCCACCGTGGGGCTGCACATCGTGGGCAAGAAGGGCATCACCTTCTTCAGGTTCGCGAAGCGCCCGATCGCATCGCAGCGGACCGATATCGGCGACAAGCCTACGGCGGCCCACGCCGCCGAGCTGGTGGGGCCGTTGATGGCGCAGTTCGCAGCGGGCGCGCTCGATGCCGTCGACGTGGTGTTCGCGCAGTTCAGGAGCGCGGTGAGCACTCCCCCCACTACCCTCCGCATCCTCCCCATCGCCCCGCCCCGGGCGGGCGAGGGCGGTCGAGGGCGGGCGAGGGCGGTCAACTACATCCTCAAACCCTCCGCCGAGGCGATCCTCGAGCAGCTGCTGCCGCTGTACGTCCGCAACCAGGTGTACCGGGCGCTGGTGGAGACGGCGGCGGCGTTCCTGGGAGCGCAGCGCACGGCGATGAAGAACGCGACCGACAACGCCGGCGACATCATCGAGCTGCTGCAGCGGACCTACAACCGGGCGCGACAGGCGCAGATCACACAGGAGATCGCGGAGATCGTGGGTGGGGCGGAAGCGTTGAAAGGATAGAGAGGATTCTCATGGCGACACGAACCAAGGACGCTCCCAAGAAGCCCGCGGTCGAGTCCAAGCAGAACACCGGCAAGGTCGTTCAGGTCATCGGCCCCGTGCTCGACGTGGAGTTCCAGCCGGAGCACCTGCCGGAGCTCTACAACGCCCTCCGCGTCGATCACGCGGGCGACGGCGTCCACCTCGTGGCCGAGGTGCAGCAGCACATCGGTCGCAACCAGGTGCGCGCCGTGGCGATGAGCTCGACCGACGGCGTGGTGCGCGGGATGGACGCCGTGGACACGGGGGAGGCGATCACGGTCCCGGTCGGCGAGCCCTCGCTCGGCCGCATTCTGAACGTGCTGGGCGAGCCGGTGGACGAGGGAGAGCCGATCCCGTCCGCTGCCGAGCGCTGGCCGATCCATCGCGAGGCGCCCAAGTTCGTCGATCTCGAGCCCAAGACCGAGGTGTTCGAGACCGGGATCAAGGTGATCGATCTGGTGGCGCCGTTCGTGAAGGGCGGCAAAATCGGACTGTTCGGCGGCGCCGGCGTCGGCAAGACAGTCATCATCATGGAGCTGATCCACAACGTGGCCATGGGCCACGGCGGGCGATCGGTGTTTTGCGGCGTGGGCGAGCGGACGCGCGAGGGCAACGACCTCTACCTCGAGATGAAAGAGAGCGGGGTGCTGAAGTCCTGCTCCCTGATCTACGGCCAGATGAACGAGCCGCCGGGCGCCCGGCTGCGCGTGGGGCTCTCGGGCCTCACGGTCGCGGAGTACTTCCGCGATATGGAAGGACAGGACGTGCTGGTGTTCATCGACAACATCTTCCGCTTCACCCAGGCCGGCTCGGAGGTGTCGGCGCTGCTGGGCCGCATGCCGAGCGCCGTCGGCTACCAACCGACCCTGGCGACGGAGATGGGCGAGCTGCAGGAGCGCATTACCTCGACCAAGAAGGGCTCGATCACGTCGGTGCAGGCGATCTACGTCCCCGCCGACGACCTGACCGACCCGGCGCCGGCGACGGCATTCTCGCACCTCGACGCGACCGTGGTGCTGTCGCGCCAGATCTTCGAGTTGGGGATCTACCCGGCGATGGATCCCCTGGCATCGTCGTCGCGTCTGCTCGACGCCCAGTACTTGGGCGAGCGGCACTACAAGGTCACCGTCGAGGTGCAGCGGATCCTGCAGCGGTACAAGGACCTCCAGGACATCATCGCGATCCTCGGCATGGACGAGTTGTCCGAGGAGGATAAGCAGCTGGTCGGGCGCGCCCGCCGGGTGCAGCGCTTCCTGTCGCAGCCGTTTTTCGTCGCGACCCAGTTCACGGGTCTCGAGGGGAAGTATGTCAAGCTGGAGGAGACGATCAGCTCGTTCGAGCGCGTCGTCGCGGGCGAATTCGATCAACTCCCCGAGCAGGCGTTCTATATGGTCGGGGGGATCGACGAGGTCGTCGCGCAGGCGAAACGCCTGGCCAGCGCCTGAGTGATGCACGTCACAGTCATTTCCCCCGAGCGAGGCGTATTCGATGGCGCCGCGGATGCCGTGGTCGCCCCGGCGTTCGACGGGCAGGTCGGCATCCTGCCGGGCCACGCGCCGTTCATGACGCTGCTGGGTAAGGGCGTGCTGACGGTGCGGGTCGCCGGGGGCGGCGATCGCTTCGTGGTGGGCGACGCGGTCCGCATCGTCGCCGACCAGGTCCAAACGTCGTAATGCGGTGTATCACGCGCCCGTCAACTCCTCGCTCGGAGGGCTATCCGTATGCGGAAGCTGATCGGCAGTGCAGTGCTCGTGACGGTGCTCGCGATCGCACCGACGCTCGCCTCGGCTCAGCGACGCCCGGCCGCGCGGGCGGCTGCCCCACGCTCCCAACAGCACCCGTCGTTCGGGGTACAGCTCGATTGGGGAAACGACCCTAACTTCGGGATCGGCGGGCGCGGTGTGTTCCCGCTCCAGTCGCTCTTTCCCAAGACCCCGCTCGATGGCATCGTGTCGTTCGACTATTTCTTTCCCGGCAATAACGTGAAGTATTGGGAGATCAACGGCAACGTCGCGTATCGTTTCCGAGTCCCCGCGCGCAGTTCGCTCGGTCCCTACGCCGGCGGTGGGCTGAACATCGCCCATGCATCCGTTACAATAGCTGGCGTGAGCGGCTCCGACACGAAGGCGGGGCTGAATCTGCTCGGCGGCACGACGTTCAAGGTGAAGCGCAGCACACTCATCCCGTTCGTGGAGGGTCGCGGGGAGCTCGGTGGCGGCAAGACCTTCATTCTTACTGGCGGCGTCCGCTTCTGATCTGAAAGGAGACGCGCATGCGGCGTGACCTTGCGTTGCTCGTGGTTGTCGGTCTCTCCGCGGGCACCGCCCGGGCGGCCGCCCAGGCGACGGGCACGACGACGTTCAACGCCCCGTATCGCGCGTTCGTGCGCTCCGAGATCGGCGTGTTGTTGAGCTTCCCCAACGGCGGCGGCACGGCGCTCGAAGGGGCCTACCGGATCGCGCGCTACGGATTCGACCTCGGCTTCAAGGCCGGTTTTTTCACTCCGTCCGGGGCCGGCGACACCGAGCTGCTGCTCGGCGCGGAGGCGCGGCAGCGCGTGATCACCCACACGATCGACTTCCCGCTGGACGGCGCGGTGATCGTCGGCGTGGGCGGGAACTTCGTGAGCGGCGCGTCGCAGCTGATCATCCCGGTCGGGCTATCGCTCGGGCGCCGCCTCGATCCGCGGGGCTCGACGGTGAGCATCGTGCCGTACGTGCAGCCGACGATGTACGTGCTCGCCGGCAGCACCGTCCCCAACCACGTGCGGTTCGCGCTCGGCCTGGGCGGCGACTTTCGGCTGAGCCGCGTGTTCGACGCCCGCATCAGCGCGGGGCTGGGCGACAGCGAGGGTGTGTCGATCGGCGCCGTGTGGGTGCATTAGAGCGACACGCGATTGACTCGTCGCGCGGGACTTTCTAGCGTTGGCGAGCTGTTCGGGGGGCCGGGCGCCCTGGTCCCGATGACTGAGACACCAGCGTCTTGAGAGGATATCCTATGAAGCGCGTTGTCTTGGCTGTGGGGTTAGCGGCATCCGTCGCAGCGCCCGCCGCGGCGCAGTGGACCGGCATGCCGGTCTGGAACAGCCCGAAGGGCGGCACCGGCATCACTATCAGCGGCGATTGGGGCAGGCCGGACTCGGCCGCCGGCAAGGGGAACGCCTTCGGCGCCCGCGCCGCCCTCGGGATCGGAACCGTGACGCTCACCGCCGGTGTGGCGTCCTACAAGCCGGAGGGCTCGAGCAGCCAGACGGCCGCCGTCGGGGGCCAGGTCGACTTTCGCGTGATCGGCGGCAGCCTGCTCCCGATCGCCGTGAACGCGCAGCTCGGGGCCGGGACGTCCGCGAAGATCGGGACCAGTTATCCCAAGACGACGACCGTGACCGCTGCGGTGGGCTTCAGCGTGCCGCTGCCCACGCCGGGGATTAGCATCGAGCCGTACTTCTCCCCCGGCCTCCGCTACCACAAGCTCGAGAACCCGGTCACGGGCGCCTCCGCGTCCCAAACGAAGTTCGGGTTCGTCCTGGGCGCGAACCTCGGTTTTGGACTATTCGGGCTTCACGCCGCGTACGATTACCAGGACTCGGACACGGGGGACAAGAAGGTGTTCGGCCTCGGGGCGCACGTGGCGATCAAGGTGCCGCTCGGCATGTGATGCTGGTTCACAAGCGCGATTGAAGCCACTACCTTTGGGGCGCGCCGGTCCCGGCGCGCCCCTTTCGTTCCCAGGAGTCACGTGAGCGGTCGTTCCCTGGTCCTGCGAGCGTCGATCCTCGCGCTGGCGCTCGCCCAGAGCGGCTGTGCGCTCACGCTCGACTCGAGGCGGCTGGGCGTGCCGGTGAGCCTGGCCGGTGCCGCCGCGGTCCCGGACTCGGGCGTGCCGTTTCGCGTCACCAAGCACCCGGTGTATCTCGTCGCCGGCCTGCTGCCGGTGTCGCAGCCGAACCTGGAGGACGTGCTGGCGGGGCAGGTGGGGACGGGGGCGCGCATCGAGAACCTCCGCATCCGGGTGCGGAGCCGCTGGAGCGACCTGCTGGTGACGGCGCTGACGTTCGGGCTGGTGGTGCCGCGGTCGGTCACGTTCGAGGGGGTCGTGGTGAAGTAGGTCGCCTGCTAGCGCTCCACCAGCTCCCGGACCAGAGCCGTCGTCCGCTCCGCCGCGCCGCGGCCCTCTTGCACAAGCCGCTTGCCCGCGGCGCCCGCCTTACGCCGCGCGGCCGGGTCGTGATACCAGACGAGACATTGCGAGTGCAACGGATGGCGCCCATCGGCCGCCAGCGCCACCGCGCCGCCCCGCTCGATCAAGAGCGCGGCGTCGCGGCTCATGTGCCAATGGGGGCCCATCGTGACCGGGACTCCGAACACGGCCGGCTCGAGCACGGAATGCAGCCCCGCTCGGGTGTAGCCGCCGCCCACGAACGCGACGTCGGCGACGGCGTACAAGTCGGCGAGGATGCCGACGCGATCGACCACGATGACGGGGGAGGGCGCTCCGTGCTCGAGCTGGGAGAGGCGGACGGGGCGCGGCAGCTTCAGGTGCTGGGCGCGCTCGGCGATCAGCGCCAGGTGATCGGGGTTGGGCTCGTGCGGCGCCAGCACGAGGCGCGCGGCCGGCACCTGGGCGAGCAGGTCGACGAACGCGGGCAGCACGACCGCTTCGTCGGCGGGCCAGGTGGAGCCCGCGACGAGCGTGAACGTGCCGGCGGGGAAGACCGCGAGCCGCGCGAACGGCTCGCGCGTCCGGTCGAACCGCTCGGCCCGCTCGGCGACGCTGTCGTAGCGGGTGTCACCGGTCACCTCGATCGCCTCGCGCCGGGCGCCGAGCTGCTGGAGCCGACCGCCGTCGTCTTCACTGATTGTCCCCACGCGATCGAGGGCGCGATAGGCGGGCTCCGCCCAGCGGCGCGCCGGCCAGCGCAGCCGCGAGCTGTCGAGCGCCACTGTCGCCGAGATCAGCCCCAGCTTTGTCCCGCGCCGCCGCGCGGCGAGCGTGAGCTCGGGCCATACGTCGAGCTTCGAGAACACCAGCGCCGAAGGTTGTAGCGCGTCCAGCGCGGCCGCCACATCTGCCGCGCGGTCGAACGGCAGATAATCGGCGAAGTCCACGGGGAGCGTGCGGGCGAGCCGCTCGGCGGACGGGGAAAAGAAGGTATAGACGAGCTGCCACTGCGGCCGTTCGGCCCGGAGCGTCTCGAGCACCGGCTTGGCCTGCAGACCTTCGCCCACGGAGGGCGCGTGCACCCACACGAGCCGCCGTTTGGGGTCGCGCTGCGACCGCCCCCACGCCGCCAGCCGCTCGAGCACGCCGCGACGCGCGTCCACCCCGCGGGCGATCTTCTTGTCGAAGCGGGCGGCGAGGGGCAGCGCCCGCTCGGCCAGCCGCACGCTCAGCCGGTATATGAAGGAAGGGCGGTCCCCCATCACCGCGCCCGGTTGGCCGTCTTGCTGCGGTAGACCGAGTCCAGTACGGTCCGGAACACCTCGACGGGGGCCGCCCCTTCGAGCAGCCCTCCCTCGATGTAGAACGTGGGTGTGCTGACCGCGCCGGCGGCGCCGGCGCGCGTCGCATCCTCGCGCACCTCGGCCGCCGTCGCCTTGGCGCTGACGCAGCGCGCCAGCCGGGCGTGATCGAGCCCGGCGGAGTCGCCGAGCGCCAAGAGGTAGGGGGTGGGGTCCTTGCGGGAGGCCCAGGCGTCCTGGCGCTGAAACAGCAGGTCATGCAGCGGCCAGAACTTCCCCTGCCGGGCCGCGCACATCGCCAGCTCGGCGGCGGCGGCGGCATTGGCGTGGCGCGTGGTAAGCGGCAGGTTGATGTAGACGAACCGCACCTTGCCCGTTTGCACGTACTCCTTTTCCAGCAACGGCATGGTGGTGAGGGCGAAGGCGCGGCAGTAAGGGCACTGAAAGTCGGACATCTCGTACACGGTCACGGGCGCGTCGCTACGACCCTTGGCACGAGCGGCGAGCGGGTCGGAGGAAGGGGGAGGAAGGGGGGCCTGCCCGTTGGCGGCTGAAACTGCGGTCATTAGTACGCACGTGGCCGCGGCGAGACGCATCGTCGGCTCTGTCGTTCGAGGGTGGGCTTACCATAGTGACTCGCGTCCCGGCGCGCCACTGGTCACGGTTGCCGCGGCCACACGGGGCCCGCAGCTTGAAGGTGATGCGTCAGCACTTGCTCGCCTGGCTGGTGTCGACCGTCGCCTTAGGGGCGCCGTCCGTGGCCGCCGCCAACCAGGTCGCCCCCGAAGCAACGTCGTGCCGGCCATGCCACGAGGAGATCGTCGTGATGTTCCGGCAGACCGCCCACGCCGCGACGTCCGCTGAGGCAACTGCCCGGTCCATCAAGGGACGATTCTCGGCGGGGCACGACGTGCTGCGCACCAGGCTGCCCGGCATCTCCTTCAAAATGGAAGAGCGCAACGGTGCCTTCTATCAGACGGGCGTCGATTCGGCCCAGCGTCGATCGATTACGAAGCGGATCGAGCTGGTCGTCGGGTCGGGGAGACGAGGGCAATCGTATCTCTACTGGGCCGGCGGGCTCCTGTTCGAATTGCCGGTCTCCTATCTGACCGGACCCGAGCAGTGGGTCAACAGTCCCGGCTATTCGGATGGTGAGATCGACTTCGGACGACTCATCGTGCCTCGCTGTCTGGAGTGTCACAGCACGTCGTTTCCGCTCCAAACGGAGCTCGGTGCAGTGCGTTACTCCCGCCGTTACCGCTTGGGCATCTCCTGTGAAAAATGTCATGGCGAGGGGCGAGAACACATCCACTTTCAGTCGTCGCATCCCGCGGAGACGCGCGGAGCGTCCATCCTCAATCCCGCGCGCTTCTCGAGGGACCGAAGGGTGGATAATTGCGCGTTGTGCCATTCCGGGGAGCGGGAGCCACGACGACCGCCGTTCTCATACCGGCCGGGTGAGAGGCTCGACGACTATCTCGTCGCTCGATCCGACGCCGATGTTCCCATTCCGGACGTGCATGGTGATCAGGTGGGGCTGCTGCGGCGCAGCAAGTGCTTTCGCGCGAGCCGGGACATGTCCTGTTCGACTTGCCACGACGTCCATCGACCGGAACGAGACGTCGCGCGGTTCGCGCAGAAGTGTCTGGCGTGTCATCAGACGGGCCAACATCCGATGGCTGACGAAATCGCCGGTCGCATGATGACATCCTGCATAGACTGCCACATGCCCAACCGGAAATCCAACGCGATCCAGATCAACACTCCGGGGAAGCAGGCCGCCCTGTATTATCGCACCCATGAGATAGGCATCTATCGCGAGCGGTAGAGCCGTCTACGGCTCGACCACCTCGACGGTCTGACCGGTTCGGATGGGGCCGGCAACGCTCTGGCGTCGTCCTGAAGGCCAGCGCACCTCGAGCGACGCGGCGTGGTCCGCGGCTCCGAGGCCGAAGTAGAGAGGCAGGTCGCTCTGGGACAGGTAGCCCGACTTGCCGTCGAACGGCTTGAGAATTCGCCGGCCGTCGGGCAAGACGACGGTCACCTGGGCGCCCAGCCCCTCCCGGTTGGAGCGCGTGCCGCGCAGACGGACCTTGAGGTAGTTGACGTGGTGTTGCTGCGCGAGGTCGCTGACGAGCACCTGCGGACGCCCGTTGAACTCGTTGGTCACGATGTCCAGATCGCCGTCCTCATCGAGGTCGAGTACGACGGCGGAGCGCGTTCCGCGCGAGCCCATCATCGTGAGTCGGCCGGCGGCTTCCCACCTACAGCCCAGGGCCGAGGCGCCGGCGTCGCGGCAGACGCCGCAGAAGAATTGTCCGCGGTCTGGGCCGCTGCAGTCGAGCGTGAACCAGACCTGCTCGGTTTCGCCGTTGGAGCGCGGTTCCACTCCGACGAGGAACTCGCTCGGCAGGAAGTGCCGGCCGGCGTCGTTCAGCAGCACGGAATTGATCCCATAGCGGTGCGGGAAGTTCATGCCCGCCGCGACGAAGATGTCGTCCCAGCCGTCGGCGTTGAGGTCGTCGACGCTCGGTCCCCAGGGCCAGTACGTCTCGACCCCGAGGGAGTCGGACACCTCCTCGAACCGGCCGCCACCCAGGTTTGCGAAGAGTGCGTTACCGAAGATGAAGCCGGCTTTTCCCGCCGGAAAGAAATCGGCGGGTGCCGGCGCGGAGTCGGCCTTGCGGGTCTCCGTCGCCCAATCGCCGGGCGGAATATTGGCCCACATATCCGAGTGCATGTCGGTTACGAAGAGGTCGAGCCGCCCGTCGCCGTCGAAGTCGAATACCTTCGCTCCCATCGCCCCCCACGGGGTCTTGGGGAAGTAGTCTTTGGTTTCGTCCCGGAAACGCTTCCCGCCTTCGTTCAGCCAGAGATGATTCGCCCCCTGCATGTTGAGGACGTAGAGGTCTGGAAAGCCGTCGTCGTTCGCGTCGATCACGGTGGCGTCGCCGCTCCAGCCGAGATCCACCAGCCCGACTTCGCGCGTGACGTCCTTGAACCGGTTGCCGCCGAGGTTGTGGTACAGAATGCTCGCTTCGGCGCGCGCGGGGTGCGTGTGACCGTGGAAGGCGTCGGGCCGGCCGACGTAATAGCCGCCTGGCCCCTTCTCTTCGGTGGTGTAGACGCCGACGTTGGTGACGAAGAGGTCGAGCAGGCCGTCGCCGTCATAGTCGAAGAAAACAGCGCCCGAGGAGTGACCGCTGTAGCCGACGCCGGCCTGCGCGGTGATGTCGCGAAACTTCCCGCCGCCCAGGTTCTCGAACAGTCGGTTGCCGTGACGCACCGTGGTGACGAACAAATCGGGATCGCCGTCGTTGTCGATGTCGGCGAACGAGCAGGCGACGGCGATCGCGTCCTCCATATGGAGGCCCGCCTGATCGGTGATGTTCTCGAACCGGCCGTCGCCCAGATTCCTCCACAGCTCGTTCGTGCCGAGCTGGGTAACGAAGTACAAGTCGGGCCGTCCGTCCGCGTCGACGTCGGCGGCGCACAGTCCCGTGCCGTGGTCGTAGTGGACCTTCTTGTAGGCCTTCCCCGCGTCGTCGACGATGTGGGTCTGGAACGTGATGCCGCTCGCTTCCCGCCGGTCGGTGAAGCGAAAGTCGTGCAGCACCGTCGACTGTGCAGCCAGCGCCGCCTCCTGGCTGTAGCGCGCGAGCAACCAGGCGGGGGTCGAGCCTGCAGGGCGTTCGGCGCGCGGGGACCGGCAGGCGAGCAGCGCGCAGCATGCCGCCACGACCAGCCGGCGGCGCGACGGGCGAGCGTTTGGCATACCAGTTAGCGGATCTCCGGTCCGCCGCGCCGATTGTCGGGCACGAAGCGGTCGTGTGCAGGCATGACCACGCGGGGCAGGGTCTGCGGGTTCATCTCCGCACTGCTCGCGATGATGTCGTTCCGCCACAAGAGAAAAGCGACGAGGCCGTAGACTTCGTCGGGTTTGAGCGAGCCGGGTGCGTTGAGCGGCATGGCGCGGTTGACGTAGTCGTACAGCGTTGTCGCGTAGGGCCAGTAGTTGCCGATCGTCTTCACCAGGCGCGGGAGGCGGCCGAACGGAAAGCCCTGGCGGGGCTCCCGACCTACCAGCCGGTCGAACGGCCCTTCGATTCCGGTGGCGCCGTGACAGGCGGCGCACTTGCGGCCGTAGACTGCCGAGCCCTGAGACGCCGTGCCGCGCCCTGGTGGGAGCCCCGCGCCGTCGGGCCTGACGTCCAAGTCCCAGACTGCGATCTCGTCCGCGGTGGCGGGCCTCCCGAAGCCGAATGTCACCGGCGCAGCTGCACCAACCTGCGGGCGATCATGGCTCCCGCAGCCTCCCAGAAGGAGCATGGTGCCGAGCATCATCCCACCCCGCACGTTCAGCTCTCGAGCCCGAACACCACGGTGCCGTCCCTCCGCACCCGCCACGGCCGGATGTGATTGAAGTGGTAGGTGGTGCCGAGCCCGCGCGCCTGGCGCAACTGCTCGACCGGAGGTTGCACGTAGCCGGTCTCGTCCACCGCGCGGCTCAGAATCGTCGTGTCCCCGCCGTCCCAGTTCCACATGTACCGAAATCGGGTGTGGCATTTGGGAAGCACGGGCTGTTGCAGGTCGGCCGGTGCCCAGTGGCGGCCGGCGTCGGTGCTCACCTCCACTCGGGTAATCCGGCCGCGGCCGCTCCAAGCGATTCCGGTGATCTGCCACCAACCCTTGTCGCCGAGCGTCACCGGGTACGCCGGGAACGTGATGATCGACTTCGCGTCCATCACGAAGCTGAACTGGCGCGCGGTGCCGTCGGGGAGCGGATCAGTGTACTTCGACGTCTCCTCCCGGGTCATGAATGGGCGATCCGCCAGCTCGATCCGCCTGATCCACTTGACGTTGGCGTTTCCCTCCCAGCCCGGTAGCAGCAATCGCGCCGGATAGCCCTGCTCGGGGCGCAACGCCTCGCCGTTTTGGCCGTACGCGATGAGCCCGTCGTCCCGGGCCTGCTCGACGGGAATGCTGCGGGCCATCACGGCGGCATCCTGTCCTTCGGCGAGGAACCACGTGGCGCCGGGTTTCACGCCGACCTCGCGGAACAGCGTCGCCAGGGGCACACCCGTCCACTCACTCGTGCTCGTGAGGCCATCGACCAATTGCGGGGACAGGTCGGGTCGGCTCCTCCCGTAGCCCGCCGCGCCGTTGCCGGAGCACTCGAGGAAACAGAGTCGTGACACACTGGGGAAGCGCTTGAGGGCCTCGAGGTCAAACACCGTGGGTCGCTCGACCATCCCGTGGATGAGCAACTTGTAACGCTGCGGGTCGATGGCGGGTACGCCGGCGTGATGGCGTTCGAAGTGCAGGTCCGCGGGCGTCACGATGCCGCAGCAGTCTTGCAGCGGCGTGTACGAGATGCCCTGGCCGTTGCCGAGCGGGATTCGCCGTGGTCGCTCGAATGGCGAGCGCTCGCCGAGCGGAGTCACGGCGGACCCGGGGACCTTGGTGGGATCCTGCGCGAGCTTCGTCACCCGCAGCGCGTGTGCGCCGAGCGCGCCGGTGGCTCCGGCGAGGAGGGCCCGTCGCGAGATCGGGGCGTGTGTCATCGTCCGCTTTCCTGTCTTGGGACTCGGGCTCTAAGGTAAGACGTCGGCAGCGCCCGGCGAAGGCGGTATCTTGGTGGCATGAAACCGGAGATCTTGGGCCGTGTGGGGGCAGTGCTGGCCTGCCTCGCCGCCGGACCGGCGTCGGCCCAGGCGCCGCGCCTCGGGACGATCGATTTTCCGACCGCTGGGGCCCCCGCGGCTCGGGCGCCGTTCATCCGCGGCGTGCTGCTGTTGCACAGCTTCGAGTACGGGGACGCGGCGCGGGCGTTCCGCGAGGCACAGCGGCTCGATTCCGGGTTCGCGCTGGCCTACTGGGGTGAGGCGATGACCTACACCCATCCGGTCTGGAACGAGCAGGACGGGAACGCCGCGCGCGCGGCGCTGCAACGGCTCGCCGCGACGCGCGACGCCCGACGTGCCAAAGCGCCCACACGCCGCGAGCAGGCATATCTCGACGCCGTCGAAATCCTGTACGGCGACGGCTCCAAGGCGGTGCGCGACACGGCCTACTCCCTTGCCATGGGGCGCCTCGTCGCTCGGTTTCCGGCGGACCGCGAGGCCAAGGTGTTCTATGCGCTCTCGCTGCTGGGCCTGAACCAGGGCGTGCGGGACGTCCCGACTTACCTGCGGGCGGCCGCCATCGTCGACACGGTGTTCCGGGAGAACCCCAACCACCCGGGTGCGGCGCACCTGCTGATTCACTCCTACGACGACCCGATCCATGCCCCGCTGGGCCTGGCGGCGGCGCGCGCCTACTCGAAAATCGCCCCCGACGCCGCGCACGCGCAGCACATGACCACGCACATTTTCCTTGCGTTGGGAATGTGGGACGAGGTGGTTTCGCAGAACGAGCTGGCGTCCGGGCGCGATCACGCCGCCTGGACCCCGCACCATTACACCCAATGGCTGGGTTACGGGTATTTGCAGCAGGGTCGATACGCCGACGCGTTCCGACACCTACAACGCATGCACGAAAATATGAATCAGAGCCGCCGGGGACGCGCCGTCGTCGCGCAGATGCGGGCTGAATACGTCGTGAACACCGAGCAATGGGACAGTCCATGCCTGCAGTGGAGTATCGACCTCTCGACCGTGCGCTCGAGGGACGCAGCCGTGGACGGATTCGTCGGCGCGCTCAGTGCGCTGAAGCGCGGGGATCGCGCTGACGCGGGCCGCCGCCTGGTCGACCTGGCCACCCTCAATCGTAATCGGGCTCCACCCGAAGCGGGTCAGGAACGGGACCGCGTGCCGGATATCCTCGAGCAGGAGCTGCGGGCGCTGCTGCGGCAGGCGGACGGCGACCTCACGGGCGCGGTCGCGCTCACGCGGGAAGCGACGGCGCTCGAGGACGCGATGCCGCTCGAGTTTGGGCCTCCGGCGGTCGTAAAGCCATCACACGAGCTGCTCGGTGAGATCCTGCTGCAAGCCGGCCGGCCGGCGGCGGCCCAGGCCGAGTTCGCGCGCGCGCTCGCGCTCGCCCCCAAGCGGGCGTTGTCGCTGCTCGGCCTCGGCCGCGCGGCCGCCGCGGCCGGCGACCCAGCCACGGCAGCCCGCGCCTACCGCGAGCTGCGGGAGATCTGGCATGGGTCCGACCCGAGTCTCCCCGGACTCGTGGAGGCGACCCGGTTTCTCGCGGCGAGGCCTTAAGGAGCGGACTTCGTCCAGATGGCGATGACGCCGCAGCCGGAGTTGCTCCCGAGGAACTCGCCCGGCGTTTCCGACGAGCCGCGGTAAATCTCGACGCCCTGAACGTCCTGGGGCGGCGTGTTGCGCGCGAAGTAGGGCGTCGACTCGTTGCCGTCGAGAAAATATTGCGGGTAGCAGCCCGGCGGCGACCGGACCATCTTGGCGACACACGTGTTCGAGATGCACACCTGCTCCACGCCGCGCACCGTGACCAGGATATCGATGAGGGCGGCCGACCCGGCGCGCTCGATCTGCTCCTTGGTGAGGAAATAGCCCATCCCCGCGTGCCGGCGACGCTCGAAGTCCGCGAACCGCCTTCCGATGGAGCTCGGCTTCCCTTCGATCACGACCCCCGGCAGCTCGTAAGCCGGGTCCAGGTCGAAGACGTGCTCCAGAGTCTTGCCGTCGCGGAACGTGATTTTCCATACTCCCGGAGAATACCCCGGAGCGGCGACCTCGAGGACGTAGCGGGCGGGCGCGAGCGTCAGCTCGAAGCGGCCGACGCTGTCGGCGGCGGTGGTGTCCCGCGTGTCCACCACGATCCGGGCACCCCTCACGCCGTCGCCGCTCGCCCGAGCCACCACCTGGCCGTGGAGCACCCCCGGCTGCGCCTGCTGGGCGGGCGCGACGGTAGGGGCAGCCATTCCGGCGGCAACCACGAGGCGCCACGCGGCGGGACCAATATGGGGACGAGGTGTGATGTGCAGAGCAGTCTCCTGCTACCGCTATAGTATCGTCCTGAAACCCACCCGGAAAGAGCCGCAGCCGGGGGGGTGGCTCGTTCGGGTGCGAGCAGTTTGGGCATCTTGCGCCCGTACCGCACGCCCCGCACTATATCCTGCCGTCCCTTAGGTTGCAGCACGAAAGCTCGTTCACCCCGCGTCACTTCTTGTCAGGGGGTCAGATGAGGCACGCCACGTCGAGCACACTCGGAGTCGTCACCATCACGACGGCATTGCTCGTGGGCGCAGCCGGATGGCTGCACGCGCAGGGGGCCGTCATCACCGGCAAGGTCACCGGCCGCCAGGGCGAGGCGCTCGGCGGTGCGCTCGTCCTGATCGACGAGCTCGGTGCCGCGGTCGCCACCACGACCGCCGGCACCTATACGCTGACCCTCACAGCGGATAAGACGAAAGGGCAGACCGTCACGCTCCGCGCGCGCTACATCGGCTTCCAGCCCGGGGTCAAGCAGATCACGCTGACGCCGGGGACCCAGACCCAGGACTTCCAGCTCAAGTTTGACCCGATGCAGCTCGAGGCGGTCGTGGTCACGGGGGTCGCGGAAGCGACGGAGCGGAAAAAGCTCACGTTCGCGGTCGGCAGCGTGGACGCCTCACAGCTGCAGCAGGCGCCCGGCGTCTCGGCGCTGGGCTCGCTCGAGGGGAAGGTGGCGGGGGCGCGACTGATCAACTCCAGCGGTGCCCCTGGTGGCCAGCCGACGATCCGGCTGCGCGGGGCCACCGCCCTCACGTCGCCGTCCGCGTGCACCGTTCCCCCGTGCGCGGCGACCGAGGTCCCGGGTCCGTTGATCATCGTGGACGGGACGATCACGCACTTCGGCCTCGCGGACATCAACTCCGAAGACATCGAGCGCGTCGAGGTGGTGAAAGGGGCGGCGGCGTCGTCCCTGTACGGCTCGAATGCCGCCAACGGCGTGGTGCAGATCTTCACCAGGCGCGGCGAGCGCATCCCGGACGGCAAGCTGGTGGTCACGGTGCGCAATGAGTACGGCCAGTCGTTCCGCCCCAAGGCGATCCCTACGGCGCTGGCGCATCCGTACCTGATCGACACCGTCGGGACGTACCAGGATGCGCTGGGGAACACCGTTACGAACGGGGACTACATCACGCCACCTTTGAGCGACCCGACCGCGTCGTGTGCGGTAGGCGGTTGTTTGGTCGGCATCAACTCGCAGCCGAACTTAAGGGCCGACCACATCGCCGACATTCCCTACAGCGCGTTCGGCCGGTCCGTGTACGACGCGCAGTCGGCGCTGCTCACGCACGGCCCATTCTACACGAACTACGTCTCGATCGGGCAGCGGCGGGGCAACACGAACTACAACGTGTCGTTCCAGAACACCAAAGAGGACGGCGTTCTCATCCTGCTCAAGGGCTACAACCGGCAGAACTTCCGCGTGAACGTGGATCAGGCGCTGACGCCGCGGCTCGACCTGTCGGTCGGGGGGTTCTTCGGCAAGTCGAACAACAATCAGGTCGCGCAGGGTCCCGGCGCGCCGTTCTTCGCGGTGACGTTCATCGAGCCCAACATCAACCTGTTCGCCCCGAACCCGGACGGCACGCCGTACGCGGCGCAGATTCCGCACGTCCTACCGAACGCCACGAACCCGCTGTACACCCTGGCCAACCGGCAGATCAAAACCGATCGCTCGCGCTTCACCGGCTACGCGAAGGCGACCTACCGGATTCGCGACTGGCTGTCGTTCGAGGGGAACTACAACTACGACCAGGAGACGTCCAACTTCACGAACCAGGTACCGAAGAACTTCCTGAACTCGCACGGTGAGCCGACGAGCGGCTCGCTCGTGAAGATCGACAGCGCCGGCCGGACGTTCAATACCGGCGCGACCCTCACCAGCGTACGCGCGTTCCACCTCGGTTCGTGGAACGTGCGCAACACCACCAAGGCCGCGTACGTGTACGAGGACCAGACGGTGACGGTCTTCTCGGACACGGCTGCGGCGTTCAAGGTCCTGAACACGCCTGAGTTCGTGGCGGTCGATCGGACCTCGCTGTCGCCCGGCTCCGCCGACATCGCGATCCGGAACAAGAACTACTACGTCATCTCCGGCTTCGACATCAAGGATCGCTACCTGGTCGATGGGCTGGTGCGGTGGGACGGCTCGTCGCTGTTCGGCTCGGACAGCCGCTGGCAGACGTACTACCGGGTCTCGGGGGCGTACCGCCTGTCGCAGGACCTTCACCTGAACGGCATCGACGAGCTGAAGCTGCGCGCCTCCTACGGAACGGCCGGCTTGCGGCCCACGTTCGATGCCCAGTACGAGACGTTTGCCGTCATCGGCGGCGTGCCGGTGAAGCAGACGCTCGGCAACAAGACCCTCAAGCCGGCGCGCTCGGCGGAGACGGAGGTGGGCGGCAACATCGACTTCCTCAACAACCGGGTCACTCTGGAGTACTCGTACTCGCGCAAAGAGACGAAGGACCAGATCATGCTGGTGCCCCTCTCCGGAGCGACCGGGTACGTCAACCAGTGGCAGAACGCCGCCACGTTGCTCGGGCATACACACGAGCTGTCGCTGGGCGCGGTCCTGGTGGACCGGCCCGAGTTCTCTTGGCGGCTGAATGTAGCCGCCGACCGCACGCGTCAACGGATCACGCAGCTGAACACGCCGCCGTTCCTGGTGGGGCCGGATTACGTCGGCAACAATGACGTCGTGCAGCACTTCAAGATCGCAGCCGGGGAGACCTTCGGCGTCATCTACGGCACGAAGATCGTCCGCACCCTCGCCGACCTGTACGCCGATCCGAAAAAGCAGGCGCTCTCGGGCGCCAACCAGCATTGGAGCCCGGACAGCGTGATCGTCAATGAAGACGGCTTCCTCGTGCGGAAGGACCTCTATCACACGATCGGCGAGCGGTTCATCCCGTACGTGGATCCCTCGGGCAGCTCGATCATCAAGATCGCCGACGTGAACCCCGACTTCAACGCGAGCTTCACCACGAACGTGCGATACAAGAACTTTTCCGCCTACGCGTTGGTGGATTGGGTGCAGGGAGGGAAGATCTACAACGCCACGCGGCAATGGCCATTTTTCGAGTTTCGCGACCGCGTGTACGACCAGTCCAGCAAGCCCGTGGCGACGGGATGCGGAGTCGATGCCAATAAAGTGCCTCTGCCCGCCTGTTACAGCACCGGGAAGAAGCCGACCGACTACTACCAGGCCATCTACAACGGTATCAACCCCATCGACTTCTTCGTCGAACCGGGCACGTACGTGAAGATCAAGGAGCTGAACGTCAGCTATACCTTCCAGCGCAGCATGCTGGAGAAGCTCGGTCTCGGGATCAACAGCCTGCGCGTGGGCGTGATCGGGCGCAACCTGTTCACCTTCACCAAGTACTCCGGGTACGATCCCGAAGTGGCCGGCCTATCGGGGGACCCGTACTCGTTCCGGGTCGACGGCTTCTCGTACCCGAACTTCCGGACCTTCACGGGCTTTGCGGAGATCAACTTCTGATCCGCGGACCGACCTTCTCTAGGAGCGTGCGACTTATGAGCTTGGGCAAACGTATCCCGGAGGTCGTGGGCCTCGCGACGGTCCTGATCTGCGCGGGCGGATGCGACACACTCAACATCAAGAACCCCAACGCGCCGGACTCGCCCCGCGCGCTGTCCGACCCGTCCACGGTGCAGTCGATCGCCGTGGGTGCCGTGCGGACCTGGTATCTCACCATGCAAGGCGATCTGGGGGCTGACGCGTATCCGGCCCTCACGATGGTCGTGATGGCGCGCAGCCATGTCGCGGCGTGGAATAACTACAACATCCGGTTCTACACCGGGTGTACCACCGGCAACTGGGACGTGTACACCACGGCGACCAACGGCACGTGCGGCACCGAGCAGCTGGGCGCCACGTATCCGCGCGTCGAGTGGCAAAACGACCCCGCCTCGGCGCAACGCACCCAGATCGAGCCGCTGTGGTACGGATACTACTCGGCGCTGTCGTCCGCCAACGATGTCTTGAAAGCGATCCGGCAGAAGGGGATCGTCATCACCGATGCCGACAACACGAAGATGGTCGAGACCATGGCGACGCTGGTGCAGGCGTTGAGCCTGAGCGGCATCGCCCTGAACTACGACCAGGGCTTCATCGTGACGGACAGCACCCCGGTGGATGCGAACGGCTCACCGATCGTGGCGTTCAAGTCCGACACCGCGCTCCGCGACACGGCCTTGGCAAAGTTCGACGCGGCAATCGCGATGGCCGCGACCAAGTTCGGCGTCCCGGGGGACTTCTTCGGCAGCCCGGCGCAGAGCTACACCAATGTGCACATCGCCCAGATCGCCAACACCATGGCCGCGCGGACGCTGGCGTACTTCCCGCGCAACGCCGCGCAAAACGCCGCGGTCGATTGGGCCAGGGTGACGGGTTATGCCTCCAAGGGCATCAGCTCCGGGACCCCCTTCGACTGGGTCTTCCATGACGATGCGTGCGCCAGCTGGTGTGACTGGCTCAAGGTGTGGAGCAACGACATGACCACGATGCGGATCCACAGCCGGGTCGCGCATCTGCTGGATCCTGCCCATCTGCCGGACCCCTGGAATATCGTGAACAACAGCCAGCCCAACTCACCGGACCAGCGCCTGGGCGACGGGACTTATCGGGGAGGAGCGAAGTACGCAAAGCTTATCTCGGCTGTCGCCGACACGCACACGGTCAAGCGGGGCGGCTTGGACTACGTCTGGAGTACCGACCCTGAGATCCAGAACAAGTCGCGGGGTGCGTGGCACCAGAGCGCCGTCGGGCAGGTCCGCTATGACAGCCTAGCCACGTGCGGTGACAATCCGCAGGGCGAGGTTACCGGGTCGGGAGATGCCCCGGCGGTGCTCGCGGCCGAGAACGACCTGATCTGGGCGGAAGCCCTGATCCGGCAGGGCACGCCCGACCTCGTCACGGCGGCCACGCTCATCAACCATACGCGCGTTGGCCCGGATCTACTGGGGCGGCCACGCGGTGGCGCGAGCGCCGCGAAGCCGAGCTTCCTCCCGGCGAGCGCGGCCGACGGTCCGGCGGGTCTGCTCCAGGAGCTGCAGTACGAGCAGGACGTCGAGCTGCCGGGCTCGAACACGGCGCCGTTCTATAACCAGCGGCGCATCGACAAACTGGAGCCACTCACGCCGCACCAGATGCCGGTGCCGGCGAAAGAGCTGGGCGTGCTGAAGTTGTCGCTGTACACGTGCGGTGGCGCAAGTCATCCGGACGGGAGCTGCGACGCGCACCCGGCGCCAAGCGCGGTCGTGGCGGCCTTGGTGACGAACGCACCCCAGATGTGGACGGAAATGCAGCGGCAGGCGCAGGCGCGCCGGGAGATCAACGCCATACTGGGCCCGCGCCGCCGCTAACCTGAGCGCGCGGTCGTACCGTCGACGCCAACAGGCGCGTCGCTCGTCGGCGCGCCTGTTCATTCTCGTGGCGAGCCTCGCGCTCGGTTCAGGTTGCCGTGGCGCCGCGTCCCCCGGGTCATGGCACGAGGAGGCGGGGTACCGGTGGCGCGAGCTGCGCGTGGCGCGCAGTGGCGGTCCGGGGTTCGCCGAGCTTTCCCCATCCCAAACCGGCATCCACTTCACCAACACGATCACCCTCGACAGCGCGCTCTGGAACCGCCACCTGGCGCAGGGCGGCGGCGTGGCCCTGGGCGACGTGGACGGGGACGGCCTTCCCGACGTCTATCTCACGAGCAACCAGGGCTCGAACGTTCTGTACCGCAACCTGGGTGGCTGGCGGTTCGAGGACGTCACCGCCAAGGCGGGCGTCGCGTTGACGGGGCGTCACTCCACGGGAGCGGTGTTGGCCGACGTGGACGGCGACGGCGACCTGGACCTGCTCGTCAGCACGCTGGGGGGTGGCGTGGCGCTGTTCGTCAACGACGGGCACGGGGTGTTCACCGAGCGGACGGCGGAGGCCGGCCTCGCCGCGCGCACGGGCAGCATGACGATGACGTTGACGGACGTGGACGGGAACGGCCACCTCGACCTCTACGTGGCCAACTATAAGACGCGGTCGGCGATGGACGTCTACCCGCCGCAGGAACGCGCTTTCAATCAGGTCGTTCGGGAGGTGGGGAAGCGCTTCGAGGTCGTCCCCAAGTTCCAGAAGGATTATCGCGTCGAGGACCGGCCTGAGTACGGTATGGTCGCGATGCAGCAGCGCGCCGATCCGGACGCATTCTACCTGAACGACGGCACCGGACACTTCACGCTGGCGTCGTGGACGTCGGGGCGCTTCCTCGACGAAGCGGGCAAGCCCCTCGCCGCGGCGCCGGAATACTTCGCCTTGTCGGCCAAGTTCACCGACGTGGACGGTGACGGCGCACCGGACCTGTACGTCTGCGACGATTTCGAGGACCCCGACTTCCTGTGGCTGAATGACGGGAAGGGGACGTTTCGCGCGGCACCCCGTCTCGCCCTCCGCAACACCAGCAACTCCTCGATGGCGGTTGATTTTTCCGATGTGGATCGCGACGGTCAGGTCGACATCTTCGTCGCGGACATGCTGGGTCGGGGACCGCGTCGCAAGACCGAGATCCCCACGCACACGCCTCTGCCGAAGCTGATCGGACGGATCGACGACCGGCCCCAGTGGCAGCGCAATACGCTCTTCAAGAACCGCGGCGACGGCAGCTTCGCGGAAATCGCAGCCTTCGCCGGGATTGAGGCCTCTGACTGGTCGTGGGACGCCCAGTTCCTGGACGTGGATCTCGACGGCTACGAGGACCTGCTCATCACGACCGGGCACCTGTGGGATGTCATGGACGCGGACACCTGGGAGCGGGCTCGGACGACGTTCTCGGGCCTGGAGTGGAGACGGGAGCTCGCGCAGTTCCCCAAACTCGCGGTGCCGAGCGTCGCCTTCCGCAACAACGGTGACCTCACCTTCTCGGACGTGGGCCAGCGGTGGGGGTTCGGCGCCGACGACGCGATCTCGCACGGCATGGCCATGGCGGACCTGGACGGGGACGGCGCTTTGGACATCGTCGTCAATCGGCTCGGCTCCCCCGCGGCGGTGTTCCGCAACCTCGTCAGTGCCCCGCGCGTGGCGGTGCGGCTGCGCGGTCAGGCGCCGAATACCGCGGGCGCTGGGTCCAAGATTCGCGTGTTGGGCGGCCCGGTCCCGGTCCAGCAGAAGGAGGTCGTGCTCGGCGGTAGCTACCTCTCCGGCTCCGACCCCCTCTACAGCTTCGCTGCTGGGAAGGCGCAGGAGCTGACGATCGAAGTGGCGTGGCGGCGCGGCGGGCGCTCCATAGTTCACGGCGTCAAGCCGAACCGCGAGTATGAGATCAAGGAGCCTGCACAGTCCCCGGGCGTTCCGGGCTCCCCGGGCTTGCGCCCGGGGTCAGCGCCCTGGTTTCGGGACGCGTCGGCCGAGGTCAGTCACCGCCACGTCGACACGCCCTACAACGACTGGGCTCGACAGCGGCTGCTTCCCCATGCGCTGAGCCAGCTGGGCCCCGGGCTCACATGGTACGACGTCGACGGCGACGGCACGGAAGACCTGCTGATCACGTCGGGGAGGGGCGGCTCGCTGGCGTACTACCGCAACGAGCGCGGTCGCCTGCGCAAGGTCGACCTCCACGTTCCCGCCGCGCGTTACGACGAGACCACGGTGCTGCCGCTGCCCGGCGCCGCCGGTGCGACCGTGTTGCTGGTGGGCCAGTCGAGCTACGAGTCGCTCACGCCGGCCGAAGCCGGGGCGGTACCGTCGGTGCTCGCAGTGGAGCCCGCCGGCGGCCGCGTCTCGCCGGCGGTGGCTGGGGACAGGTTCAGTGTCGGGCCGCTGGCGGTCGCCGACGTGTACGGGGACGGTCGCCTGGATCTGCTGGTGGGCGGGCGCGTCGCGCCGGGAGCGTATCCGAGCGCCGCGTCGTCGCGGCTGTACCGCAATCGCGGGGGGGCACGGTTCGTTCTCGACGAGGCGAACAGCAGTCTGCTGCAACACGTCGGCCTGATATCGGCAGCCGTCTTCTCCGACGTGGACGGCGACGGCTGGCCCGATCTGATCCTCGCGCCGGAGTGGGGATCGCTCAAGCTGTTCCTGAACGACCACGGCCGGCTGCGCGACGCGACGGCCCAGTGGGGGCTGGACCGCTGGGTGGGTCGCTGGAACGGGGTGACGACGGGGGACCTGGACGGGGATGGGCGTCTCGACATCGTGGCGACAAGCTGGGGTCGCAACACCAATTATCGTGTCGATGCGACTCATCCGCTGCTGTTGTATTACGGGGACTTCACCGGGTCCGGAAGCTGGGACATGATCGAAGCCCAATACGACGAGCGACTGGGAGTTGTCGCGCCCCTCACCCAGCTCCCCCGCTTGATGACGGCGCTGCCCGCGGTGCGCTTGAACACCCGCACGTTCGCGGCGTACGCCAACGCCTCCCTCCACGACGTGCTGGGACGAGGGCTCGAGGGAGCGCAGCATCTCCAGGCCGCCACGCTGGATCATACGGTCTTCTTCAATCGGGGCGGGACGTTTCAGGGAGTGGCGCTGCCGCCGGAGGCGCAGTTCGCCCCGGCCTTCTACGCCGGAGTGGCGGACTTCGACGGCGACGGGCACGAGGATCTGTTTCTCGCCCAGAACTTTTTTCCCACCGAGATAGGGACGCGGCGCTACGACGCCGGTCGCGGCCTGCTGCTGCTCGGGCAGGGCGGCGGCACGCTGGTGCCGGTGCCCGGGCAAGTCTCCGGGATCACCGTGTATGGGGACCAGCGGGGCGCGGCGTTCGCCGACTACGACGGAGACGGCCGGCTCGACCTCGCGGTGTCTCAGAACGGTGCCGAGACGAAGCTGTATCACAACGAGCACGCCCGGCCGGGGCTGCGCGTGCACCCGGTGGGCCCGCGCGAGAACCCCCACGGGATCGGTGCGACGCTGCGCCTGGTGTACGACGACGGGGCTCGGGGGCCAGCGCGTGAGCTGCACGCCGGATCGGGCTACTGGTCTCAGGACGGCGCGATCCAGGTGCTCGGCGTGGCGGAGGGGCAGCGACCCGTCGCCGTGTGGATCCGCTGGCCGGGCGGCGCGGAGACGTCTGCGCCGCTCGCCACGGGACAGCGAGAGCTGATTGCTCGCACTCCGCGTTGACGCTACGCTTAAGGCCACCTCTATGAGACTCGGCCGTGTGGCGGCGGCGTTGTGCGCCGCGAGCGCCTGGCTCGGGTGCCGGGACACGACCGCGTCGGGGTCGCCGTACCTGGTGCTCGCCCCCGTCCTCGATTCGCTCCTGGTCGGAGACCAGTTACTGGCGCCGTCGGTCACCTACTACGACGGCGCGGGAAACACACGGATTCCCGCGCGCACCGAGGTCAGCTGGGCGAGCAGTGATCCCGCGACCTTGGGCGTCGATAGCGCCACGGGCCGGATGACGGGTCGCCGCCGCGGCGTCGCGCTCATTCTCGCGACCGTTCGGAGCGCTCAGGGCACGGCGCTTATCGCCGTCTCCAACGCCCTCGACCTCACGCTGTTGCTCGACACCATTTACGCCATGCCCGGCGACACCCTCACCGTGGCGGTGGCGGTACAGAAACAGAGCCAGCCGCCTCCGGTCGTCTGGTACGAGGCCCCGGCGTCGGCGAGCGGCGTATACGCGATCGACTCGGTGAGCGGGCTTGTCCGGGCGCTCGCGGAGGGCGGGCCGGTGCCGTACATCGTGCACGCGGACACGATCGCCGACACCGGCGCCGTGGCGGTGTTGCGGCTCTCCGATACGACCGGGGGGAAGTTCTTCTTCTCCGTCCTCGGCACGGTCGTGACCCACGTGGGAGGCGCGATCCGGGCCGTGCACTATGCCCGGACCAACGGCAACCTCGCATTTCGGCTGCAGGGAACGCATGTGTCGGCTGTCACCACGAGCCAAACCGTCCAGGTCACATTGCCCGACTCGGTGGTCGGTGGCGCTGCCTATGCGATCGATTCGATGAGCCCCGGCGAAGCCGCACCCGGGCAAGCCCAGCCTGTCGTGTTCTGCGCCCCCCCACGTCCGTGGGCGCAGTGGTCGTCACAGTCCATCACGGCCTATTCGCGCCGGAGCGGCGCGCTCGGCATCACCCAGGTCATGACAGTGGCGCACGGCCAGGCCATCAGCGGGCGCTTCGCGTACCGGGCCCAGCGGGTCGACCTCTACGCCGACCCCCTGGGAGTCCTGAGTATTCAGGGCACCTTCGTGGCACCGCTGGTCACGGATCGCACGTTCTGTAAGTAGCGGCTCGCGCCCCAACCGCTCGAAGCTCGCCCGCCGCTCAGGCCCGTGTATTCAAGGAAGCGCGCCTCTTGCGACCTTCTCTAATGCAAGCCACGTTTGACGGTCGTTTCGACCGTCGTGCGGACTCACTTGGTTCACGGAGGTGAATCATGTGCCACGCCTCGTTCGCTCAGCGATATCGTCTCTCCGCACTGCTCCCCCGGCATCGATGTAGGCGTTAAGCGGTCACTCGCGTTACGCTGACCAAGTCCCGTTGGGGGGCTTGGTGTTGTGGGCGTGCAAACCTCTCTTCGGATGAGGATCGACCGATGAACATTCCATTTATTCGACAGCTGATCGGTGTCGTAGGAGGGGTAGCGTTGCTCGGCGGCGGAGCGTCGTGGAGTGCCGCCCAGCAGGGCTCGCTCGCCGGGCGGGTGACGCACCGCGTCACACAACAGCCGGTGGCGGGTGCCGAGGTCCTGGTGCTGGGTACGAACCTCGGAGGTCGCACGCGGCAGGACGGGCAGTACCGCATCGCAGGCGTGGCCGCGGGGCGCTACACCGTACAAGTGCGGCTCATCGGGTACGCCACGGTGTCGCAGCCGGTGAGCGTGGCCGCGGGCGAGACCGCGGTCGTCGATTTCGCGTTATCGGAAGCGGCGGTACCGCTCGAGGCGGTCGTGGTGACGGCGACGGGTGCCGAGCAGATGAGGCGGGAACTGGGCCACTCGGTGGCCACGATCGATGCCGCGAAGACAGTGGAAGAGGCCGCGCCGACGAATCTGGCGGATCTGCTCAACGCCCGAGCCCCGGGCGTCCAGGTGCTGCCGTCGGGCGGCACGACGGGGACGGGCAGCCGAATTCGTATCCGCGGCTCGAGCAGCCTGTCGCTCTCCAACGAGCCGATTATCGTCGTGGACGGCATTCGCGTGGAGAACGGGGCGACCGGTCAGACGGCGACGTCGATCGGCGTCGGCGGGCAGACGCCGTCGCGGCTCGACGACTTGAGCCCGGAAGACGTCGAGTCAATCGAAATCGTCAAGGGACCGTCGGCGGCCGCCCTGTACGGCACTGACGCCGCGAACGGCGTGATACAGATCCGCACAAAGCGGGGCCGGCCGGGGCCGACGAAGTGGACCGCGTTCGTCGAAGGCGGCGCTTTGAATGACATCACCGCTTGGCCGGCGAACTATACGTCGGTCACCAACACCGGCGCCTCCTGCACCCTGACCCAATCGGTGACGGGCGCCAAGCCATGCGTGATCGACACATTACGGACCTTCAACCCGCTCGAAGTCAACAGCCCATTCCAGACCGGCAGCCGGCAGCAGTACGGCGTCAGCGCGTCGGGCGGGAGCGACGTCACTACCTTCTTTCTCTCCGGTGACTACGAGCGGGAAAAGGGTGTCTACCACCCGAACGATCTGCGCCGAACGAGCCTGCGCGCAAACCTGCATCACACGGCGAGCCGGCTGCTGGACATCGCCGTCTCGACCGGCTACACGTCGAGCAACCTGGGCCTCCCGCAGAACGACAACAACTCGGCGGGCATCGCTTCCAGCGGGCTCTTAGGCTCGGCGGACGGGAACAACGGTCGGTTGGGCTACGGATTCCTCACCCCGTCACAGGCGTTCAATATCATCGTCGCTCAGGGCGTCGAGCGGTTCACCGGGAGCGTCAACGCGAACTTCCGTCCGACGAGCTTCCTGACGCTGCGCGCGGTAGCCGGGACGGACGTCACTAACCGATTCGATCAGCAGACGATCTCACCCGGGCTGGTGCCCCTGAATCAGAACACGCTGGACGGGCAACGGAACTCCAACCGGGCGCAGATCTTCAACTACACGGCAAACTTCACCGCTACGTCGTCGTTCCGCTTGTCCCCGATCGTGACCTCGAACACGTCGGCGGGCGTGCAGTTCTTCAAGGACGTGTTCGCGGTGACGCTCGCCTCGGGACGCAAGCTCGTAGGCGGGACCACCTCGCTCGCCGGGGTCGTGGTCCCCACGGTCAACGAGAACACGGACAAGTTCGTGACGCTGGGTGGGTACGTGGAAGAGCAAGTTGGGATCCAGGATCGGCTGTATTTCACGGGCGCGCTGCGCGGCGACGACAACTCGGCTTTCGGCGCGAACTTCAACTTCATCACCTACCCAAAGTTGTCAGGGTCGTGGGTGATTTCCGAGGAGCCGTTCTTCCCGCGTTCGTCATGGCTCAGCTCGCTACGCGTGCGGGCCGCATGGGGGAAGAGTGGGCGCCAGCCCGGCCCCACGGATGCCGTCGCCTTCTATAGCCCCGTGGCGGTGGCCACGAACAGCACCGACGCTCCGGGCATCACGGACTCGAGCCTCGGCAACGCCAATCTCAAGCCGGAGAAGACGCGGGAGTATGAGGCCGGCCTCGATGCCGACCTCTGGGAGCACCGACTGCATTTCGAGTTCACGTACTACGACAAGAACTCGCGGGACGCGCTCATCGCACGGAGGCTCGCGCCGTCTTTGGGCGTGAGCACCACGCGGTTCGAGAACCTGGGTGAGGTCAGCAACAAGGGCGTGGAGATCTCGCTCAATGCCGAGGTCTTGAACACGCCCAACCTCACCTGGAGCGTTACCGCCAGCGCCTGGGGCAACCGGAACCGCCTCATCGATCTCGGCCCCGGGATCACGCCGATCATCTTTGGCCTGGGCGGCGCCACTCAGCGTCATCAGCCCGGCTATCCGTTGGGTGGCTATTGGGGGCGCTCCTACACCTTCGCCGATACGAGTCACGACGGCATCATCACGGCTTCCGAGGTCACCGTGGCGGCGGCGGAAACGTATCAGGGCACGCCGTTCCCGACCCACGGGGGCACGGTCAGCACGGAAATCGGCTTTCTCAAACACTTCCGGCTGTACGGGCTGCTCGACGGGCGGTTCGGCAATCGGCTCGACAACAGCACGGAGCAATTCCGCTGTCTGCTCGGGATCTGCCGCGGCCGGCGTGACCCGACAGCGCCACTCGCCGAGCAGGCGCGCGCCGTCGCCGCGGTCTCCTACGGTCTCGAGACCGGGTACTTCGAGGAAGCGAGCTTCGTCAAGCTGCGGGAGCTGTCGCTCACCTACTTCGCGCCGACCGAGATCGCACGGCATATCGGGGCGAGCGCGCTCAGCGTCACCGTCACGGGGCGTAATCTGGCGACCTGGACCAACTACAGCGGCATCGATCCCGAGCTGAACGACGCCGGCCAGTCGAACTTCAACACGGCCGAGTTCCTGACCCAACCGCCGGTGCGGTACTTCATCGCCCGGATCAACCTAACCTTCTGAGGCGAGGGAGCCGACTATGAAGCACGCATCGAACCTTCTCCTTCTCGCCGCACTGGCGCTGTCGTTCACGGGGTGCAACGACCCGTTGAACGTGCAGGACCCCGATATCGTCCCGCCCGGCAACCTGAATGACAAAACGGTACTCCCCACGATTCGGGCCGGTGCGATCGGCGACTTCGCCCTGGCGTACACCGGATCCGGGGCGGATGGCTCCGGGGGCACGGTCGAAGGCGTGACCATGTACGGGGGCTTGCTCGGAGACGAGTTGATCAATTCGGAGACGTTCCCGACGCGCATCGAAGTGGACGCCCGGGGCCCGATCCAGAAGACCAACGCCGACGTCGGTCTCTGGTTTCGCAACATGCAGCGCGCCCGCCGGTCCGCCGAGTTCTCCGCCGAGCGCTACCGGTCGCTGTCACCAGATACGACCAAGGAGACAGGATTCCCGGAGGTCATCACGCTGGCAGGGTACACCTACATCTTCTTGGCTGAGACCTGGTGCTCTGGCGTACCGGTGAGCCACGTCGACGCCGACGGGAAGCTGACCTACGGTGCGCCGCTTACGACGACGCAGCTGCTCGACACGGCCATCGCGCGCTTCGACGCGGCGCTCGCGGCGGCCGCCGCGCTCGACACCAGCGGCGCCAGCGCCGCGATCCGCGCACCCAAGCTCGCGACGCGCCTCGCCCGGATCCGCTTCGCCACCGTGGGCAAGGCACGGGCGCTGCTCGACGAGGGCCAGTTCGCCGCCGCGGCCGCGCTCGTTCCTACCTCTGCCGTGCCCACCAGCTTCTCCTACGTGATCCAGCATTCGGAGAACACGACCCGGGAGAACAACGGCATCTTCAACGCGACGTTGATCTTCAAACGGTACGCGGTCGCGGATCAGGAAGGCCACTTCGCGGCGGCGTTCGCACCCTCGGGAACCGGACCCGGCCTCCCGTACCGCAGTTCGGCGGACCCCCGGATCCCCTGGCAACTGGTGATCACGCCACCGACGCCCCCCGCTACCAAACCGGACACGAACAAGGGCTTCGACGGTTCGACGCTGCAATTCGACCAGCTGCGCTACACGAGCCGGAGCACCTCGATCACCCTCGCCACCGGCGCCGAAGCCCGCTTGATCGAGGCCGAGGCGCAATTGCAAAACGGCGATACGGCTACGAACGCCGCGCCCATGTACACCACGCTGAACGCCCTGCGGTCGTCGCCGCCGTCGTACTTCACCCCGTCGTCGACGCTCGGGGCTCTCACCACGGATTCGGCCACGGGGGCGGGTGGGGCCAAGCGCTTGCTGTTCCGGGAACGCGCCTACTGGCTTTGGCTCACGGCGCACCGCCTCGGGGATCTGCGACGGCTGATTCGTCAGTACGGCTTCGCCGCCGATTCGGTGTTCCCATCGGGCCCGTACTTCAAGTCTCAGGTCCCGACGTACGGCAGCGACGTCAACTTCCCGGTGCCGGTGGACGAGGAGAACAACCCCAACTTCACGCAGTGCATCGATCGTAATCCGTAGCCGGTGGGCCGGCGGTGTCGAGAGCGGGGGAGGCCCTTGCAAGCCCTCCCCCGTCTTCATTCTGGCTCGCCGCCGTCCTTGGTCTGAATCACGATGACCCCGCTGACGGCGTTGGTGCCGTAGTAGGTCGTGCCTTCGATTCCGGTGTAGATCGAGATCATGAGGATCGTGACCGCCGGGATGCCGTCGAGTGCGCGAAAGTCGGTGAGGCGCACACCGTCGAGCACCACGAGAGGCGCGTCTTGGAGCACGATGCTCGAACGACCGCGCCGCCCTGCCGAGGCTGGGCGCCCACCGCGCGTGTCGCGTAGCGTCAACGTCGGAGCCTCGCGCTTCAGCACGTCCCAGGCGGTGCTGGCCCCGGAACGCGCGATCTGCTCCGCGGTGATGACCTGGACGCCGGCGCGCGAGTCGGCGGGGCGGTATTGGCGGCCCGCGCACGCGCTCAGCGAGACAGCGGCCGAAACGGTAACGACGAGGGACGCCGGCGGGTATCGGTTTGCCGCCATTTGCGTTCATAGTCGTCCACCGGACCCGCACAGTCAAGCTAGCTTTCAGCCTTGACCGTGCAACCCACCGTCGTTCTGGCACTTGTCCAGATCGCCATCCCCGCGCCCTCGGGCTACGTCAACGACTTCGCCGGCGTGCTCGACCCCGCGTCGGTCTCGCACATGGAAGCCGTGATCGCGGAGGTGCGCGCCAAGAGCCGTGGCGAGATCGCCGTGGTCACGCTCTCGGACCTCGGCAATCGCGCGGCGAGCGACGTCGCCCTCCAGATCGGGCGCCAGTGGGGCGTAGGGGCCAAGGGCGCGGCCGGCGATCCGGCGAAGAACCTGGGCGTCGTCGTGCTGCTCGTCCCCTTGAAAAACCACCGCCCCGGCACCGGCCAGGTGTTCATCGCGACGGGCCGCGGCGCCGAGGGGTTCCTCCCGGACGCGCGGGTGGGGCGGATCCGGGACGCCATGACGCCGTACCTCGCGCGCGAAGACTATGGCGCGGGGCTGGCGCTGGGCGTCGATCTGATCGCGCAGGCGTTCGCGCGCGAATTCGGGTTCACGCTGACCGGGGCGCCGGCCCCCCCGCCTCCCGACGAAACCGGCCAGGTGCCGCTCCCCGTGGGCCTGGTGATCGCGGGTGTAGTGTTCCTGATTCTCGTCACGCGCGGGCGCATCCTATGGTGGATTGTCGCGCTCGCGCTCAGTAGGGCCGGTGGCGGGCGGGGTGGAGGCTGGGGAGGTGGGGGCTGGGGTGGGGGCGGGGGCGGGGGCGGGGGCGGCTTCAGCGGCGGCTTCGGTGGCTTCGGCGGCGGTGGCGGCTTCTCGGGTGGCGGCGCAGGAGGGAGATTCTAACCATGGCGACCATGACGCTAGAGCAGTTTGCGGCGGCCGTCGCCGCGGCCTTGAGTGACAGACTCGTCGCCCTGTTATTGTACGGCTCGGCCGCCCGCGGCACGCACGTGCCGGGCCGCTCGGACATGAACACGCTGCTCATCTGCGACGCGGTGGACGAGGCCTTGTTCGCGCGTGTGGATTCCGCGGTGCGGGAGTGGCGGCGCGCCGGTCACCCGGCGCCGCTCATCCTCACAGAGCGGGAGTGGCAAACCTCGGCCGACGCCTTTCCAATCGAGTACGAAGACATGCGCGAAGCGCACCGGCTGCTCGCGGGCCGCGATCCCTGGCGCGGCGTGACGGTGCAGCGCGAGCACCTGCGCCGCCAGCTGGAGCACGAGCTGATGGGCAAACTGGTGCGGCTGCGCCAGGCGTATGCCGCCCTGCGGGGTGATCCGAAACAGCTGGCCCAGGCGCTCGTAGGGAGCGCCGCCGGATTTTTCACGATGCTGCGGGCGACGCTGCGCCTGGCCGGTAAGACGCCTCCCGCCGCGCCGGACGCATTGCTCCGGGAGGCCGGGGCGCTGATGGGATTCGCGCCGGAGCGCCTCGCGGCGCTCGAGGCCCACGCCCGCGGTGTGGGACAGCTCAAGCTCGGGCCGGGCGATCCGCTGCCGGCGGAGTATCTCGCGGCCGTGGCGCACGTCGCGGAGTTCGTCAATGGACTTGGATAGATGCGGTGCCCCGTTTCGCGGCTGAAGCCGCGGCTCGGCAGTGCCGCTGAAGCGGCTTGCGCACGCCGTTTACGGGCAGCGCCGAGCCGCGAGTCTCACTCGCGGACCCACAAGGAGCGACACTCTCGTGAACAGAAGGATACGCTGGAACGCGACAGCGCTCGTGGCGCTGGCAGCGCTGGCAGCGCTGGTCAGCTGGGGCTGCGGCTACAACACGATTCAAACGTACGACGAGCAGGTGAACGCCGCCGCGTCCCAGATCAAGGTGCAGCTGCAGCGGCGCGCCGATCTCATCCCCAACCTGGTCGAGACGGTGAAGGGCTACGCCAAGCAGGAGCAGACCGTGTTCATCGAGGTGGCGCAGGCCCGGGCCAAGCTCGCCGGGGCGGTGCAAAGCGGGGACCTGCAGCAGATGGCTCAGGCCAATGCCCAGCTGACCGCGCCGCTCGGCCGACTGCTCGCCATCGCGGAGAACTATCCGCAGCTCAAGTCGAACGAGAACTTCCGTGCCCTTCAGGACCAGCTCGAGGGGACCGAGAATCGCATCGCGGTGGCGCGCCAGGACTACAACGACACCGTGAACCGCTACAACGCCTATATCCGGCGCTTCCCGCAGGTGCTGACCGCCAAGGTTCTCGGCAAGGGGCCGCGGCCCTACTTCGAGCTCGAGTCGCCCGGCGCGGCCCAGGCGCCCAAGGTGGATTTCTCGAAATGATCTACTAGGTGTGGCGCGCACGCATCATGCTAACAAGCTGGAATATGGCGCGAGTGCATCACCAGGACTTTTGTCCCAGGGGGGCTCTGTAGTCTCCCTCTGAAACTCCCGTAGCAACGCGCGCGCGCGTCTTCGCCGCCGTCAGGCGCGCGTCGTGCGCTAGTCACTCACGTGCGGATTCAATCATCGCTCCACCGGTGAGGCCGTGCCGTCGCGGCGCCATCCGGTGGGGGGTCTCGTCGTAGCGGTCCGGCATGAGGAGGGCGCGTCTATGACCACTGTGAATCGTCTGTGCATCGCGTTACTGGCGCCTGGCGCGCTGTGGAGCGGCGTCGCCCGGGCACAGCAGGGCAGCGTCGCGGGGCAGGTGACCGACCAGGCGTCGGGGCATCCGCTCGCCGGCGCCCGCGTCGTCATTCAGGGCACGGCGCTCGTGACGTCCACCAACGCAGAGGGACGCTACACGCTCCGCAACGTTCCCGCGGGCGAAGCGACCGTCCGGGCGACCATCATCGGCTACGCCGCGGTGAGTCGCGCGGTCCGCGTGACTGCGGGCGAGACGGCGACGGCCGATCTGGCCCTCAAGCTCACGCCCTTCACGCTCGACGCGGTGGTGTCCACCGTCTCAGGCGACCAGACGAAGAAGGAGACGCCCAACGCCATGCCCACTGTCCGGGCAGACAGTCTGGTGCGGACGCGCCCGATCACCAACATGAACGACCTGCTGGGTGCGCGGGTCCCGGGCGTCGAAGTGCTCCCCGGCAACATCACGGGCGCCGGTGCGCGGGTGCGCATCCGGGGCACGAGCAGCTTGTCGCTCAACAACGAGCCGATCTACATCATCGACGGCGTCCGCATGGAGAGCGCCAACAATTCGTCGAGCATCGGCATCGGCGGCACCAACCCGAGCCGGGTCGACGACATCGACCCCAATGAGATCGAGTCGTACCAGGTCGTGATGGGTCCGGCGGCTTCGACCCTGTACGGCACCGCCGCGAGCAACGGGGTGATCGTCATCAAGACGAAACGCGGTACGCCGGGGCCGGCCCGGTTCACCGCGTTCGCCGAGACGGGGGTCATCGAGGACTACAACACGTACCCCACGGCGTATCGTGGGTGGACGCACAGCGCCACAGACACCAGCTCGGCGAAGAACTCGCGACCCAACAATGGCACGGAGTGCTTCCTCACCCAA
>WNEX01000075.1_pt1 | contig 41812 bp, 39 predicted proteins | sample 5399841 | NCBI WGS metagenome assembly WNEX01 (sample SAMN13153337, study PRJNA577476) | soil metagenome | isolation source: 40 cm grassland meadow soil 2 days after 1st rain plot 5 | place: USA:California | collected 2015-09-18 | reverse complement strand
CGCTTCCTCGACCGCCCGGCAGCGCCCTGCACCGCCCTCGCCCGCCGTTTCACACGTCCACGACCTCGACGCACGGCGCCACCATCTGCTTATCGAGAAGCGCAGGCCAGTACGCCACGATCTCTTCCGGCTTCGGTCGTCCGCCTGCGAACCCGGTGACGCTGGGCGGCCCGTTCAGGATCAGCGGCGCGATCTCGCGCGTGAACCGCTCGACGGAGCTCTTGTCGGGCGACCGGACGCCGATCCGCAGCTGCACTTCCGGGAGACGGTCGAGGGGCGCCGTCGCGCGCGCCAACGGGCCGTGGGTCGCATCGACGCCGACGAACTCCGTCAGCACCGCCTCGAACGCGAGGCCGAGATCGGCGAGCCGCTGCCGGAGAATCCGATCCGCGGCCCGGGCCTTCTCGTAGGCATCGGGCCACGCGTAGACCAACGTGCCAACCGCCTTGTAGCCGTAGAAATAGCCGATCGACACCTTGAGCTGGTCCGTCGCCGGTCTCCCTCTGACACCCGACACCCGAACCCTGTCTTTCCCAGTCTGCTCGAGCCGGATCGTGGTGAAGTCCGCGACGCAGTCGGGGGTGATGTACTCCGCGGGATTTCCCATCTCGTAGACGAGCTGCTCGGTCACGCCCGCCACGCTGATCCGTCCGCCGGTGCCCGGATGCTTGCAGATCTCGAACGTCCCGTCCGGTGCCGCGTCCACGATCGGGTAGCCGACATTCGCGAGGTCGGGGACGCGCTGCCAGTCCACGAGGCTGTTGCCGCCGCTCGACTGCGCACCGCATTCGATCGTATGACCTGCGACCGTCCCGGCCGCGAGGAGGTCCCAGGCGTCGGGTTGCCACCCGAAGGCGTGCATCATGGGCGCGAGGGTGAGCCCCGTGTCGGTGACCCGACCCGTGACGACGATGTCCGCGCCCCCGCGCAGCGCCTCTACCACCGGCGAGGCGCCAAGGTACGCATTGGCCGACAGGACCCGGTCGCGCACGTCGGACAGCGGTCGGCCGGTGTCGAGGTTCCTGAGCTCGTGCCCGCGGGCCAAGAGGCCGTCCAAGCGGCCGAGCAGATCGTCCCCCGTCACGACCCCGATCCGGAGCTTGCCGCCCAGCCGCAGGCGGCGCGCGGTCTCGGCCACCGCCTGCGCGCACCCTCGGGGGTTCACGCCGCCCGCGTTGGCGGTGACCTTGATCCGCCGCTCCGCCACGATCGGGAGGATGCGTTCCAGCAACGGGATGAAGTCCGTCGCGTACCCGAGGGACGGGTCCCGCGCCTTCTGCTTCTGCAAGATGGACATCGTGACTTCGGCGAGGTAGTCCATCATCAGGTAGTCGACTGGTCCGCCGGTCACCTGGCGATACGGTGCTTCGAGCCAGTCGCCCCAGAACCCCTGCCCTGCGGCGATGCGCACCGTGGCGGGCCGCGGCGTCACGGATTGACGACCACGCGGCGGGTCGCGTCGGGAGCCCCCACCGATCCGTGCACTCGCAGCTCCACCAGGGGCGCGAAGCCCTCGGGCAACGCCAGCTCCCGCGTCGGCTGGGCGGGGAGCGGGGCGCGTCCTCCCGGGAGCACCGTGATGTCCCGGCCGTTGCCGAGCGAGCGCGGCTCGCTCAGCAGGAAGCGCACGCGCAGCGTCGCCCGCCACGCATGGATGCCCTTGTCACGTGCAAAGCCCGGATACAGCTCGATAGTGAGCGGACGCCCCCGCAACGACGCCGGCAGCGCGAAGGCTTGCCGCCCGAACGCGTACTCGAGGGGCCCCTGAGACACCTGCTGCCCCGCGGAATCGAACTCGGTCACGCCGAAGTCGGTGAACTCGCGCCACCGCTCGCGCGGCAGCTCCACCTCGACTACCGCCGTCGCCGCCCAATCGGGCACCAAGACCGTGAGGCTCTCGGGCGTCGCACCACGGCCCGCCACCTCCAGGGCACGCTCCACGCCGAGGAGCGCCTGCGTGACGCGCCCGCTCACGATTGCCGGGCCCGGGTTCGTCGCTTCCCGGTCCGCGAGGGTCAGCGGAGCGAGCTGCGCGCGGACGGTCGCGGTGGCCCCGGACCGGGGCGGCGCGACGACGTCCAGCTCGTACACGCCCGGGACGGCATCGTCCGCGCGGACGGTGAACCGGGCCGTGCCCGGCTGGGATCCGCCGATCGGAACGATCGAATCGCGCGCGAGGTCTCGAAATGGCGCGCCGTTGGGCTCGTACAGGATCGCCCTGGCGGTCTGCTGTCCCGAGTCGGCGAGCGTCACGCTGGTGACGAGCGTGGCGCCCGGCTGTGCCACGCGGAGAAAGTAGCGGCGCACCTGGGCGGGGCCCACCGTGCGCCGCTCGTCATACAGGGGCTTGTCCGCGAGATCGTACGGGACGACCACGACATTGACGAGTCTGAACACCGGGCCGGCGAGGGCGTCGCTGGGATTCCATGCCGTCACCGTTCCGACGTACACGCCCGGCGCGCCGAGGGCGGCGGCCGAGTAGGTCAGGGGGATCTCGGTCTCGTGGGATCCCGCCGGGAGGATCGCGGGGGCGGACAACCACGGGGCGTCACTCTTCAACGAGAACTGTGCAACCCGGAGTCCGGTGACGTGGCGCGCCTGGAATGTCTCGACCGTGTCGCCCGGCCCCGCCAGACCCTCGCGCCGGAACGCGGCCGACCCGCCGCCGGTGGACGCGCGCACCGCGTACCCGGAGCCCTGATGTCCCGCGAGCAGCCACCGGTACGCCCGCTCGAGCTGCGGCAGGCCGGCCCCCTGGTCGAGCACGCTCGCGCCGGGCAATCCGGCTGCGGCCGCGCGGAGCGCGGCGCTCACCTCGGCACCGTCCGGTCTGCGCCCCTCCTGTGCCAGCGCCGACATGAGACACGCCGCGAGGCCGGCCACGTAGGGGGCCGACATGCTCGTGCCGGCCTTGATCTCGTTTCCCGTGTCGAACGAGGGAACGGTCGAGAAGGCCCACCCCGGCGCGAGCAGGTCGGGCTTCGCGAACTGTCCGCCACGTCCGCTGAACGAGCCGACGAAGTCGCCCGCGACCGGCGGCGCACCATCCTGCTCGAGCGGGACGTAGATCCCCGGCAGCGCCGCGCCCACGGAGATCGCCAGGTCGGCAGACCCGGGCAGACCCACGGTGGAGAGGCCGGGCCCGTCGTTCCCGGCGCTGATCGCGAACACGATCCCGGGATGGGCCGTGACAAACGCGTTGACGATCGAGTCGAGGACCGCACGCTCGCCGGGCTCGTTCCCGATGCCCCAGCTCAGGTTCAGCACGAGCGGCAGGTTGCGCTGCTCGGCGAAGCGGGCGGCGTACTCCATCGCGTGCTGAATGCTGCCCGTTACCGAGATACCGCCCCGCGCGTCGTTCGCGATCTTCAGCCCGAGCAGCTGCGCGCCCGGGGCGACCCCGTCGAAGCCGACGACGTTGAACAGGTTGTGCCCCGCGGCGATGCCCGCGACGTGCGTGCCGTGCGCGTTGTTGTCGAACACGAAGGCGAGCGTCGGCACACCGCTCACTTCACCAAAGTTGGCGGCCAGCGTGATCGGCTTCGTGCCGATGGCGATCGTCTCGCGGCCCTGGCGGTAGTCGTGCAAGGGCATCTCGTCCTCGAACGAGCCGTCCAGGTTCGTGTCGATGAACGCGACCCAGCCGTCCGTCGCCTTCACGACGATCACGGGAAAGACATCGCTGTTGCTCCCGTCACCGTTGAGATCGCCGCCCGGCACTTTCCCGAGGGGACGCTCCGCCAGCTCGCCGGCATACCACGTGGTCGCGGACGTGAGCCGCCCGATGCGACCGGCGCCGGAGAGCGCCCGGCCGGCGATCGAGACGGTGCCGTCCCCCGCCGGGGTGACGGGCGTGAGCCGCACGACGCCTTCCCCGGAGAAATCCCGCACGTCCAGGGTCTTGGGCGCGCCGGTGCTCGTGACGATCAGGCCGTCCACGCCCGGGTCCACGCCCGTGTCGAGAATGCCGATCAGGACGCCGCGCCCGTCGTAGGTGGGGTGCTTGGCGCGGAAGTCGTCGACGCCCGCGCTATGGAGGGGCATGAGGCCGACGAGCAGCGCGCGCGCCGGCGGCAGAATCGGCAATCGGCTCGCGACGCCCGTGGCGGTCGCTGGGGGTTGGGACGCCGGTGGTGGCGCGCCGGGACCCGAGGCCGGGACGGGGGAGGAGGCCGGCGTCGGGCGCGTGGCCGGTGGCGGGGCGGAGCCGCCGCAGCCGGCGGCGAGGGCGATGAGCAGCAACGGGATGTGGCACGATCTCATGGTTGACTCGGCAGCACGAACGCCCCGACGTGGGGGCCGGTGAATTCGTCAGTCGCCTCGAGGAGAAACGCGAGCGTATCGCGGGTCTCCTCGGGCAGCACGATCGCGTCCACAAAGCCGCGCGCGGCGGCGAATCGGGCGTCGAGCTGATGCTCGTAGTCCGCACGCATCGCGTCGACGGCGGGGGCATTTTCGGGCTTTGCCGCGTCATTCCCGAAGACGGCCTGGATCGCCGACTCGCCTTCCATGACGCCCATCCGTCCGGTCGGCCACGAGACGATGAAGTCGGGATCGAATCCCTGCCCGGCCATCGCGTAGTAGCCCGCCCCCGAGGCATGGTTCACGGTGAGCACGAGTTTCGGCACCGTCGCCGTCGCCATCGCCTCGACGAAGCGCGCCCCCGCGCGGATGATCCCCGAGTGCTCGGCTTCGGTGCCGACCATGAACCCCGAGACGTCCTGGACGAACAGGAGAGGGATCCGCTCGCGGTCGGCGTTCTCGATGAAATAGGCCACTTTCTCCGCGCTCTCGGTATAAATGATGCCCCCGATCTTGGGCGCCCCGCCCTTCCCTCCGCCCTTCCGGCCCTTGATCACCCCGCGCGAGTTGGCGATGAGCGCGACCGTGCGGCCTTCGATGGCGCCGTGAGCGCAGATCATCTCGGGGGCGAGATCGGGCTGGAACTCGTCCAGCTTGTCCGCGTCGAGCACGCACTCGAGCACGGCGCGGACGTCATAGCTCATGCGGTGGTCCGACGGCAGCAGATCATACAGCTCCTTGGGGTTGCGTTTGGGCTTGCCGCCGGGCGCGGGAGGCCGGAGCGTCCGCGGCAGGCGCGCCACGTAGTCCCGGATGCGTGCCAGGCACTCACGATCGTCCTTCGCGCGATAGTGCGCCACCGCGCTCACCGCCGTGTGCGTCACCGCGCCGCCGAGGGATTCCGCATCCACCGTCTGTCCGGTCGCGCCCTTCACGAGGTTCGGGCCCCCCAACCCCATGAACGACGTGCCTTCGACCATGAAGATCACGTCCGAGAGGGCGGGCAGGTACGCGCCGCCGGCGATGCACGGTCCCATGACGGCGGCGATCTGCGGCACGCGGAGGTAATGTCGCATGATCGAGTTGTAGTAGAAGATCCGCGCCGCGCCGTACTGGCCGGGGAAGACGCCGCCCTGGTAGGGGAGATTCACGCCGGCCGAGTCCACGAGGTAGACGATCGGGATGCGCTGACGCATCGCGATCTCCTGGGCGCGGAGCATCTTCTTGATCGTCTCCGGCCACCAGGAGCCCGCCTTCACGGTGGCATCGTTCGCCACCACCACCACCGGCCGGCCCGCGATCCGACCCAGACCCGTGACCACACCCGCTCCGGGCGCCTGGCCGTCGTACTGGTCGGATGCGACCAGCAGGCCGATTTCGAACCAGGCACCGCCCTGGTCGAGCAGGGCCTCGATCCGCTCGCGGGCGGTCAGCTTTCCCTGGTCGTGCTGGCGGCGCACCTTGTCGCGCCCGCCGCCCTGCTCGAGGCGCCCTTTGAGCTCGCGGTATTCCGCGGTCAGGGTCTTGAGCCGGCTCACGGAGGACTGCGGAATGGACTAAGCCGACACATGCTCGGCTGCCCATTCCTCGATGTATCTCACGAGGTCGGATGTCGGGGTCCCGGGGCCGAACAGCTTGCCGATCCCCTGCTGCTGCAGGGCCTCCATGTCCGCCGGCGGAATGATGCCGCCGCCCGTCACCAGGACGTCGTCCCGTCCGGCCGCGACCAGGAGCTGCTTGACACGCGGGAAGAGCGTCAGGTGTGCGCCCGAGAGGATCGACAGGCCGACGACGTCGACGTCCTCCTGGATTGCCGCTTGCGCGATCATCTCGGGGGTCTGGTGCAGCCCCGTGTAGATGACCTCCATACCCGCGTCCCGCAGCGCCGCGGCCACCACCTTCGCGCCGCGGTCGTGCCCGTCCAGGCCGGGCTTCGCGACCAGCACCCGAATGGGGCGCTTCGAGCCGGGCATCAGCGACGGAACCGCAGCAGGCCGGCGAGCCCGTCCACGACGCGGCGCGCCCGCTCGTCGTACACGACGTCGACCTGGACGCGCTGGGCCAGGGCCTCCTCGATGGCATCGTCGATGCGCCGGTCGTCGTCCTGCCCGTCGGCGAGCAGGGTGCGGACCTGGCCGCGCTGGAGCGCCTTGAGGGTCGGCTCGATGCCGTTCACGGCCCAGCCGGTCCCGATGCCCTCCCGCACGGCCTCCGCGTGCGCGCGCTCCCAGGCGCGCTCGCGCTCCTCGCGCAACGAGAGCGCCGCCTCGCGCACTTCGGTCGCCGTGACGCGCTTGGGGTTCAATCGCACCACGCCCAGGACGAGATCGTGCAGGTAGGTGTGCAGGTGGGGCAGCAGGGCCGCCGCGTCGACGCCGATGCCGGCGACCACGAGGCCGGCGAGCGGACGCTGGGTGTGGACCTGGAAGATGCGGTCCGCGACCTGGGCGTAGTGTCGCTGCCGCTCCTCCCGAATCCGCATGTGGTAGTTGTGCTCGCCGAAGCCACCCGCGAGCATGTGGCCCCGCTTCGCCTGGCGCTCGCCGTGGAACTTCCCCGGTCGCGTCGCCTCCGCGGTCAGGCTGGGCAGCTCCACGACGTCATACGCGGTCACCTCGAAGAACCGTGCACTGGTGCGGTCGCACGCGGCGACGAGGATGGTGCCGAATTCCTCCTCGAGCGCCACCAGCTCCCGCACCAGGGGTACGGGAGCGACCGCGAGCCGCGAGCGGTGGACGTGCGGGAGGGGGAGGGCCTCGAACAGGTCGAGTGCGCCGCAGGCAAACAGCGCGATCCCGCGTGCCGGCGGCAGCCGCGTCGGCTCCGCGAAGTACGCCTGCACGCGCTCCAGGTCCGCCGCCACCTGGGCCCGGAGCGCGCGGTCGAGCACCTGGCGCTCGAGGGCGGCGAGTGCCTCGCGGATGCGGTTCTTGATCTTGATGAGATACTTGCCCCGGGTCTTGTCCCGGGGCTCGAGTTTCAGGTAGCACGACACGACCTGATACGCGCCGGGCTGGACGTGCGACAACCGCTCGACCGCGGCGCGCACCGCGCTCTCGTTGGCGGAGATCGGCAGGGCGGTCATGGCCTAAAAGAACACCGGCTCGCGGTACGCGCCGTAGACGCTCTCGAGCGCGTGCCGGATCTCGTACAGGGTGCAGTACGCGCGGGCGCAGTCCAGCATCGGGCCGATCACGTTCTCGTCGGCGCGGGCCGCCCGACGCAACGCCTCGAGCCGCTCCGCGACGAGCGCGTTGTCGCGCTCGGCCCGCAGGCGCGCGAGCCGGCGTCGCTGCCCCTCCTCGGCGTCGTCCGAGACCTTGAGGATCTCGACGGGGTGGTCGTCGGCGCTCAGGTAGTCGTTCACGCCGACCAGGATGCGATCGCCGGCCTCGACCCCGCGCTGGCACTCCTCCGCGGAGCGCGCGATCTGCCGCTGGAACCAGCCGCTTTCGATTCCCTTCACCACGCCGCCCACCGACTGGATCTCCGCGAACAACCCCTCCGCTTCCCGCTCGAGCTGGTCGGTGAGCGATTCCACGTAGTAGGACCCGCCGAATGGGTCGATCACGTCCACGACACCGGTTTCGTGTGCGATGATCTGCTGCGTCCGGAGCGCCAGACGGACCGCCTCCTCGGTGGGAAGCGCGAGCGTTTCGTCCAGCGAGTTGGTGTGGAGCGACTGCGTGCCGCCGAGCACCGCCGCGAGCGCCTGGTAGGCGACCCGGACCAGGTTATTCATCGGTTGTTGCGCCGTGAGGGTAACCCCCGCGGTCTGGGAGTGGAACCGCATCATCGCGGAGCGCGGGTTCTGCGCGCCGTAGCGCTCCTGCATGTGCCGGGCCCAGATGCGGCGGGCCGCGCGGAGCTTCGCGATCTCCTCGAAGAAATCGTTGTGGATATCCCAGAAGAAGGAGAGGCGTGGCGCGAACGCGTCCACGTCCAGCCCGCGCGCGATGCCCCGCTCGACGTAGGTGAACCCATTGGCCAGCGTGAACGCGAGCTCCTGCGCCGCGGTCGCTCCTGCCTCCCGAATGTGGTAGCCGGAGATCGAGATCGTGTTCCACAGCGGCGTGTGCGTGGCGCACCACTCGAACATGTCCACGATGATCTTGAGGGCGGGCTCGACGGGGTACACCCAGGCGTGCTGGGCCATGTACTCCTTGAGGATGTCGTTCTGTACCGTGCCGCGCAGCGCGGTGCTCGGCACGCCCTGCTTCTCGGCCGCGGCGACGTAGAAGCAGAACAACATCGCCGCGGGCCCGTTGATGGTCATCGAAGTCGAGACTTGATCGAGCGGGATGCCGCGGAACAGGTCTTCCATGTCGGCGAGCGACGAGATCGCGACGCCGCACTTGCCCACCTCGCCTTCGGCGCGCGGGTGGTCGGAGTCGTAACCCATGAGCGTGGGGAAGTCGAACGCCACCGACAGGCCGGTCTGCCCGTGCTCGAGCAGGAACTTGTAGCGCCGGTTCGTGTCTTCCGCGCTCCCGAACCCCGCGAACTGCCGCATCGTCCACAGCTTCCCCCGGTACATCGTCGGATGGATGCCGCGGGTGAACGGATAGCCGCCCGGCGCCCCTAACCGGTTGCGCGGGTCGAAGCCGGCGAGGTCGTCCGGCGTGTAGACCGGCTTTTTCTCAATGCCGCTCATCGGGTCGCGTCCCCTCCCTCCCCGGCCTTGACCTGATCGAGGATCTCAGCCGCGACGTCGTAGGGGCTCCGTCGGCCGTCCGCGACTTCGTCCAGCCGCAGCGCCAGCAGCTCCTCGACGCGTGTTGCTTCCAGAAGCCAGCGCCTGAGCTTGCGCTCCAGAACCGCGCGCGTCCGCGCCGCCAGGCGTTGCCGCCGTCGCTCGGCGAGCGTGCCGCTCGCTTGAAGATAGGCGTAATGGCGATCGAGAGCAGCCGCGAGCTCGTCGACGCCGGTGCCCGTCGTGGCCGCGGTGGCGAGCACCGGCGGCTCCCACTGAGAATCGGCGGGGCCCTGCCCCGTCCTCCCCCGTCCTCCCCCGCCCTCCCCCGCCCGGGGCGGTGCCGGGTGGTGGGGAGAGATGTGCCGGAACGCATTCCCCCGCCGGATGCCCAGCATTACTTCGACCTCCTGTCGAAACTTGTCCGCGCCCGGACGGTCGCTCTTGTTCACAACGTAAATGTCGGCGATCTCCATGACCCCGGCCTTCAGGGCCTGAATCCCGTCGCCCGATTCGGGCACGAGCACCAGGACCGTCGTCTCCGCGCTGCGCGCGATGTCGAGCTCCGTCTGACCGACGCCCACCGTCTCCAGCAATACGCGCTCGAAGCCGAACGCCTCGAGCAGATCGGCGACCTCTTCCGTCGTGGTGGCAAGCCCGCCCTGCGCGCCCCGCGTCGCCATCGAGCGGATGAACACGCCCGGGTCGAGGCTGCCGGATTCCATCCGGATCCGGTCCCCGAGCAGCGCACCGCCGGTGAACGGGCTCGTCGGATCGACGGCCACGACGCCGACCGAGAGGCGGCGGGCGCGAAACCGCTGGATCAGCGCCTCGGTGAGCGTGCTCTTGCCGGCGCCGGGGGGACCGGTGATCCCGACCCGCCGCGTGCCGCCGCGCCCGAGCAAGCCGTGCGCCTGCGACAACACGCGCTCGAACCCGTTGCGCTGGTTCTCGACCAGGGTGATGGCGCGGGCCAACGCAACGGGGTCACGCCGGGCGAGCCCCTCGAGAATCCGCTCCGTCGTCACGCAAGACTCATGCTTCAGATCCGCTCGTCGGCGCGCTCGAGCGGCACGGTCCGCACCGGCCCCGGCCGGACCGCGACGCGCTCCACGCGGGTGGCCGTGGCGGCGAGAATGTCGAACTCGAGCCCGTGGAGCGCGAAGCGCTCCCCCGGTCGCGGAATGCGGCCCAGCGCCTGCACGAGCAGCCCGGCCACCGTCTGGACCCCGCGCGCGGCCAGCGTGACGCCCAGCGCCTCCTCGAGCCGGCTGGCCGGGGCGCTTCCCTCCAGCTCGACGATCCGGACGGGCGCCTCGTCGGCGGAGGGCGGTTCGCCCGATTCGAAGATCTCCGACACCAGGTCGCGGAGCAGGTCCTCGAACGTGACCAGGCCGGCCGTCCCGCCGAACTCGTCCAGCACGACGGCGAGGTGGCTCCGGCCGCGCTGCATTTCCAGCATGAGATCGGCCGCCCGCGTGGTACCCGGCACGAGGATCGCCGGCAGGGTGGGAACGGGCGCGTCGGGCGGCAGACGGAGCAGATCGAACGCATGCGTCACGCCGACGACGTCATCGAGCGATCCCCGGTACACCGGATATCGGCTGTAGCCCGATTGGAGGCACACGTGCGCCGCCTCCGCGGCGAGCAGGCCTTCGGGAAGGGCCACGATCGACGTGCGGGGCGTCATCAGCTCCCGCACGGGCCGGTCCGCGAAGGCCAGCACGCCCGACACGACCGCCATTTCGTCCGCGGACGCGAGCGCCTCGGTGTCGGCGTTGGTGAGCACGGCCGCGAGCGTCGTGCGGGTCGAGGGGTCGCGCCAGGGGACGAAGGGGGCGAACGCGCGGCCGAGCTTCTCGAGCCGCGGTGCCGCGTGCGCCACGATCGGCTCCGCCCAGCGCCGGCCCACCACGCGCGGCACGAGGTACGCGGCGCTCAGGAGCAACGGGATCCCCAGTGCGATGGTGAACACGCCGAGCACCGTCGGCGTCGTGCGGGCGAGGAGCGCGGGGATGGCGGTCGCTGCGCAGAGGATGCCGATCGTCGTCAGGGCGTTCGCGGTCGCGAGCACCCGCCCCGGGTTCTCGAGCACCCCGGCCGCGCCGCCGGAGCCGCGCAGCTTGTACGATACCCAGCGAGTGAGCTCGAGCTGGCTCACGGCCGCCGCGGCGACACCCACGGCCGCCGACGCGGCCGCGAGGAGCAGCCCGCTCACGAGCAGCAGGGCGGGCAGGGTCACCGTTGCCTCTGGAGCAGCACGCTGGTCACCCGGCGTCGGTCCACCCGCTCCACCACGACCTGATAACCGTCGAGCGTCAGCTCGTCGCCGGCGCGGGGCACGCGCCCGAGGACCGAGTAGACGAGGCCGCCCACCGTCGAGACTTCCGGGTGCTCGAAGGGGCGCCCCAGCGCCTGCGAGAGGTCGTCGAGCGTGACTCGTCCATCCACCCAGTAGCGGTCGCCGTCCTGACGGATCGACGGCGCTTCGCCCACGTCGTGCTCGTCGTGGATTTCTCCGACGATCTCCTCGAGGATGTCCTCGAGCGTGATGAGCCCGGACGTGCCGCCGAACTCGTCGACCACGATCGCGAGATGTGCGGGGCCCCGCTGGAAGTCACGGAGCTGGCTGTCGAGCGTTTTCGTCTCCGGCACGAAGGCCGCGGGCCGCACCAGATCCTGCCAGCGTGGGGCGGCGGTGGCGCCTTCCCCGCCGAGACCCATGGCGAACGGCACCAGGTCCTTCGCGAAGACGACGCCGGCGATGGTGTCCGGCGTCCCGTCGTACACGGGGAGACGCGAGTGCTCGCTTTGTCGAAATGCCTCGATCACGTCGTCGCTGGGCGCCGCGAGGTCGACGGCGACCATGTCCAGCCGGGGCGTCATGACCTCGTCCACGCGCGTGTCCGCCAGCGTGAACACGCCGAGCAGCATGTCGCGTTGCGCGGCGCCGAGATCGGGCTCGAGGGGGCGCGGCGTCGCGACGAGGCCGTGCAGGCCCTTGTCGACCCACGCGAGGAGCCAGAGGAGCAGGCCGAACGGCGCGAGGGTGCGGCGCGCGAGCGGCAGCGCGGTCGCGGCGAGCTCGGGCGCGACCCGGGCCAGGCTCCGCGGCAGCGCGTCACCGACGATGAACAGGAACGTCGCCGCCACCGCCCAGCTTCCCAGCGCCTCCGCCCAGGGCCGGTCCCACCAGCCGAGGGCGTGGCCTGCCGCGACCGCGCCGAGGACGAGGAGCGCGAGGCGGGCCACGTGCAGCGCGCGGTGCAACGGCACGCGCGCGCCGACGGTCGTGGGCGGCGCGTCGCCCAGCGTATGGAGCGCCTCACCCACGGCGGCCTCCTCCCCGAGGGCCAGGAGGCCGGCCCACAGCGCTGCCGCCCCGGCCACCAGGGCGCCGCCCAGGGTCAACGCCGCGCCCGTGAACGTCATCGTTCCGCCCCCCGGCGCCCGAGCACCCGGTGAACGTAGCGCTCCTGGCGGCGCCACATGGCGGAGCGCGTTCGGCCCGGCCCGTCGGGGTGGTCGTAGCCGAGGACGTGCAACGTGCCGTGCACGGTCAACCGCACGAGCTCTTCCTCCACCCGTCGCGCGTCCCCCGTGCCTCGTCCTCCGTTCCTCACCCAGCGCTCCGCGGCGGCGGGACAGATGTACACGTCGCCGAGGAGGGCACCGTCGGGTTGTGGCAGCGCGAACGCCAGGACGTCGGTCAGGCCGCGCCGGCCGGTGACGCGGCGGTTGAGGCGGCGCATGGCGGCGGCGTCGAGCAGCGCGAGCTCCACGCGCGCGCGCCTGCCCCGGGCGCCTTCCCAGGCCAAGATCTGCCCCACCGCGCGCTCAAGCCTTGGCCGCAGGTTGCCACGTCGCCGTGATGCCGCCACTGGACTCCGGATAGTCGATGCGGTTGTGGTACATGCCGGTGATGATGCGCACGAATTCCTGTTTCACCTGGTCGATCTGCCGCAATGTCATGGGCGCCTCGTCGAGCTGACCGGCGTTCAGCTTGGTGCGCACGATATGGTCGATCACCTCTGCGATTTTCTGCGGCGTCAGGTCCTCGAGCACGCGCAGCGCCGCCTCGACCGAGTCCGCGAGCATCGTAATGGCCGTCTCGGCGGAGTGCGGCTTGGGCCCGGGGTAGACGTAGTCGCTCGGGCGCGGGGTCCCGCCGTCGCCGCTCTTCTTCGCGCGGTCCAGGAAGTACGTAATCTCGGTTGTGCCGTGGTGCTCCGGAATGAAGGCCGCCACGGCTTCGGGCAGCCTCGCCTCGGCGGCGAGGACGAGCCCGTCCGTGACGTGCGCCTTGATGATCTGGGCCGACTGATGGGCTTTGAGCCGGTCGTGCGGGTTGTTGCCGCGCGTCTGGTTCTCGACGAAGTACTGCGGGTTCTTGATCTTCCCGATGTCGTGGTAGTAGCACCCCACGCGACCGAGCAGGCCGTCGGCGCCGATCCGGTTGCAGGCCGCTTCCACGAGGTTCGCCATGGCCACGGAATGGGCATAGGTCCCCGGCGCCTCGAGCGACAGCCGTCGCAACAGCGGCCGGCTGGGGTCGGAGAGCTCGAGCAGGGTGAGGTCGGTCGTGATGCCGGTGATCGACTCGGCGACCGGCAACAGGAAGAACGTGAGCCCGGCCGACACCAGGCCGTTCGCCGCGCCCCACACTCCCCGAAGGCCGATTTCCGCGACCGTCCAGCTCCCGGCGAGGCCCAGCGCGACGGCGCCCGCGAGATACCCGAGCGCGATGATCAGCACCGGCACGTAGAAGTTGCTCCGGCGACGCAGCACCCGCACCGTGAGGGCCGCCGTGACGCCACCGACGACACACAGGAACAGAGCGGGCAGGTCGTGGAACACCGGCTGCAGGCCGATCACGATCGCGAGGATCATGGCGGCGATCATCGAGACACGCCCGTTGAACAGGACCGTCAGCAGCATGGCCATGAAGGGCAGGATGATGATCTCGGCGTGCTGCGGGGCGAAGCGCGCCACGGCCGCCGCCTGCAGCAGCACGAGCGCGAACAAGCCGCCGATCAACGCGACCTGCCGTCGCTCGCGATACGTCTCGCGGCGGTAAAACACCAACAGCACCCAGAAGATCGCGAGGATGAGCGAGTCCCGGAGGACGGGCCCGAACACACCGCCGGGCGAGCGGCTGGTCGCCGCGCCGCGGCGGACCAGGTCCGAATGCAGCGCCACGAGCTTCTCGTGGGCCTCGTTCGTCACCACTTCGTGCGCGCCCACGATGCGGTCCCCGGCGCGCACGATGTATTTGCTCGGGTCCACGCTGCGGCGGAGCTCGTCACGCCGCCGCTCGGTCTCGAGCGTGTTGGGGATGAGCGTCGGTCGGAAAAAATGTCCCGCGAGCCGGACGTAGAGCTGGTCGCCGACGCTCGAGCCTTTGTCGGGGTGAATGGCGCGGGCCCGCGTGAGGTATTGCGCATACGTGAGCACCTGGTCGCGCGACACCGACTGCTCGCCCGAGCGGCGGCGCACGATGAGCTCCGGAGCCTGTTCGACCTGCAGCACACCCGGCCCGGTCACCCCGAGCGCCAGCGCGCGGTCGAACAGCTCGCTCAGCGCCCGCTCCAGGGCGTGCCGCTTGCCGCCCTTGGCCAGGTAGGCGGCCTCCGGGGCTCCCAGGGCGAACCCGTGGGCTTTCGCCACCTGGAGGATCGCCGCCGCTCCGCCCTGGTCCGCCGCGGTCTCCACGCTCGAGAAAAACGCGTGCATGGCGATCTTCGCGCTGTCGAGCGCCCGCTCCTGGTACTGATAGATCGGCTTCACGGTGCTCGCGAGCTCCTCCGCCTCGCGCGCGAGCTCCTGATCCGACTTGTTGACCGGGAACGTGAACGGGGCGATCACGTCGCGATCCGCCACCGCGCCGGGCTCGAGCAGCGGCGCCACGTTGGTCGCGCTCGAGGGAAACACGAGGGATGCGAGCAGCGCCAGGCCCACCACCCACGCCCAGCGGCTGCCGTGATAGCGCAGCTCCTCCTTCGTGGGGAGCCTCATGTCAACCCTGTGCGTCCTCGGCGTACGCCCGGATGATGTCGCGCACCAGTCGGTGGCGTACGACGTCCCCGTCCCCCAGGTAGCAGAACCCGATCCCTTCGATCCCGGGCAGGATCCGCTCGACTTGGAGCAGTCCGGAATCCTCTCGGTTGGCCAGGTCGATCTGCGTCTTGTCCCCCGTGATCACCGCCCGCGAGTTCACCCCCAGGCGCGTCAGAAACATCTTCATCTGCATCCCGGTCGCGTTTTGGGCCTCGTCGAGAATCACGAAGGCGTCGGACAGGGTGCGACCCCGCATGTACGCGAGCGGCGCGATCTCGATCGTGCGGCTGTCGATCGCCTTCTGGACGCGGTCGCGGGGCATCATGTCCTCCAGCGCGTCGTACAGCGGTCGCAGGTAGGGGTCCACCTTCTCGTGCAGATCGCCGGGGAGGAAGCCGAGGCTCTCCCCCGCCTCGACGGCCGGGCGCGCGAGCACGATGCGCCGCACCCGCTTGCGCGCCAGCGCGTCCACGGCCGCGGCCACCGCGAGGTACGTCTTCCCCGTACCGGCCGGGCCGATGCCGATCACGATGTCGTGCTGCGCAATCGCCTGGAGATACTCCCGCTGCCCTGCGGTCTTCGCCTGGATCACGCGGCGCAGGCCGGGGAGGATGATCTTGTAGTCGCCGTCGGCGGTGTGGCCGGCCGGCCCCGGCGATTCCTGGCTTACGATCCGGTCGACGTCGGCCACGTCCAGCGGCTCGCCCCCCCCCATGCGCACGAGGTCGACGAGCGCCTGGGCCACCGGCACCGCCCGCTCGACGGCGGGGAGCGGGCCGTGCAGCATGAGCGTGTCGCCGCGCAGCGACACCCGAACGCCGAGCCGCTGCGCGAGCGCGACCAGATTGCCGTCGTTCACGCCGGCGAGCGCCAGCGGATCCACGCCCTCGGTCGAGAGCCGGTGGGTGATCTCGTCACTCATGGCTTGACCTCGATGTGGAGCGCCGCCAGGTCTCCCGGGGCGGCCGGCGCGGGCGCGCCCTCGAACAGGGCACGCGCGGTCGTCGTCTTGGGAAAGGCGATCACGTCGCGCAGGCTTCCCGCTCCCGCGAGCAGCATGACCACGCGGTCGAAGCCGATGGCGAATCCGCCGTGGGGCGGTGCGCCCGCCTGCAGTCCGCTCAACAGGAAGCCGAACCGGGCCTCGGCGTCTTCCCGCGACATGCCGAGGTGGCCGAAGACGCGGCGCTGCACCGCGGGGTCGGTGATCCGGATGGATCCCGAGCCCAGCTCGTTGCCGTTGTAGACCGCATCGTAGTGCAGCGCGCGACAGCTGAAGGGGTCGGTGTCGAGCCGCGCCAGGTCGTCGGGGTGCGGCGAGGTGAACGGGTGATGTGCGAATACCGGCTTCCCCGTCTCCGGGTCGGGCTCGAATAGCGGGAAGTCCACGACCCAGCAGAACGCGTGTGCCGCCTTGGGCTGGAACTCGAGGCGGCGGATCACCTCCTGGCGCACCCGGTCGAGCACGGGGGACGTCACGCGATCAGGACCGACCGCCATCAGAGCCGCGTCACCGTCGCCGACGCCCAGCTGTCCGAGCGTCTCGGCGGTGAAGTGCTTGCCGACCGATCCCGAGATGTGCTCCCCTTGTCGCTTCACCCACGCGAGGCCCGAGCCGCCGAGCTGCTTCGCGGCTTCGGCGAGCTGATCCACGTCTTTGCGCGACAGCCCGCCGCCGCCCTTGACCGCGAGGCCCCGTACCCGCGCGCCATCTTTCAGCGTCGACTGAACGAACGGCACGGCGAGCGGCTTCACCTGCGCCGTCCAATCCGCGATCGAGAGCTCGTAGCGCAGGTCGGGCTTGTCGGTGCCGTAGCGCTCCATCGCCTCGCGCCAGGTGATGCGCGGGAACGGCCGAGCGATCTTGTGGCCCGCCTCGTCCCACAGGGCGACCAGCACCGCCTCCACGTAGCCGAGCACGTCTTCCATCCCGACGAACGACGCCTCGAGGTCGATCTGCGTGAACTCCGGTTGGCGGTCGTTGCGGAGGTCCTCGTCCCGGAAACAGCGCGCCAGCTGGAAATAGCGGTCGAAGCCGGACACCATGAGCAGCTGTTTGTAGATCTGGGGCGACTGCGGCAGGGCGTAGAACTCCCCGGGGTGCACGCGCGCCGGCACGAGGTAGTCGCGCGCGCCCTCCGGGGTCGGCTTGGTGAGGACCGGCGTCTCGATCTCGAGAAACTCGAGATCGGACAGTGTCCGGCGCGCCCGCTGCAGCAGCCGGTGACGCAGCATGAGGTTGCCCTGCATCTCGGGGCGACGCAGGTCCAGGTGGCGATGCCTGAGCCGCAACTCCTCCGCCGGGAGCTCTTCCCCCTTCCCGCGTGCCACCGGGATGGCGGGCGTCACGGCCGGGCCTAGGACGGCGAGCTTCGTGGCCTGAACCTCCACGTCGCCGGTCGCGAGCTCGGGGTTCTTCATGTTCGCGGGGCGGGCCGTCACCTGGCCCTCCACCTCGACGACCGTCTCGCTCGTGAGCTCGCCCGCCACGCGCCGCACCTCCGCCGGGGCCGTCGGTCCGGCAGCGACCTGAACGATCCCCGCTCGGTCGCGGAGGTCGATGAATACGATCCCCCCGAGATCCCGGCGACGGTGCACCCAGCCCCCCAGCCGCACCCGTTGGCCCACGTGCTGCAGGCGCAACTCGCCGCAGCGGTGCGTCCGTCTCGAGGTGGAACCAAAGCTGTCTATGGTACCTCCGCCTCGCACAGCACGCGGTAGAATTCTTCGGGCGTGCGGGCACTCAAGAGCCGGTCTCGCACCGGCTCGCGACGCACCAGCCGCGAGATCCGGCTCAACGCCTTCACATGGGACCCGGCGCACGATTCCGGGCCGGCCAGGAGAAAGAACAGGCGGACCGGCTCGCCATCGATCGTCTCGTACGGCACCGGTGCGGGCGTCGTCCCCGCCACGACGACCAGGGCGGAGAGGACCGGCGTTTTTCCGTGTGGGACAGCGACGCCGTAGCCGATGCCGGTGGGGAACTGCTTTTCCCGCTCGAGAATGGCTCCCAGGACTTCCTCGGACGGTCCTCCGTTGCCGACCGCGGCCACGTCCACCAGTTCCCGGAGCACCCCCTCTTTGTCGGTCGCGTGCAGGGGGACCAGGATGCGAGCGGGGGTCAACAGCTCGGACAGGCGCACGGTGATCCAAGTGTCCTAAGCGATTGAAGATAGTTAAGTTAGGGTTGACATGCAACGCATTTCCCGAGCGGCACTTACATGGTCGATTTGCTGAGCCTCGTCCCCGACGCGGCTCGCGCCGCGCTCGCCGAGTGGCTCGCCGAGCGCGACGAGCCGGCCTACCGCGCCCGACAGGTTTTCCGCCGGCTGTGGGAGCGGCCGGTGGAGTCGTGGGACGACGCGACCGAGCTGCCCGCCGCGCTGCGGCGGGCGTTGGCAGCGGCGCTTCCGCTGCGCCGGTTGCCGCTGTCGGCGCGTCAGGTGTCGCGAGACGGCACGGAGAAGTACCTCTGGGATCTGGGGGACGGGGAGGCGGTAGAGTCGGTACTCATCCCTGAGGGGAAGCGGCGCACGCTGTGTATCTCGTCCCAGGTCGGGTGCGCGCTGGGCTGCGTGTTCTGCGCCACCGGGCGCATGGGCTTTCGTCGGAACCTGTCGGTCGCGGAGATCGCGTGTCAGGTGCGCGAGGTGATGCTGCTGGACGCGGCGCTGAAACCGACGAACGTCGTCTTCATGGGGATGGGCGAGCCGCTGCTCAACTGGGACGCCGTGGACGGCGCGCTCACGATTCTCAACCACCCGGAGGGACTCGGGATCGGGGCGCGGCACATCACGGTCTCGACCGTGGGCATCCTGCCGAGCCTCGCCAAGCTCGCGCAACGGCCCGAGCAGTTTCGGCTGGCCCTCTCGCTGCACGCGCCGTCACCGGAGCTGCGGCATGAGCTGATGCCGATAGAAAAGAAGTACACGCTGCCGGTGGTGATGGCCGCCGTGGCGCGATTCCGGCGGCGGGTAACGCTCGAGTACGTGCTGATCGAGGGAAAGAACGACGCGCTCGAGCAGGCGGATGAGCTGGCTCGGCTCGCGCGGCCGCTCGGCGCGCTCGTCAACCTGCTGCCACTCCACCCCGGCGGCGCGCCGGATCTGTCGCCGAGTCCCCGGGCGCACATGCTCGCGTTCGAGCGGCGGCTCCGGCGGCACGGGATCGAGGCGGTGCTGCGCCGCAGCCGTGGGCTCGATATCAGCGCCGCCTGCGGGCAGCTACGGGTGGAACTTGAGGCGCGGCGTAAAGTCCGCACCGAGGAGCACGCTCGCGTCGAGTAACCGCGCGCTGTCGGGTTGCACGACGACCCGGCCCAGCCCCAACGCCCGACGCACTCGTCGCCCCACCTCTTCGGTTCCGCGGCGCACCACGATGCGCGTCGAATCGAGCGTTCCCATCGTCGCCGGTGCGTTGCCGTAGGTGAGCACGTCGATGCCGGCGTGCCGGAGCATCCGCGTTCCGATCCTCGCGAGCCCCGGCGTGCCGCTCGCGTTCAGCACCTCCACCGTCACGCGCGGCCCCGCGCTCCCTGCCCCGGGCACGGGGAGCGCGGCGCCGCCCCCGCGGTCTCCCCGGCAGGCAGCGAGCGCCGTGGCGCCGGCGATCAGTATCCGACGAGCGCGTTCCAGAAGTCCACGGTCTCGCGGGGGAGCGGCCAGCGGCTGTCGATGACCCGCGCGACGCGGCGGGCCGCGACCTGTTTCAGAATCGCGTCGCGCTCGTCGGGCACGCGGGCTGCGAGCGAGCGCCGCAGCTCCTGATCGAACGATCTGCCCGGCTCGAGATAGTCCGCCAGATAGAGCATCCTGCCGACGTCGTCCCATTGAGCGTAACCGAGCGAGTGGTAGCGCACCGCGTCGAGCACTCCCCGGTCGGCCTCGCCGGTCTGCGCGGCGCGTTCGGCCGCGAGCGGGCCGTGGAGGAGCTCGTTTGCCGCGGGCGCGTCGCGCAGCGCGTCGTGCAGCCAGGCCGCCTTGAGCCAGCGCGCGCGCTCGCCCTCGGGCGCGTGCATCGCCGCGGCCCAGGTGGCGAGGAGCGCGGCGACACGCTCGACATGCGCGCGGCGCTCCGGGGTGACCACCGCCCACGGAGGGAGCGCCATCACGCTCGCACGGCCGGGTCGGCGGCCACGCCTTCGCCGAGCACCACGTTGTCGATGAGCCGCGTCTTGCCGACCTTCGCCGCCACCAGGACCACGGTGCGGGCATCGACCCGGGCCACGGAGCGCATCTGTTCGTCCACGAGGGCCAGGTATTCGGGCGCCACGCCCGGCGCCCGCAGGACCTCGAGGCCGCGGCGCGCCAGCGGGCCGGGGTCGGCCTCCCCGCCACGCCACGCCTGCTCCACGGCGCGGAGCGCGCGCGACAGCGCGAGCGCCGCGCGGCGGTCGTCGCCCTTCAAGTAGGCGTTGCGCGACGAGAGGGCCAGGCCGTCGAGCTCTCGCACCGTGGGCGCGACGTCGATCTCGAGCCCAAAGTCCAGGTCCGCCGCCAGGCGTCGTACCAGCATCGCCTGTTGGAAGTCCTTCCGCCCGACCACCGCGATGTCGGGCTCGACGATGTGGAACAGCTTCGCGATCACGGTCAAGACGCCCGCGAAGTGCCCGGGCCGAGCCGCGCCCTCGAGCGGGTCGGCCATGGGCCCCGGGCTCACCCGGACCAGGGGCTCGGCGGGGTACATGGCCGCCGTGTCCGGGACGAAGAGACAATCGACGCCACGTTCGCCGGCGAGCTGCCGGTCGCGCTCCAGGTCGCGAGGGTACTGCGCCAGGTCCTCTGCGGGGCCGAACTGGAGGGGGTTCACGAAGATGCTCACGACCACGCGGTCGGCGCGCTCCTTCGCCCGATCGACGAGCCGCAGGTGCCCTTCGTGCAAGAACCCCATCGTCGGCACGAACCCGACGCGGCGCCCGCGGGCGCGCTCGGCGCGCGACCAGGCGCGCATCTCCTTCAGGCTTGGAAGCTCGTGCATGGCGGCCTATTCCGCCTTCAGCACGACCGAGTCCGTGAGATAGGGATCGTTGAAATGCGCGATCTCACCCGCCGCCTTGTCCGGAACCGGAAACAACCGCGCGGAGAGGGGCTTGCGAAGCTTGGTGGAGAGGGCCGCCACATCGGCGATCAGGGCCGCCAAGCGGTCCGCCCGGCTGTCGCCCGGCAGCGGCACGACGTCGAGCCCCGTGCCGCAGACGCTGGAATACAGGAGCAGATCGCGCACGCTGAACCGCCCTTCCGACGCGCGTCGCGCCAGCACCGGATCTTCCAGGACCGGGAGCATGAGCCCCGAGTACCCGCACGTCTTGACCCGCAGGCTCTTGAGCACGTCCGTGATGGCCGCGCACCCGGCGAGCGTCGAAGGCGCGCCAAACGGCACGCCGGTGAGCGCCTCGATGGTCGCCCCGATGCTCGCGTCCTTCCCCGGCGCGGGGGAGACGTCGATGCCGGTGTAGCCCCGCCGTTCGCGGCGGGCGATATCCCGCACCAGCCGCTCGAGCGGCCCGAGCCGGGACTCGAGCAACTCCGTGAGATGTTGTTTGGCCTCCCCCAGGGTGTTGGCTTCGGCGAGACCAGCGGACAAGAGCGGTGGCGATTCGAGACCGATGGCCATGGCGTCGGAGCCACTGTGGTACGCGACGGGAAAGAACGGCGTTCCGGCGGGCACGTTGGCGGCCGCGGCGAACCGGAAATTCCCGATGCCTCCCGGAGTGGCGCGCGCGATCGCCACCATCGCGTCGCCGGCGGCGGTCACCCCGCGCGGCGACGTGCCGCGCTCGGGCGACGCGACCCGCACCGTGAAACTGACGTTCTTTGTCGTGTGGGCGAGCTCGGCCGCCCACGCGGCAAAATCGGGATCATCACCATCAGGGGCGAGAACCGGACCGACGCTCAGCAACACGCTCTCGGCGACGACGGCGCGGTCGAGCGCCTGAAGGGCGATCAAGGCACTCGCGCGCTCGCGACCTCCGGCGTCCTCGAGTACGGGCTGGGTCGCGATGCGGACGGTCTGCACTTCGTAGCCGGCGTCGGTGACGGCCTGCTTCGCCCGCTTGAGCGTGCCCAGTGCGGCGTCGAGGGCTCGGGTGTCCGCGAGGCTCTTCAGGTTCGTGCCGGCCGTGATCGTTCGAACCCGAAACCCGGCCGCAGCGCCGCGCGACCCGACGGCCGTCACCTGTGGGACGCGGCGCGGCACGAGAGGCGTCCAGGCTGCGGCTGCCAGCATCGCGAGCACGTCCCGCCGCGTCCAATCATTCACTTCGGGAACGAATGCTCCGGGCCGGGATACCGGCCCTCGCGTACCTCGGCCGCATACAGCTTGACGGCCTCGCGCACGTCCTCCGCAAGCGCCGCGTAGCGCTTCACGAATTTGGCGCTGAACCGGTCGTTCAACCCCAGCATGTCGGGGAGCACCAGCACCTGGCCGTCGCAGGCGGGCCCCGCCCCGATGCCGATGGTGGGGATCGTGAGCGACTTCGTGATCTGGGACGCGAGGGGCGCGGGGATGAGTTCCAGCACGATGGCGCAGGCGCCCGCCGCCTCGAGTCCCTTGGCATCCGCCTTCAGCCGCTCGGCGGTCTGCTCGTCGCGTCCCTGCACCCGGTATCCGCCCAAGGCGTGCACCGACTGAGGGGTAAGGCCCAGGTGGCCCATCACGGGGATGCCGACGTCCACCAGCGCGCGCACGGTCTCTGCGATCGGCGCCCCGCCCTCCAGCTTCACCGCGTGGCAGGCGGTCTCCTGCATGACGCGCCCGCAGTTCCGGATTGCCTCCCGGGGAGATACCTGATAGGTGAGGAAGGGCATGTCGCACACCACCATCGCGCGGACGGCGCCGCGCCGTACGATCTTCGTGTGGTAGATCATCTGCTCGAGCGTGGCGGAGAGCGTGGTCTCCGCCCCGGCGAGCACCTGATTCACCGAGTCTCCGACGAGCAGGACGTCCACCCCCGCCGCGTCGAGCAGGCGCGCGAACAGGGCGTCGTAGCAGGTGAGCGCGACGATGCGCTCGCCGCGCTGCTTCATGGTGACGAGCTCGTAGGTCGTGACCGCTTTCGTCTCGTCAGCCATCGGGGGTCAGCTCCGCCAGCTCGCGCTGCCAGAAGGGGCGGTTGGGAACCTCGGGGTGCGGAATAACGAGCTGCGGGTCGCGCAGCACCCGATCGCCGAAGCGCACGATATCCAGGTCCAGGGTCCGCGGTCCCCAGCGCACGCCGGACCGGCGCTCGCGCCCGCGCTCCGACTCGATCGCGTGCAGGTGGACGAGCAGCTCGGCGGGCTCGAGCGTGGTCTCGAGCAGCACCATCTGGTTGAGATACGACCCCTGCGGCACCGGTCCGAGGGGGGCGGTCTCCTCGACGCGCGACTCCTTGAGCAGGCGCGTGCGCGGCAGGGCCGCGAGCCGCGCCCGTGCGTATGCGAGATGCGCGGCGCGATCTCCGACGTTCGAGCCCAGCGCCACGTACACGCGCTCCGCCTCCCCCTTGGCCACGCGGGAATGGTAAGCGGGCTACGCGATGCTGGCAAAGCCGCGGGTCAGCTCCCGCAGCATCGCTGCCACGTCCTCGAGCTCTCGGGTCGCGCGCTCGAGGTCGGTGAGCCCCCGGGCCGCTTCTTCGGCGCGCGTCGCGACGTCGTCGGCTTCGGCCCGGTTTTTCCCCGCGATTTCGGCCACGGCGTGGATGCGCTGGCGCAGCTTGCCGAAGGCCTTGTCCTGATCACCCGCCGCGGCGGCGATGCGTTGGGCGTGGGATGTCGCCTCGGCCGTCGCCGCGACGATCGCGTCCAAGGCCTCGAGCGCCGCGGAAGAGAGCTCCTCCACGCCGCCCACGTTCACTTGCCCGCGCCGCATCTGCTCGACCACCTCGCCCACCTGCCGATGGATGTCCTGCACCAGCTCGCCCGCTTCGAGGGCGGCGGTCGAGCTCTGCTCCGCCAGCCGGCGCACCTCTTCGGCCACCACCGCGAACCCCTTGCCGTGCTTGCCCGCCCGCGCGGCCTCAATGGCGGCGTTCAAGGCCAGCAGGTTGGTCATGTCGGCGAGCTCGCGGATCGACGCGATGAACCCGGTGATGCGCCGGCTCACCTGCCCGAGCCCTTGGACCTTGCTCGAGGCCTCTCCCACGAAGGCCTTGAGCGCCACGAGTCGGCCGATCGCATCCCGGATCTGATGGCGATTCTTGTTGGCGACCTCGCTCGCGGTGCTGGACGCCTGCGCCGCCTCGGTGCCGTCCTCCGACACGCGCCGCGACACGCGCGCCAGGCTCTCGGTGGCCTCGAGGCCCCCCGACACTTCGCTTTCTTCCGCCAGCACGCCCTGGCGGATCGTACCCGTGGACTGGGCCACGGCGCCGGCGGCCTGGCGCATCGACTCGGCCGCGCGCGCCAGCGTCGCGAGCTGCTGCGTGAGCGTCTCCACGGTTTCGACCAGCGGCCGGCGCAGCTCGGTGATGTGGATCGCGGTGGCGAGCTGGTTCGCGAACGTGTTGATCGTGATCACGTCCTTCCCTCGGTACACCTTGCGCTTGTGGTGCTCGAGCTCGAGGGTCCCGATCACTTGATCGCCGAACTTGAGCGGCACCATGACGAGGCTCTGCACGACGAGCGGCGCGTCGGCGATGCGCTTGTCACGGGTCACGTCGTCGATGACGACGGCCGCGCCCGTCTGAGCGACGTGCTCGCGGACCGCGGCGGTGTCGGGGGTGGGCTCGCCGCGCTCCGCGCGCCCGATTTGCCCGCGATAGGCGAGGCGCAGCGCGCCCTCCTGACGCCGGTAGATGCGAAAGTCACCCCAGTCCACCAGGCGATGCGCCAGCCGCTCGATCCGGGCGAAGGAGTCCTCGAGGCTGATGTTGCTCGTGATCACGGCTTCCATCGCGTGGATCTTGTTCAGCTCCTCGGCGGCGATCGCCTCCTCGAGGGTGTGCTTGAAGAGCAGCCCCAGGGCGCCGAGCGCGGCCGCCACGAACACCCAGGCGAGCGGCGGCCAGTAGCTCACCGTGCCCACGACGATCCCCGTGGCGATCACCGTCGCGCCGTAGCCGATGCACTCGTACCGCAGGATGAGGAGGCGCTCGTCCTGCTCGAGCTTGCCGCGGATTACCAAGGCGAAGTAGAAGAGCAGCCGGCTGATGACGAAATAGGCGAGGCAGAAGAAGAACAGCGCCGGGATGAGCTCCACGTGCAGTCCCGGCGCCGTCACGCTCGACAGCCGCAGGGCGCCGGCGTAGACGCCGTAGCTCCCGAGCAGCGCGATCACCTCGCGCCCCACGTTCACGAGCGCCGCGAGGAACATCTTCTTTTGCCACAACCAGTCCGCGCCGAGCACGCCGCCCGCCAGCGCGAGCGCGGTCGCCGGCGGGCCCACCACGAGACTCCCCGCCAGGGCCACCAATCCGGTCTGGGTCAGATAGGAATACTTGCTCAACGGCACCTGCCCGGCGCGCAGCAGCAGCGCGGCGACCAGGAGCCCCAGCAGCTCGAGCGGCTGCCCGGTCCAGCGCGGATCCAGGATGAGGGCCGCGCCCAGCACGACCAGCCCGCCGATGGCGAGCGCCCGACTGTAGATCGTGACCAGGCGGTTCGCGGTCACTGGGTTTCCTCCCGGAGGGCGGCGGCGAGCTGGCGGACCAGACGCTCGGCGGCGTCGACCCCGCCCGCGGCCAACGCGTCCACGATCGCACTGCCGACCACCACGCCGTCCGCGAGCCGCGCCGTCGCGCGCGCCTGCGCGGGCGTGCTGATCCCGAACCCCACCGCGAGCGGGAGCGCGCTCGCCGCCCGCACGCGTGCGACATGCTCGGCGAGGTCCGCGGGCACCTGATCGCGTACGCCGGTGACGCCGAGGCGGGAGATGAGGTACAGGAAGCCGCTCGCGCCCCGCACGGCGCGCGTCAGGCGATCGGGCGTCGTGGTCGGGGCGATCAGGCGGATCAGCGCGAGCGGGCTCGCCTGCACCATCGCCTCGAGGGCGGGATCGGCGCCGGCGGGAAAGTCGGTGAGCAGCAGCCCCGACACGCCGGCGGCGGCCGCCTCGCGCACGAAGCGTTCGAGCCCGAAGGCCATGAGCGGGTTCAAGTAGGTCATGACCACCACGGGAATCTCGACCGCAGCGCGGCGGATTTGATCGAGCACGCGCGGCACCGTCATGCCCTGGTCCAGGGCGGCCTGGGTCGAGCGCTGGATGGTGGGCCCGTCGGCCAGGGGATCGGAGAACGGGACCCCCACTTCCACGAAGTCCGCACCCGCCGCGGCAACGCGCCGCAGGGCTTGGAGCGACAGCTCGGGGGTCGGAAACCCCGCGGTCAGGTACGGTATGAGTGCGGCGCGCTGCGCTCCTGCATTGCCCCGAATGGCCCGCCAGCGCGCGGCGATCGGGTGATCAGACAAAGTAGTCGCTGACGTTGATCCCGTACTTGATGGGGTCGGTGACTTTCACGATCGAGCGGGGATGATTGCCGGCGGCATCGCGCTGCGCGAGATCGGCGAGGAATCCGGGGTGCTGCACCCCGCCCTCGGGCGTGGTCACGATGCGGACCACCGGTCGATGCACGTGGGTGACGTCCGGATTGGCACTGTGCACGAGCGCCACCTCGTACGTGTCGAGGATGACGCACGTCCCCACGGGATAGATGCCGATCAGGTTGATGAACGCCTTCACGACGACGGAATCGTAGCCGCGGCGCGGGTTCTCCCACATTTCCTTGAGCACCTGATCCGGCTGGATCGGCACGGTCTGGTACACGCGCCGGCTGGTGGCGGCGTCGAACCCGTCGGCCACGGCGACGATCTTCGAATAGATGGACAGCTCGCGCGGCCGCAGCGACTTGGGATAGCCGGTGAGGTCCGTCTTCATGTGGTGCTCGTACGCGACGATCATGCCCCGATAGGGGATCTCGCCGTAGCCGCGCAGCCCGAACAGTGTGAGCACGCCGAGCCAGGGGTGTGCCTGCATGATGCGCCACTCTTCGTCGGTCAACCCGCCCTGCTTGTTCAGCACCTCGAGCGGCACGCGCGATTTGCCCACGTCGTGGAACAGGGCGGCCATGCCGAGGTCGTAGAGTTGCAGCTTGGTGAGGCCGAGCTTGCGGCCCAGGGCGACCGAGAAGATGCAGACGTTGACGGAATGGGTGAACGTGTACTCGTCGTAGTCCCGCAGCGTGGTGAGGCCCATCAGCGAGGCTTCGTTGTTCAGCACTTGATCCACGATCGCCTGCACGGCCCGCTTCACCTTCTTTACATTGGCCGTCCGGCCCATGCGGATCGAGTTGATGACCTCCTTCGTCACGGCCACGGAGCGCGCGTACGTGCGCTTCGCCGCCTCCTTCTGCCGCTCCTCGTCCTCGACGTCTTCGTCGGTCTCGAGGGGGGGCTCGACGCCGATGTGGGTCACGCCGGCGTCCGACAGCTTCTGCGCGAGCTCGAAGACTTTCGTCGCGGTCACGTCTTTCGCCGCGTACGACAGCAACAGCGAGACGAAGATCTGCAGCTGCTTGCGCTCCACGCCCTCGTCGATCCGGACCGCGCCGATGCCGCTTTGCCGCAGCACGCCGAGGATGTGCGAGAACGACGCGTAGTTGTCGAGATCGAGCCGGAGGCGCGTGGAGTTGATGAAGATGAACTCGCCCTGCAGCCGCAGCTCGATCTCCTTCTCCACGTCCAGCAGGTGCTTGGTCGTGGCGGTCAGATCGTCCAGGGCCTTCTGCACCTGGGCGTTCTCGATCGGATACAGCTTGAGGGATCGCACCGCCGTGTACAGCACGACCAGAAAGTCCCGCCCCGCATGGCGCAGGAATCCGTCCGTGGTCTGGACCGTCTCGGCGATGGAGCCTTTGGGGGGACCGCCGGCGGTCACGTCCCGACCTCGCGCAGCGCCCGGGTGACGGCGTTGCGCACCAGCGGATCCTTATCCTGGGCCGCGCGCTCGAGCACCCCGCGCGCCTGCGGCGTGCGGACCTTGCCCAGCGCCATCGCGGCGCAGGCGCGGGTCTCGGGATCCTCCTTCCGTCCGAGCAGTCCCTTGGCGGCGAGCATCTTCTCCAGCGCCGCGATTCCCTTGGGTCCCACGAGGGCCCCGAACGCCTCGAAGAACGCCATCTTTTCGGTCAGATCGGCGTGGCGGAGCTTGGAGCCCGTGACCATCGATTCGATGCGCGTCGCCGCGTTGCGGTAGCCGCGCGAACCGAGAAACCGCACGGCCGCGATGCGCACGTCGCGGTCGCCATCGTCGATCGCGCGCTCCAGCAACCGCATGGCCGAGGGGCTCGAGATGGCCGTGAGCGCCTCCACGACGGCGAGCTTGAGCCCGCGGTCCTCGGACGCGAGCAGGCGCTCCATGCCTTCCGGTGCCCCCGGGAGCTTCAGGCGCCCCGCGAGCTTCACCATCTCGAGCTGGGCGGCGCCGTCCTCGCTGGCGAGGGCCTTGAGCACCTCCCCCGCGTTGGCCTGGGCCAGCCGGGCGGCCGCGGCCTGCACCAGGTCCCGCACGCGCTCGTCGTGAAGCTTGGCGACCCACACCATGAGCGTCGAGAGCGCCTCGGGGCGGAGCTCCTGGAACAGCTCGGACAGCTCGTCTTCGGTGGGATGGAGAGCCGCTTCATCGAGGGACTGCATGAGCTGCGACAGCGCGTCGTGCTGGGACAGGCGGGCCGGCAGGCCTTCGAGCGTCGTGCGGTGCTCGGGGATCAGCTCCCGTGCCCGCTGCAGGATGGCGCGCGTCTCTCGCAGGATGACCGCCACCGAGCGGAAATCGGCGGCGCCCAGCAGGTAGGGGATGAAGTTTTCGACGATGGAGATGAGCTCGGCCCGGACGGTGCCGTAGGTCTGCAGCTCGAGCAGGTCGAACAGCATCGAGAGGACGTTGCGGCGCAGGTCCTGCGAGTACTCCCGCTCGACGTCCTTCTTGAGGTACTCGACCTCGCCTTCTTCGAGAAAGTACAGCGTGGTGTCGAAGTCGTCGATCGAGACCAGGCCCTCACGTTTGGGCGGCGCCTCTTGCTCCACTGCGTGGCGCATGTCGGTCGGCGGGGCGGACGTGATGGTCTCGCCTTTTTCGATCGGGACCGCGTTCTCGCTGGCGAGCTCGCGGAACGTGTAGCTGACGAACTGAAAGTCCTGCGCCCAGAGCAGCGTCAGGAGGTCGTCGGCCGCGTCGGCCTGGAGGTTGCGCGCCCGCTGCAACACGCCCAGGAAGCTCACGATCTCGGCCTCCTCGACGCCCGGCTTGAACGCGAGCGAGCGGACGCCGTCCTTGTAGAGCGTCCAGGCGATGCTCTCGGTGCGCTGCTCCTGGTTGTAGACGACGTTGTCTTCCCAGCGCAGCTCGGTCTCGCCGACGTCGAACACCAGATCGTCGGTCGCCTGCCAGATCTGGCGAAACGACGCCCGGATGTTGTCGACCGCGCGCTGATACACCGGATTGTTCGGCAGGTAGAGCTGGGTGGCCCGGATGCCCTTCGACAGGACCTGCAGCAGCTCTTCGACCTGCTGCGGCGGCAACGCCAGCTCGGGTGCGGGCGCGTTGGTCAGGTTGCGGCTCCCGTGAGTTCGGCGACCATGGCGACGTCCTTGTCGCCCCGGCCGCTGAGGTTCACCAAGACGATGTCCTCCGCACGCCACTCCCCACGGTGCGCCAGCACCCAGGCGATGGCGTGGGCGCTCTCCACGGCCGGCAGGATCCCCTCGAGGCGCGACAGGGACGCGAACGCCGCGAGCGCCTGCTGGTCGGTCACCGCATCATACAATACCCGCCCGCTGTCTTTCAGGTAAGCGTGTTCGGGCCCGACCCCGGGGTAGTCGAGGCCGGCCGACACGCTGTGCGCGGGCTGGACCTGGCCGTCGGCGTTCTGGAGCAGGTAGCTCAAGCTGCCGTGAAACACCCCCGGCCGCCCGCGGCCCAGCGACGCCGCGTGACGCCCGCTCTCGAGCCCTTCCCCGGCCGCTTCCACGCCGACGAGCGCCACCGTCCGGTCGTCCAGAAACGCCGAAAAGATGCCCATGGCGTTCGAGCCGCCGCCGACGCACGCCACCACCGTGCTCGGCAGCTTGCCCCAGCGCTCCAGCGTCTGCGCCCGCGCTTCGCGGCCGATGACCGACTGGAAATCACGCACGATGCGCGGGAACGGATCGGGACCCACCACCGAGCCGATGATGTAATGCGTGGTCGTGACGTTCGTGACCCAGTCGCGCAGCGCCTCATTGGTGGCGTCTTTCAGCGTGCGCGTGCCCGACGTCACCGGCACCACGCGCGCCCCCATCAGCTCCATGCGGTACACGTTCAAGCGCTGGCGCTGCATGTCCGCTTCGCCCATGTAGACGACGCACTCGAGCCCGAAGCGCGCGCACACCGTGGCCGTGGCCACCCCGTGCTGCCCCGCCCCCGTTTCCGCGATGATGCGGTGCTTCCCCATGCGACGGGCCAGCAGGGCCTGCCCGAGCGTGTTGTTGATCTTGTGCGCCCCCGTGTGGTTCAGGTCTTCGCGCTTGAGGGCGACCACGACTCCTGCTCCCACTTGGGCTCCGAGGCGCGGCGCTTCGGTCAGCGGCGTGGGCCGGCCGACGTAGTCCTTGAGCAACGCCTCGAGCTCCGCCCAGAAGGTCGGATCGCGCTTCGCCGCCTCATGCACGCGGTCGAGCTCCTCGAGCGCCGCCATGAGGGTCTCGGGGACGTAGCGGCCGCCGTACGGTCCAAAGCGACCTGCCGTGTGCGCGCCGGCTTCAGATGCCATGCGAACCTCCGATCCGCGAGCCAACCAAACGCGGAACGGGAAACGCGGAACGCGGAACAGATCGTGCGACCGTCGAGCCGCAGAACCTGCTCCCGGAATCGACCGGGGCCCTGCTGTTCCGCGTTCCGCGTTCCGCGTTCCGAGTTCTCATTACCGACCCCTCCCCGTTCTACGGACCCCCGTCAGCTCCCGCACCGCTGCCTCCGGATCGGCCGTCCGCGCCACCGACGTTCCCACCAGCACCAGGTCCGCTCCGGCCGTGGCCATCCGTTCCACATCCGCGCGGGTCGCGATCCCGCTCTCGGCGATCACAGGAACGCCGCTCGGGACCGAGGCCACCAGCCGCTGGGCGCGATCGAGATCCACCGCGAAGGTGGCGAGGTCGCGGCTGTTCACCCCGACGGCGGTCGGAGCCACGGCGAGCGCCAGCTCGAGCTCGCCGGCCGAATGCACCTCCACCAGGATTCCCAGCCCCTGGTCGCGCGCGGCGCGCGCCAGCGTTCGCAGGCCGTCGGAAGTCAGCGCGCGGACGATCAAGAGCACGGCACTCGCCCCCGCAACCCTGGCTTCGTACAGCTGCAGCTCGTCCAGGATGAAATCCTTGCGCAGCACCGGCACGGGCACGGCGCTCGCCACCCGGGCCAGATCGTCGAGCGAGCCGCCGAAGTGCAGCTCGTCGGTAAGGACAGAGATCGCCACCGCCCCGCCCTGGATGTACGCCCGCGCGTGCGCCACCGGATCGAGGTCCTCCCGAATCGCGCCCGCCGAGGGCGAGCGGCGCTTCACCTCGGCGATCACGCCGACGTCGCGACCGGCCAGCGCGCGCGCGAACGGGAGCGGCGCCGGCGCGGCCGCGGCCCGGCGCGCGAGCTCCCGCGCCTGCGTCCGCAGGCTCGCAACGCGGTCGCGGGTGGCCGTGAGAATGGCGTCAAGCCTGGTTTCCGGCATGCTTGCGTTCGGTCGATTTTCGGGTAGATTTTGTTTCGGTTTCTCTTCGGGAGATATGGTGCCCCTGACCCGCCGTCAGCGCGAAATTCTGGACTTCATTTCGGCGCAGATCAGCGCGCAGGGATACGCACCGAGCTTCGAGGAGATCGCGGAGCGGTTTTCGTTCCGCTCCCTCGCCACGGTCCATGAGCATCTCACCAATCTTGAGCGCAAGGGCTACATCCGCCGGGCGCACAACGAGAGTCGCGGCATCGAGGTCGTGCCGCCGCGCGGCCAGACCGGGGCCACCGACCTGCCGCTGCACGGCCTGGTCGCGGCCGGCGCGCCGATCGAGGCCGTGAGCGGCCCGGACACCATCGCGGTACCCGACGAGCTGATCCCCCGCCGCGGCCGGAGCTACGTGCTGAAGGTCCGCGGTCAATCGATGATCGACGAGCACATCAAGGACGGCGACTTCATCGTGGTCCACGAGCGCAACCAGGCCGACAACGGCCAGACGGTGGTCGCGCTGGTGCACGGCTCGAGCGCCACGGTCAAGCGGTTCTATCGTGAGCCGGGCGGGTGGATCCGGCTCGAGCCGGCGAACCCCACCATGGCGCCGCTGCGGCTGAACGAGCGCGACGTGATCGTCCAGGGTGTGGTGGTGGGCGTCATTCGAAAATACTAGCCGCACAGACGCCGAGACGCACAGACGCACAGTGAGGCGCGCACGACCTCAAGTCGGACCGGTACTGGTCGTCGCACGACGCAGACGCTCGAGCGCCTCCCTGGCTTTTCCCGACGCGAGCACCTCGCGCGCCCGCGCGACGCCCTCGGCGTACGAGGTGGCGAGGCCGGCCACGTAGATCGCCGCACCCGCATTGAGGAGCAGCGCGGCCAACCCGGCGGGATCCTGGCGCCCGTCGCCGAGCAGGCGCTCGATGCGCGCGGCGTTCGCCGGCGGCTCCGCGCCCGATAACCCGGCCAGGTCGTCGACGGCGAGTCCGTGGTCCGCCGGATCGACTTCCCACGCATTCACGCGCCCGTTCCGCACTTCCCACACGTCCGTAATGCCCTGGGGCGCGATCTCGTCCATGCCGACCCGGCCGTGGACCACGAGCGCATGCTCGGCCCCGAGCCGCGCGAGCGCCCCGGCCATGAGCGGGGCGCGGTCCGCCTCGGCGACCCCCACGACCTGACGGCGCACGCCCGCCGGGTTGGCGAGCGGTCCCAGCAGGTTCATCACGGACGCGACCGCGAGCTCGCGGCGGACCGGCCCGGCGTGCTTCATGGCGGGATGGAACGTGGGCGCGAACAGAAACGTGACGCATGCCTCGCGCAGCACCCGTGCGGCGTCGGCCGCGTCGAGGCTGATCCGCACGCCCAGCGCCTCGAGCACGTCGGCCGAGCCGCACTTGGATGTGAACGATCGGTTGCCGTGCTTCGCCACGACCGCACCGGCGCCCGCGGCGACGAACGCGGCGGCGGTCGAGATATTGAAGGTGGAGACCGCCCCCCCACCGGTCCCGCAGGTGTCCACGAGGTGCGCGCCGTTCGCCTCCACCCGCACCATGGCGTCGCGCAGCGCGCGGGCGGCGCCCGCCACTTCCTCCGCGGTCTCGCCTTTCACGCGCAATCCCATCAGCAGGGCCGCCATCTGAGCCGGCGTCGCTTCGCCGCGCATCACGGCCTCGAACACTTCGGTCGTTTGGCGCTCACCCAGGGACCGACGGTCGGCGAGGGTGGCAATCGCTTGCTGCAGCGGGGAGGGCGCGGACGGGGCCGACACGGGGGCTTGGGGCTCGGGAGTTTCGGGCCTGCCAAAGCTATCCCGAAAAATCGCGTTTTGTCAAATGCCACAACGGGTTGCGTGCCTTGATTGACCCCCTGTTTCAGCCTATCTTTCGCCCGTGACGAGCCGGCCCTACCTCGCCGTGGCGCAGTACGACGGGGCGCAGTTCGCGGGCTGGCAGCGGCAGCGGGACGCGCGCACGGTGCAGGCGGAATTCGAAGCCGTACTGGAGCGCCTCATGGGTCGCCGCACCGCGGCGACCGGTGCCGGGCGCACCGATACGGGCGTGCACGCGCTGGGCCAGGGCGTCGGGTTTCTCGCGGATGGGCGCTGGGCGGAGGACGGGCCCGGGCTGTACCGAGCCCTCAACGCCCTGCTGCCACGGGACATCTGGGTGGAGCGGCTGTGCCCGATGCGACCCGGGTTTCACGCGCGCAACAGCGCGGTGGCGCGGCGCTACCGCTACGTGATCGGGACCGACGACGCGGCCCGCTCGCCGTTCCGGCGGCCGTACGAATGGGCCTTCGGACGTCCGCTCGACGTCGCGCGGCTCGCGCGCGCCGCGGAGCTGCTCCCGGGGGAGCACGACTTCCGCGGCCTCGCCGCGACGGGCGCGGGCTCGGGACGACCCCACTATCGCAGCCGCGTGGCGCTCGCCCAGTGGGCGCCGCGGACCGACGGAGCGGGGGTGACGTTCACGATCGAGGCCGACCGATTCCTGCATCGGATGGTGCGCTTTCTCGTAGGCGCGATGGTGGACATCGCCCTGGGCCGGCGCTCCCTCGACGATCTTCCCCGGCTCCTCACCGCGACCGACAACCAGGCGGCCAGCCCGCCCGCCCCACCGCAAGGGCTCTACCTCGTGGCGGTGCGTTATCCCGCTGACCTCTACGCCGAGGCCTCTAGCCAATGAAGTTCTTTCTCGATACCGCGAGCCTCAAAGACATCAGCTGGGCGGCCCAGGCGGGGTTGATCGATGGCATTACCACCAACCCCTCCCTGCTCGCGAAGCAGGCGGGCGACCTCGATCCCCGCGACGTCCTCAAGGAGATCTGCTCCCTGGTGGACGGTCCCGTCTCCGCGGAAGTGGTGGCGGTGGACGCCGACGCCATGGTGCGGGAGGGCCAAGCGCTCGCCAAGATCGCGGACAACATCGTCGTGAAGATTCCGATGCTCGAAGCGGGAATGGTGGCGGTGCGGCGCCTCGCCGAGGCCGGCATCAAGACCAATGTCACGTTGTGCTTCTCGAGCGTGCAGTGCCTGATCGCCGCGAAGGCGGGCGCGGCCTACGTCAGCCCGTTCATCGGGCGGCTCGACGACGTGGGCCAGGAGGGGATGGACGTGATCCGCGAGGCGCGGGTGATTTTCGACAACTACCAGATTGCCACCGAGATCCTCGCGGCCTCGATCCGGCATCCGCGACACGTCGTGGAGGCGGCGATGATCGGCGCCGACGTGGCCACCCTGCCCCCCGACGTCCTGAAGAAGCTGCTGCTGCATCCGCTCACGGATCGCGGGCTGGAGCAGTTTCTGGCCGACTGGCGCACGTTGGCCGCGCGCGCGAAGGCCTCGGTTTGACGTACAGCTCGCCCCTGTCCCAGCGCTACGCCTCCCCGGCCATGCAGGCCCTGTGGGGGGAACGACGGCGGATCGGGCTGTGGCGGCGGCTGTGGCTCGCCCTCATGGAGGTCGAGCGGGAGCTGGGCGCGGACATCCCCGAGCGCGCGCTCGCGGAGCTGCGCGCGCACCTGGACGACGCCGATCTCGAGCGCGTCGCGGAGCACGAGAAGCGGATCCGCCACGACGTGATGGCGCACATCCACCACCTGGGCGAGCAGGCCCCGACGGCGCGCCCCTTCATCCACCTCGGCGCGACGAGCGCCTACGTCACCGACAACGCCGACCTCATCCTGATGCGCGAAGGGCTCCAGCTGCTGCTCGGCCGGGTGGCGGCGGTTCTGGTCGCGCTCGCCAAGCCCGCCCGGCGCTACCGCGACGTGGCGTGCCTCGCGTACACGCATTTCCAGCCGGCTCAGCTCACCACCGTCGGCAAGCGGATCACCCTGTGGATGCAGGAGCTGCTGCTCGACGCCGAGGAGCTCCTGCACCGGCTCGATACGCTGCAGTTCCGCGGGGTGAAGGGGACCACCGGGACGCAGGCCAGCTTCCTCGAGCTGTTCGATGGCGACGATGAGAAAGTGCGAGAGCTCGACACCCGGGTGGCGCGGCGGATGGGCTTTGCGCGGGTGTTTCCGATCACCGGGCAGACCTACACGCGGAAGCTCGACGCCCAGGTGCTCGCGGCGCTGGCGGGGATCGCCCAGTCGGCCGCCAAGTTCGCCACGGACTTGCGCCTGCTGCAGCACGAGGGCGAGATGCTCGAGCCGTTCGAAAGCGACCAGGTGGGATCGTCCGCCATGGCGTACAAGCGGAATCCGATGCGCGCCGAGCGGATGACCGGCCTCGCACGCTTCGTCATCGAGCTCGAAGGCAACGCCTGGCACACCGCCGCGGAGCAATGGCTCGAGCGCACGCTGGACGACAGCGCCAATCGCCGGCTGGTCATTCCGGAGGCGTTTCTGGCGAGCGACGCGATCCTGGTGCTCGCCACCAACGTGGCTGCGGGGCTCGAGGTGCGGGAGCCGGTGATCGCACGCCACGTCGCGGCGCAGCTGCCCTTCCTCGCGACCGAGCGTCTCCTGATGCGCGGCGTGAAGGCGGGGGGCGACCGCCAGCGGCTGCACGAGGTCATCCGCACCCACAGTCTCGCCGTCGCGCAGGCGGTCGCCGAAGACGGGGCGCCGAACGACCTGCTGGAGCGGCTCGCCCGCGATCCGGCGTTCAAGGCCCTGAAGATCGCCGTCCGCCCGGAGGAGCTCGATCTCGCGGGCTACATCGGACGCGCGCCGCGCCAGGTGGACGAGTTCCTCGACCACGTCCTCCCCGACGTCCTGCACCGTATCGAGGCCGTGGCGCCCGCTGCGGCCGCCGCCGAGGTCACGGTATGACGATCCCGCTCGTCGCCAGCACCCTTCCCCTCCCGCTCGTCCGCCGCGGCAAAGTCCGCGAGGTCTACGAGGTCGACGCCGAGACGCTGCTGCTCGTGGCGAGCGACCGGGTGAGCGCGTTCGACGTGGTCCTGCGGGAGCCCGTTCCCCACAAGGGCGCGGTGCTGACCCAGCTGAGCGCGTTCTGGTTCGAGCGCCTCGCGACGGTGATCTCGAGCCACTTTCTCTCCGCCGATGCCGACGAGATCGTGGCGCGGATTCCGGCGCTCAGCGACCATCGTTCGGCCCTGACGGGCCGGGCCATGCTGGTCCGCCGCACCACGCCGGTGCCGTTCGAGTGCGTCGTGCGCGGCTACATCACCGGGTCGGCGTGGGCCGAATACCGGAAGTCCGGCACGCTCGCGGGTGAGCCGCTGGCGCCGGGACTGGTCGAGAGTGCTCGGCTCGACCCGCCGATCTTCTCGCCCGCGACCAAAGCCGACGTGGGCCACGACGAGAACGTGACCTTCACTCACGTCGTCAAAGCGCTCGGCCGTTCCCTCGGCGAGCAGCTGAAACGTGCGAGCCTCGGCCTGTACGAGGCGGGCCGCGGCTACGCGGCGCCGCGGGGGATCATCATCGCCGATACGAAGTTCGAGTTCGGCACTACGCCCGACGGTCGTCTGCTCGTGATCGACGAGATGCTGACGCCCGACTCTTCGCGCTTCTGGCCCGCCGACCGGTACGCGCCCGGCCGGAGCCAGCCGAGCTTCGACAAGCAGCCGTTGCGCGATTACCTCGCGGGTCTGAAGCAGGACGGCCAGTGGGACGGCAACGCCCCGCCGCCGCCCCTTCCGCGGGAGGTCGTGGAGGCAACGAGCGAGCGGTACTTGGAGGCGTATCGACGGATCACCGGGAAAGTACTGGAGACCGCGCGATGAACGCGGAACGCGGAACGCGAAACGCGGAACATCAATGGAGGTGTCGTGAGGCGAACGACCTTGCACTGCTGTTCCGCCTTCCGCGTTCCGACTTCTGCCTTTGGGTCGGGGTGGTGTGGTGAGGCTCGCCCCCGAAGGGTGGCCCTTCATCCTTCCCGGGTGGGCGCTCGTCGTGCTCGGCGCCTGGGTGGCGCGCGGGTCGCCCTGGGTGTGGGGACCGGAGGTGGCGCTGTTTCTGCTCGCGGTCTGGCTGCTGATCTTCTTCCGCGACCCGGTGCGCACGGGGCCGCGCGGCGATCAGTACGTGATCGCGCCGGCGGACGGCAAGATCGTGGACGTGCGAGTGGTGGATGAGCCGATGTATCTCAAGACCCAGGCGACGCGGATCTCGATCTTCATGAACGTATTCGACGTGCACGTCAATCGCTATCCGGCGACGGGGACGGTCGAGCTGGTGCGGTACCACCCCGGTCGGTTCCTCCATGCCGCGTCCGACAAGGCCAGTCTCGACAACGAGCAGGCGTCGGTCGGGCTGCGCGCCGCGCGGGGCCCCCTCCTGGTGCGCCAGATCGCGGGGCTCATCGCGCGGCGCATCGTCACCGACGGCGCGGCCGGGGAGCGGGCGATGCAGGGCGCGCGGATGGGCATGATCCGATTCGGCTCACGGGTGGATGTGTTCTTCCCCGTTGCCACCCGACCGACGGTGCGGGTGGCGGTCGGCCACCGCGTGCAGGCCGGGGCGACGGTGCTGGCCGAGTACACGCCATGAAGCCGTTCCCCCGCCCCAGCATGCGGCGCGTCGTGATCGTCGTGCCGAGCCTGTTCACGCTGTTCAATCTGTTCTTCGGCATCTGGTCCATGGTGCTCGCCTCGCGCGGCGAGTTCTATCGCGCCGGCTGGTACATCTTCTTCGCCGGCGTGCTCGACGCGCTCGACGGGCGAGTGGCGCGGCTGTCCCGCACCGGCACCCGGTTCGGCGCGGAGCTCGACAGCCTGGTGGACGTGGTGAGCTTCGGCGTCGCACCGGCGTTTCTCATCTACCAGCTCGAGTTCGCGGCCGCCGGCCAGGCGGAGTGGATTTTCTGCTACTTCTACGTCATGGCGGCGGCCATCCGGCTGGCGCGCTTCAACATCACTCAGGCCGGTCGCGCGAAGCGCTACTTCATCGGCCTGCCCTCGCCGGCCGCCGGCATGACGCTCGCGACGTTCTTTCCGTTCACGACCACGGAGCTGTATCAACACGTATTCCGCTTCATGCCGCGCCACCACCTGATGCAGCTCCTGATCATCCTGCTCACCATGCTCATGGTGAGCAACGTGCGCTACGCGACGTTCCCGCGGGCGGGGCTGCGGACGCTCAAGGGGCTCCTGGGGCTCGCCACCATCCTGTTTATCCTGATCTTCGGGATCCTCGAGCACGACGCGTTTTTCTTCCCGCTGGGGATCACCTACATGGTGTACGGCATCCTGCGCGCGACGCTGCTCGGTTTCTTCTTCGAGGAGGACGACGACGAAACCGACATCGCCGGCCCGATCGTGATCGCCGATGGTGCGGCAGGCGAGCTGCTCGGGCCGCCGCGCGCCACCGCGGCGCGCGAGCGCGAGGGGGGAGGCCAGGCGTGAGCGCGTTCCGGGTCGAGGTGCGCGTCATGCCCCGGGCCGCCCTGCTCGACCCGCAGGGCCAGGCGGTCGAGCACGCCCTCCACGCCCTGGGCTTCGGTGAGGTGGCCCGCGTGCGGATGGGCAAGCACCTGGTGCTCGAGGTGACGGCGGGGTCGCGCGATGAGGCGCTCGCGCGTGCCCGGGCGATGTGCGATCGGCTGCTCGCGAACCCGGTCACCGAGGACTACGACCTCGCGGTCGACGGCGGGGCCGCCCGATGAAACGCGTCGCGGTGGTCGTGTTTCCCGGCTCCAACTGCGACGCCGAAACGCTCGCGGCGGCGCGCGCGGCGGGCTCCGATGCCTACTTCGTGTGGCATCGCGACACCGATCTGCGGCAGGCCGACGTGGTGATCCTCCCGGGCGGCTTCAGCTATGGCGATTACCTGCGCTCCGGAGCGATCGCCCGGTTCTCCGCCGTCATGGGCGCCGTCGCCGAGCACGCCCACGCGGGCGGCGCGGTGCTCGGCATCTGCAACGGTTTCCAGATCCTGTGCGAGGCAGGGCTCTTGCCGGGTGCCCTCATGCGAAATGCCCGGCTGCGGTTTCTCTCGCGGCCGGTGTGGGTGCGCGTGGAGCAGACCGACACCCCGTTCACCAGTCTGTACGAAAAGGGCGAAGTGCTCGAAATCCCCGTGGCGCATGGGGACGGCCGGTATGTGGTGGACCCCCGGACGGCCGGCGTGACGAACGCCGGCCGGAACGTGGTGGGGATCATGCCGCACCCGGAGCGCCGCGACGCCCCGGCCTTGGGCGGCCAGGACGGAGCCCGTGTCTTTCACTCGATGGAGGCTCGACATGCGACGCAGCACGCTGTTGATGTGCGCGCTGTTGACGATCGCCACCTCAGGGTGTAAGCAGATCAACGAGCAGTGGGCGAAGGTGAAGGCGAAGATCGCCGCGGCGCGCCAGCGCACGAGGCCGTCCCAGCCGGCGCCGGCGATGCCGGACACGCAGCGTGCCGTCCCGCCGCAGGACGTCGCCGCCACGCCCCCGCCCTCGGCCCCGCCCAGAAAGCCGGCCCGGCAGGCGCCCGCGGTGCCGCTCCCCGCGCGCGACGTTCCCTACGACTCGCCCGACACCGGCACCATCGCGCCGGACATGAGCGAGCGGGAGGTCTACTCGCTGTGGGGGCCGCCGATCGCCGTTCGCCGCCAGGGCGATATGACGTACCTCTACTACCGGAACGGCTGCGAATACACCTGCGGGACGGAGGATGTGGTGTTCCTCCAGAGCGGCAAGGTGGTGGACGCGGTGCTGCGCTGGCCCGGGCACGGCTACAGCGGGCAGTCGTCGTCGCCTTTCGCCACGCCCCCGCATGGCCCGGCGCGTCCGGGCGGCGACACGCTCACGGTGAAACCTTCGACCCCTTGAGGCCGATGCCCGATAAGCCCAGCAGAAACGAGGAAGAATACTTCGCCAGACGGGACGCCGAGCTGCTCCGCCAGCAGCGCGCCACCGTCCAGAAGACCGCGGCCGAAGCCGAGCGCCGCTCGCATTACATGAAGTGCCCGAAGTGCGGCTACGATCTGATCACCGGGGAGTGGCACGGTATCCAGATCGATCAATGCACGCACTGCCACGGGATGTGGTTCGACGCGGGTGAGGCACAAACCGTCCTCGCGCATCCCGAGCCCAACATCATGACGCGTGTGTTCCGCGCCCTGCTGCGAGGCGTCGCCGGGGCGAAGGTGAGCGACAGGTGACGCCGGGAGCCCCGACGCCATTCCCGGGCGACCCCCCGATCACGCCACAGCTGGTCCGCGAGCACAACCTCACCGACGCCGAGTACGAGCGGATCACGACGCTGCTCGGCCGGACGCCCACCTTCGCCGAGCTGGGTGTCTTCTCCGCGTTGTGGAGCGAGCACTGCTCCTACAAGCATTCGCGACCGGTGTTGAAGACGTTCCCCACGACGGGTCCCCAGGTCGTGCAGGGGCCGGGAGAGAACGCGGGCGTGCTGCGCCTCCCCGACGGCTGGGCGGTGGCGTTCAAGATCGAATCGCACAACCACCCATCGGCCGTCGAACCCTACCAGGGGGCGGCCACCGGCGTCGGCGGCATCCTGCGCGACGTGTTCACCATGGGCGCCCGCCCCGTGGCCGTGCTGAACAGCCTGCGCTTCGGGTCGCTCGACGATGCCCGCAACCGCTACCTGTTCGCCGGCGTGGTCAAGGGCGTGGGCGACTACGGCAACTGCGTCGGGGTCCCGACGCTCGGAGGCGAGGTGGACTTCAGTCCGAGTTACGGCGGGAATCCTCTCGTGAACGCGATGTGCGTCGGCGTGCTCAAGGAGCGGGATCTCATCAAGGCGGCGGCGCGGGGCGTAGGCAACGTACTCCTCGTGGTCGGCTCGCGCACGGGGCGCGACGGCATCCACGGCGCGTCGTTCGCGTCCGAAGAGCTGACGCACGAGAGCGAGCAACGGCGCCCCCAGGTCCAGGTGGGCGACCCGTTCATCGAGAAGCTGCTGCTCGAGGCCAGTCTCGCCTTGATCGCGTCGGGCCACATCGTCGCCATCCAGGACATGGGCGCGGCCGGGCTCACATCGTCGTCCGCCGAGATGGCCGCGAAAGGCGGCGTGGGGGTGGAGATCGATCTGTCGCTCGTGCCCACGCGTGAGGCGGGCATGACGCCGTACGAGATCCTGCTGTCCGAATCGCAGGAGCGTATGCTGGTGGTCGCGCGGCCCGATCGGATCGCGCAGGTCCAGGCGATCGCCGAGCAG
>WNEX01000059.1_pt1 | contig 42671 bp, 38 predicted proteins | sample 5399841 | NCBI WGS metagenome assembly WNEX01 (sample SAMN13153337, study PRJNA577476) | soil metagenome | isolation source: 40 cm grassland meadow soil 2 days after 1st rain plot 5 | place: USA:California | collected 2015-09-18 | reverse complement strand
CGACCCGAGCGCCCGGGGCGTGGAGGTCTTCTACGGCGGCGGTGCCGGCGCGCCGGGCGACCCGATCGCCGCCGACCGCGCCATGCGGCTCGGCCGGGCGGTCGAGTCCGCGCTCGCCACGGTGGTCGGCGGCGTGCGCGGCGACGCGCGGCCGGGGACCTTTGCCGTCCTCGCGCGCAACGCCGTGCCGGGGGTCCTGGTCGAGATCGGGTACCTCACCCACCCGGGCGACGCCGCGCGGGCCTGCGACGGGGCCTATCAGGACCTCCTCACCGACGCGCTGGTCGAGGGCGTACGGGATTTCCTGCGCGTTTCCGCGCCCGTGCTATGAGCTGCGGCGTTTGACACTCGCGTCTCGGCGGTGCAGGGTTTAGAAAGCATGAAAAACCCCGCCTACGATGAAGAAGACCTGGTTCAGCTCGCCACCCGCATCCCGCGCCGCGTGGCGCGTGAGCTCAAAGAGTTCTGCGTGCGCAATGACGTGCGGTTGCAGAGCTTCGTGAGGACCGCGCTCGCCGAGAAGCTCACCCGGATGCGGCGTGGGGCCGTCGTCCGGCCGACCAGCCGCGCTCGGGCCTGAGCCGACTCGCGGCCCCCGCCGGCTGCGATCCAATGGCTGCCTTCCCGGAAGGCGGCGCCGCGCGGTCTGCTACGCCAGGCGTGTACTGACGACCTGGAGCTCGCAGAACTCCTCGATGCCCCAGCGGCCGTTCTCCCGGCCGATGCCGCTCCACTTCATCCCGCCGAACGGCGCGAAGGCACCCGTGTCGATGTGCTGGTTGACCCACGCGGTCCCGCACTCGAGCCGCTGGGCGATCTCCTCGCCGCGGCGCACGTCGGCCGTCCACACCGAGCCGCCGAGCCCGTAGTGTGAGCGGTTGGCCTGCGCGACGGCGTCCTCGACGTCGGCGTACGGGATGACCGGAAGCGCCGTCCCGAACTGCTCCTCGTCGACGAGGCGGACCCCCTCGCCGACGCCGGTCACCAGCGTCGGCGGGTAGAAGTAGCCCGGGCGCGACAGCGGCGCGCCGCCCACCTCCACCTTGCCCCCGGCGCGGCGCGCATCGTCGACGAGCTCCCGGACGCGTTCGAACTGCGGCCGGTTGTTGATCGGCCCGAGCTCGGTATCCGGCTCCAAGCCGTCCCCGAGCTTGACCTGCCGGGCGAGCGCCGCCAGCGCGTCGACCAGCGGCCGATACGTCCGCTCGTGCACGTAGAGCCGCTTGATGGCGATGCAGATCTGGCCGGAGTTGGTGAAGGCGCCCCAGAACAGCCGCGGCGCCACCTGCGCGGGATCCACGTCCGGCAGCACGATCGCCGGGTCGTTGCCGCCGAGCTCGAGCGTCACCCGCTTCAGGTCCTCGGCGGCCGCCCGCATGATCTTCTTGCCGGTCGGCACGCTGCCCGTGAACGAGATCTTGCGCACCTGGGGATGCGCCGTCATCCAGGCGCCCACCTCGTCGCTGCCGCCGATCACGTTGAGCGTCCCGCGCGGCACCACGGGACGGAGCACCGCACCGAGCGCCAGGGAGGAGAGCGGCGTGAAGGGCGACGGCTTGGCGACCACGGTGTTGCCCGTGACGAAAGCCGGTCCGATCTTGGCGACCAGCGTCGCCACGGGGTAGTTCCAGGGCGTGATGGCCGCGGTCACGCCGAGCGGCTTCCGCACGACCGTCACGCGAACCTTCTGATCCTCGCGCAGGACCTCGCGCGGGATGGGTTCCTCCGCGTAGCGCTTGAGGAGCCGCGCCGCCCCCCTCACCTCGCCCGTCGCCTGCGCGAGCGGCTTGCCCTGCTCCAGGCAGACGAGCCGCCCGAGTTCGTCGGCCGCCGCCGCCAGCGCCTCGCTCATCGCCGCGAGCGTCCGCCGCCGGCCGGCCTCGTCTCGGCTCCACTCGCCGGCAAAGGCGCGCGCCGCGGCGCCCATCGCGGCATCCACCTCCTCACGCGTCGCGTCAGGGCAGCGTGCGAAGGGGGCGCCGGTGGCGGGGTTCACGACCTCGAAGTCGCGCCGACCCGCAACGAGCTCGCCGTCGATCAGGTGACAGAACGTCTGCTTCATAGGTCTCACCCTAGGCCAGTGCCCGTCGGGCCGCAACGACCCTCCCGAAAGGACTACACCACTCGGGCCGAGGTAGCACCCTTGCTACCATTCAGTGCCGAATGCTGCTCACGGTGCACATGCGGGGACCACCTCGGGGAATCTCGCCCCTTGCAATAAACCGTATCGCTAGCTATTGAGCGGCAAACATCAGCCACTGCGAGGGGAGAAGGAGGGATCATGGCAGCAAGTGAAGGGGAAATCTGGGTTCAGCTCGCCACGCGTATCCCGAAGCACCTGCATCGAGAGCTGAAGCTCTACTGCGTCAAGTCGGATGTCTCCGTCATGGACTTCGTCGTGAACGCGCTCGAGGAGAAGCTCCAGCGCGACGGCCGCGGGCGCGAGCGCCGGCGGACGCGGAGCTGAGGCCCGACCGGGAGAGCGCCGCCGTGCCGGGTGGTTGACCCGCGCGGCGGCGCTCTCCTAATGTGGGGACCTCAGGGAGGAGGTCCCCATGGCCGGCACCGCCCAGTCCCTCGGCGCCGAGAACGGCGCGCGCCGCTATCAGCTCTTCATCAACGGCAGGTTCACCCCTAGTCAGTCGGGCAAGACCTTCGAGAGCGTGAGTCCCCACGACTGCTCGGTCGTGGCCGTGGTCGCCGAGGGCGACAAGCCGGACATCGACGCTGCCGTCGCCGCCGCGCGCGGCGCCTACGAGGGGGTGTGGTCCGCGACGCCGCCGGGAGAGCGCGCCAAGCTCCTGCTCAAGATCGCCGATCTCCTCGAGGCCAACGCCGCCGAGCTCGGGCGTCTCGAGACGCTCGACATGGGGATGCCCGTGCTGATGACCAGCAGCATGGGGGCGATCTCGGCCGATGTCTTCCGCTACTGGGCGGGCATGGCCACCAAGCTGCACGGCCTGACGAGCCCGCCGATGCGGCCGGGCGAATACCTCGGCTACACGCTGCGCGAGCCGGTCGGCGTGGTCGGCGGCATCACGCCCTGGAACGCGCCCCTCCTGATGGCGGTCTGGAAGACCGCGCCGGCGCTCGCCTGCGGCAACACCGTGGTCCTGAAGCCCGCCGAGCACACCCCCATGACCGCCCTCGAGCTCGCGCGGCTCACCGCCGAGGCCGGCCTGCCCGAAGGGGTGCTCAACGTCGTCCCCGGCTTCGGGCCGACGGCGGGCGCGGCGCTCGCCGCGCATCCCGGCGTCGACAAGATCGCCTTCACCGGCGAGTACGTCACCGGCCGGCTCATCGTCCAGATGTCGGCGTCGAACCTGAAGACCGTCACCCTCGAGCTTGGCGGCAAGTCGCCGCACATCATCTTCGACGACGTCGACCTCGAGCCGGCGATCGCGACGGCGCTGTTCGGCCTGTACATGAACACGGGCCAGGTCTGCTCGGCCGGCACCCGCATCCTCGTCCAGGACGGCCTCTACGACCGGTTCGTCGAGCGCTTCGTCGAGCGCTCGCAGCAGGTCCAGATCGGCGACCCGATGGACTTCTCGACCCGGATGGGTCCGCTGGTCTCGGAGGAGCAGCTCCGCAAGGTGCAGCGCTACGTCGAGATCGGCAAGAAGGAGGGCGCCCGCCTCCGCTGCGGCGGCGGGCAGCCGAAGGATCCGGCGCTCGCCAAGGGCTTCTACCACGAGCCCACGGTCTTCACCGAGGTCGACAACAGGATGCAGATCGCCCAGGAGGAGATCTTCGGCCCGGTGGCGAGCGTCCTCCGCTTCCGCGACGAGGACGACGCCGTGCGCATCGGCAACGACGTCATCTATGGGCTCGCCGCCGGCGTGCAGACGAAGGACCTGAAGCGCGCCCACCGCCTCGCCAAGCGGCTGCAGGCCGGGACCGTGTGGATCAACACCTGGCACATGATCGAGCCGAACTCGCCCTTCGGCGGCTACAAGCTCTCCGGCTACGGGCGGGAGAACGGCATCGCGATGGTCGAGCACCTGACGCGTCTCAAGCAGGTCTGGGTCGACCTGAACGACTTCACGATGGACCTCTTCGCCTGACATGCCCGGCTGCGAGGGGATGACGCCCCGGGCGCACCGGCTGCTCGCGCGGGTACGCGCCGAGGCGGGCGGCGAGCCCTTCGCCTTCATGATCAGCGGCGGCTGCTGCGGGGGGACCAACCCCGTCCTCTGCCACCGCTCGAGCATCATCGAAGGCTTCGACGTGCGGCTCGGCGAGGCCGACGGGATCGCTGTCTACGCCCACCCCGAGCATGCGCGCTACCTCGCGTCGGATCGCTTCGTCATCGACGCGCTCGACGGCGTGCGGAGCGACACCTTCTCGCTCGAGATCCCGCACGGCGGCCGCTTCGTCTTGCGCGAGCTGCCCGACGAAGGGTCCTGAGCGAGCACGCTCGCCGCGGCCGCGTAACGTCCGCCGCACTCGCGTGTTGCCGCGGGCGCCGTGAAGCGCCCCGGACTGCTCCTCGTGCTGCCGCTCGCCGGCATGCTGGTCCTCGGCGCGGCCGCGGCCGCCGAGCATCACCCCCAGCCGAAGCCCGCTTCCCGGCATCCGCCGGCGCCGCCCCCCCGCCCCTCCCCGGCGCCGGCCGCTCGTCCGGGTCCGGCCCCTCCGGCCCGCCGCCCCGTCGCCGGCCAGCCGGCGGTCATCGTGACCGACTGCTGGCTCGACGCGCACCCCTTCCGCGGGCTCGCCGTCGGCTTCGTCGACTACTGCCGGGGCCACCTCGGCTACGCCCCGGGAGCACCCGACTGCTACACGTTCGCGGACGAGGTCTGCACCGTCTTCGTGCCGGGGGACGCCGCGTGGGCCGAGACACGGCGGGTGCTCCCTGCCGACGTCTTCCCGTGTCCCGAGGCCCCCGAGCCTCCGGTCTGCCCGCGGCTCACCTGGCAGTAGGCGAGCCGCTGACCCCAGCCAGCGCCCGAGCGCCTCACGGCACGTCCTGCACGTACCGGTCGACGAGGGTCACGTGCTCCCCGGCGCGATCGTGGCGCAGATCCCAGCGCCAGCGCTGGATCTCGAAGCGTGCGATGGGATCGGCGGCGCGCCGGTTCCCCCTCGCGGCGCACATCGCGAGGTACTCGCGGCAGATCGCCTGCCCGGCGGGGTCAAAGGCCTTTTTCACGACGGGCGTGATGGCGAAGGTGCGATAGGTGCAGTGCCGGAGGGCGGCCGGATCGACGGCCCCCGACCGGCGCTGCGCCAGCACCTTGTAGTACTCCACCACCCCCGATCGGTCGCGCCAGGAGAACATCTGCATCGCGGTCAGCGGGTAGAACTCGATCCGCGTGATCCACGCGCACACGACGACGCTCGCCGCCGCGGCGACGAGCGCGGGGTGGCGGAGACCGCCCTGCCCTGCTGGTGGTCGCGGCTCGCCCGCGGCTCTTCCCGGACCGAGCAGCCCACCCGGCTCGGCGAAGTCGAAGAAGATCGCCTGCAGGACGACGAGATCGAGGAACAGCAGGTTCTCGAGGAAGAGGACCGCCACGTGGAAGAGGATCATCAGGAGCGGCAGGACGCGCCGCGCCGGGCGCCAGAAGAGCACCGCCAGGAAACCCACCTCGAGGGCCACGGACGCCAGGCCGAGCAACGCGAAGAGCGCGTCGGGAGCCTGCACGAGTCGCAGCGAGAGCCCCCAGTCAAAGTGCATCGGGTTCAGGCTCGTGCGGTAGTAGATCGCCCGGACGTTCGCGGCGTCCCACCAGTGGAGGCCGCCGTTGCGGAGCTTGCTCAGCCCCGACGCCGCGTAGGCGAGCGCGACGACGGTCCAGCAGGCGTACCGTGACCAGCCGTAGACGGCTGCCGGCCTCCCGGGCTCCGGAACGGGAAGCCCGCGCGACGCGCGCCGCCGGCGGTCGATCGACCAGGCATCCACGCAGGGTGTGAAGACAAGCACGGCGAGCACGTAGAGCGGGACGAGGCCCGCGTGGTAGAAGGCCGAGTACTGGCGCAGGATGCCGCCGAAGATGAGGTAGCCGAGCGCCGCGAGCGGCAGCGTGGCGCGAGCGCGCCAGCCAGCGGCTCCGGCCAGCAGGAGCGCGGCGGTCACCGCCTTGAACACGGACAGCGCGGCGGGGCTGGCGAGGAAGCCGCGGAATCCGATCGGCAGGGCGTAGAGCAGCTGGAGCACCCCCATGGGCTCGACCAGCCGTCGCGGCAGCCATGCCGTGCTGGCCAGGTCCTCGACCATGACGTGCGCCAGGAGGATGGCGCAGGTGAGGACGCGGATGGCGGCGAGCGAGGCGGGCGTGGCCTCCCCGACGTAGCGGTGGAAGAAGGCCGGCCGGCGGAGAGCGCGGAGGAGAAGCCCGAAGACGATGGGCAGGAGAAGCCACCAGAAGGCTGCGCGCTCCGCGAGCCGATCGCCCATCGGCACGGAGTCTAGTCGCCCCGGCCCGGCTCCATCCACTGACGGGCATTTTTCGCTTGACGGCGGTTTCGCGCCCGCCTTAGAAACCGCGGGACGGGGTCGCAAGCGCGGCATGCCTGAGCGCCGGATCGTGTTCGTCGACGCCGCCCGCGGCCTGGCCGTGGCGCTCGCCCTCTACATCCACAGCCTCGCGACCTTCGGCTCGTGGTATCGGCTCCCGCTGCTCGGTCAGGGACTCGTTCGCCTGATCACGAGCGCCGCCACGCCGACCTTCGTCGTGCTGTTCGGCGCCATGCTCGAGATGGTCTACTACCGCGGCCTCGTGCAGGGCGGCGCCGCCCGGGTGCGCACCCGGCTGCTCCACCGCAGCTGGAGCTGCTACGTCGCCTACCTCGCCACCGTCGCGGCCAGCGTGCTCGGCGGCCGGCGCGGCGTGCTGCACGGAGTCGCCGCCGCCCTGTCGCTCGGCGATTCGCAGTACGGGAACATTCTCAAGTTCTACGCGTTCGCTCTCCTGCTGGCGATCCCGCTGCTCGACTTCCGACGGCGCCGCGGCCTGGTTCCAACGGTCGTCGTCGGCCTGGTCCCCTGGGCGGCGGTGTTCTGGCTCGACCGCGTGGCCTGGCCGCCGCCGTCGAGTCACCTCTCGTACCTGACCGCGATGCTGGTCGGACGGCCGGTGGGACGCGCCTGGATCAGCCTCCTCCACAGCCAGGCTCTCATCGTGGTCGGGATGACCATCGGCTGGAGTCTCTCGGCGGGAAGCGAGACGCGGCGCTGGACCGTCTTCTACCGGACCGCGACCATCGTTTTTCTCGCCGCCCTGGCCGTGGCCTGCGCCGTGATGGTCGGGCTCGGGCCGCGGCAGGCCCTCGCCGGCTACCTGACGCTCCGCTTCCGGGCGAGCCACCACGTCGGCTACTACGCCTTCGGGCTCCTCGAGGCGACGACGCTTCTCATCGGACTCTCGCTCCTGCTGCCGCCGCGCCTGCCATACAGCGCGCGGCTCGCGCCCTTCCTCTGCCTCGGGCGGTCTTCGCTCTTCGCCTTCACGCTCGGCAACTGCCTCCTCGATTTCTGGCCGCGCTCCTGGCAACTGCCGGTGGCGACCGGTTTCCTCGCGGGCGCGCTCGTGCCGCCGCTGGTGATGTGCGTCGTGCTGCTCGTCGACGCCCGCCTGCTCGATCCCATCCCGGCACGCGCCACGCCGGCAACTGTCCCCCCCGCGCTGCGCCCGCACGAGCACTGATGGAAGGGGCACGTCGGAGCCGCGCGCGGCTTCGCCGCGCGCGAGCGACGGGGTCCGGGGGCATCGGAGGACCGCAGCGCGCGTAGCGCGCGAGGACCGCACGGGCCCCCGGGAGTGTTAATTCAGCCTACCGCGCGCGCGCCACGGGGGAGACGCCCACCTGCCCCATGACGGCGTCGCGCAGGGCATCGGGCCGCGCCACCCGTGGAAAGGCCTCGACGGTCCCGCCCGTGCCCGTGATGCGGAGCGTGCCGTAGCCGAGGAGGCGGCCGGCGAGGGTCTGGTCGACGCCGATCGCCTCGACCTTCGGGTTGAGCAGCTCCACGGTGTGGACGGAGAGGAGGCCCACCTTGATCATCACCCGCCGATCGGTGACCGCGAACTCCGAGGTCCGCCAGGTCACCAGCGGCGACACGAAGCCGAGCGCGGCGATGGCGGCCGTGACGAGGCAGACGAGGCGGACGGTTGCCGGCGCGAGATCGTTGTGGAGGATGATCATCGTCGCCGCGAAGATCACGAAGGCGGCAAAGCCGACGGCGTTGCCGAAGATGACGGGATGCAGCCTGGTGCGGAACACCACGCGTTCCTGCGGCGCCAGGTGGCGGTCGACGTAGGGCATGCGTGCAAGTCTTCTAGGCGGGCCCCCGGCGTCCCGCAAGTGTCGGGCGATCGGCGCTTGGCAGGTGGCCCGGAAAGCTCTACCCTGCGGCCCGGTTCTCCCCCAGCGCGATGCCGGCGTCCGCCCTCGATACGCTGTCGATCAATACCATCCGGTTCCTGTCGGCCGACGCGGTCCAGAAGGCCAACTCGGGCCATCCCGGCCTGCCGATGGGCGCGGCGCCGATGGCGTACGTGCTCTGGACCCGCTTCCTGGCGCACAACCCGGCCGACCCGCGATGGCCCGACCGCGACCGCTTCGTCCTCTCGGCCGGGCACGGCTCGATGCTGCTCTACTCGCTCCTGCACCTGACCGGCTACGACCTACCGCTCGAGGAGATCAAGAGCTTCCGGCGGCTCGGGAGCCGCACCCCGGGCCATCCCGAGCGCCACCTGACCTCCGGCGTCGAGACGACCACGGGTCCGCTCGGTCAGGGGCTCGGCAACGCCGTCGGGATGGCCATCGCCGAGGCCCACCTCGCCGCACGCTTCAACCGCCCCGGCCACACGATCGTCGACCACCACACCTACGTGCTCGCCAGCGACGGCGATCTCATGGAAGGCGTGGGGGCCGAGGCGTGCTCGCTGGCGGGGCACCTCGGCCTCGGCAAGCTCGTGGTCCTCTACGACGACAACCGCGTGTCGCTCGCCGGCAGCACCTCGATCTGCTTCAGCGAGGACGTGGCGGGGCGCTTCGCGGCATACGGCTGGCACGTCGAGCGGGTCCCGGACGGGAACGACATCGACGCCGTCGCGAAGGCCATCGAGCAGGCTCGCGGCGAGCGCGCGCGCCCGTCCCTCCTCGTCGTCCGCACCCACATCGGCTACGGCGCGCCGCACAAGCAGGACACCTTCGAGGTCCACGGCTCGCCCCTCGGCGAGGAGGAGCTGCGCGCCGCGAAGCAGAACCTCGGCTGGCCCCTCGAGCCATCCTTCCTCATCCCACCGCAGGCGCTCGAGCACTTCCGGCGCGCCGTGCCTCGTGGCGAGGAGCTCCAGCGGGAGTGGAGCCAGAGGCTTGCGGCCTACAGGTCGGCGTTTCCCGACCTCGCGGCCGAGTTCGAGCGGCGCATCACCGGCGCCCTGCCGGCCGCATGGGACCGGGACCTGCCGAGCTTTCCCGCCGACGCGAAGGGGATGGCGACGCGCAAGGCATCGGAGGCCGTGCTGCAGGCGCTCGCGCTGCGCCTGCCCGAGCTCGCCGGCGGCTCGGCCGACCTGGACCCCTCCACCTTCACCTGGCTCAAGGGCGCGGGCGACTTCCAGAGCCCGGCTGCGTCGCGCGAGGGCGTCCAGGGCGCGATCGGCGGGCCGTGGGGCTACGAGGGCCGAAACCTCCACTTCGGCGTCCGCGAGCACGCGATGGGCGCGGCCGTGAACGGCATGGCGGCGCACGGCGGCGTGATTCCCTACGGCTCGACGTTCCTCATCTTCTCGGACTACATGCGTCCGGCGCTCCGGTTGTCGGCGCTGATGGAGCTCGGCACGATCTGGGTGTACACGCACGACAGCATCGGCCTCGGGGAGGACGGACCGACCCATCAGCCCGTCGAGCACTATGCCGCGCTGCGCGCCATCCCGGGGCTCCTCTTCATCCGGCCGTGCGACGCCGCCGAGACCGCGTGGGCCTGGAGGGTCGCGATCGCGAATCGCCACCGCCCGACGGCGCTCGCGCTCACCCGGCAGAACGTGCCGACCCTCGACCGTACGGCGTACGCGCCGGCCGACGGCCTGGTGCGCGGCGCCTACGTGCTCAACCCGGGCGTGTCGCGTTTCGACGTCGTCCTGATCGCCACCGGCTCGGAGGTCCAGCACATCGTCGCCGCCGAGCAGCTCCTCGCTCGCCACGGCGTCCAGGCGCGCCTGGTCTCCATGCCCTGCTGGGAGCTCTTCGACGAGCAGCCGGCGGACTACCGCGACCGCGTGCTGCCGCCGTCGGTCGGCGCGCGGCTGGCCGTGGAGACCGGCGTCTCGCTCGGCTGGCATCGCTGGGTGGGCCCGCGCGGCGCGACGCTCACCCTCGACCGCTTCGGCGCGTCGGCGCCGGGTGCCGACGTCATGCGCGCCTTCGGCTTCACGGCCGAGAACGTCGCCGAGCGCGCGCTCGGCTTGGTGTCCCGGTGAGGAGAAATCGGATGAGGACGGGCAAGGTGAGGCAGAAGGCGGCGGCGGCACCCGCGGCGAGCCCACTCGTCGAGCTGCAGAAGCTCGGGCTGTCGCCGTGGCACGACAACATCCACCGCGCGCTGCTCGTGTCCGGGCGGCTCGCCCGCATGATCGCCGACGGCGACGTGACCGGCCTCACGTCCAATCCCACCATCTTCGAGCAGGCCATCGCTTCGAGCGCGGACTACGATGAGGAGCTGCGCGCCCTCGCCGCCAAGCGCAAGACGGCCGAGCAGATATTCGAGGCGCTCGCCGTCCGCGACGTCCGCGAGGCCGCCGACCTCTTCCTGCCGGTCTTCAAGCGGACGGCCGGCCGCGACGGCTTCGTCAGCCTCGAGGTGGCGCCCCGCTTCGCGCACGACACCGACGTGACCGTGCGGGAGGCGCACCGGCTCTGGCGAGCCGTCAACCGCCCGAACCTGATGATCAAGATCCCGGCCACGCGCGCCGGCATCCCCGCCATCGAGCAAGCGATCGCCGACGGGCTGAACGTCAACGTCACGCTCATCTTCGCGCTCGCCCGCTACGACGCGGTGATGGAGGCGTACCTCCGCGGCCTCGACCGGCGCCTCACCGCGGGCAAGCGCGTCGACCGGATCGCCTCGGTGGCGAGCTTCTTCGTGAGCCGCGTCGACACGGCGGTCGACCGGCTGATCGACGAGAAGCTCCGCGCCGGCGCCGGCGAGGCCACGCCGCTGCTCGGGGCGCTCAGGGGGCAGGCCGCGATCGCCAACGCCAAGCTCGCCTACGCCGCCTTCCGCCGCAAGTTCGGCAGCGAGCGCTTCACCACGCTCGCCCGCTCGGGCGCGCGCGTGCAGCGGCCGCTGTGGGCGAGCACCTCGACCAAGGACCCGGCCTACCCCGACACGTACTACGTCGAGGCGCTCATCGGGCCGGACACCGTCGACACCATGCCCCCGGCCACGCTCACCGCCTACAAGGACCACGGGCATCCCGAGCTGCGCCTCGAGCGAGGCGTCGACGAGGCGGAGCGCGTCCTCGAGCGGCTCGCGCAGGTGGGCATCAGCATGGAGGCCGTGACGGAGCGGCTCGAGGTCGAAGGGGTGGCGGCGTTCGCCCAGTCCTACGACGCACTGCTCGCGACGGTGGCGGCGCGGCGCGAGGCGGTGCTGGTGAGCGAACGCGGCGGCGTCGCGCTGGGGCGCGCCGCCGGCCGGGTCGAGGCAGCGGTCCGGGAGATGGACACCGCGCGGGTCGGCGCGCGACTCTGGCAGCGGGACCCCACCTTGTGGAAGGCGGACGACCCCAAGCACCAGGCGGAGATTGCCGACCGCTTCGGCTGGCTCGCCCTGGTCGAGCGGATGGAGGCGCGCGTCGCCGAGCTGGAGGCGTTCGCCGCCGAGGTGCGCCACGACGGCTTCGAGCGCGCGCTCGTCTGCGGCATGGGCGGCTCGTCGCTCGCCCCCGAGGTGCTCCGCCGGGCCTTCGGCGTCGCAAGCGGCTCGACGGACGTCGCGGTGCTCGACTCCACCGACCCGGCCGCGGTCCGCAGCGCCACGGCGTGGAGCGATCCGGCGCGCACGCTCTACCTGATCTCGTCCAAGTCGGGCACGACCACCGAGCCGAACGCGTTCTTCCGGTTCTTCTGGGAGCGGGTGCGCGCGACGAAGGGCGACCGGGCGGGCGAGAACTTCGTGGCCATCACGGACCCCGGCACCTCGCTGGAGAAGGAGGCCGGCGAGCGGGGGTTCCGGCGAATCTTCCTGAACCCGCCCGACGTCGGCGGCCGCTACTCGGCGCTGTCCTACGTCGGGCTGGTGCCGGCCGCCCTCCTCGGCATCGACCTCTCCCGCCTTCTCGACCGCGCCCGGCGCATGCGGCTCGCCTGCGGGCCCGCGGTCGCGGCGCGTGAGAACCCGGGCCTGCATCTCGGCGCCGCGCTCGGCGCGCTCGCCCGTGCCGGGCGGGACAAGCTCACGCTCGTCGCGTCCGAGCGGGTGGCAGCGTTCGGCGCCTGGGTAGAGCAGCTGATCGCCGAGTCGACCGGCAAGGAGGGCACCGGGATCGTCCCCGTCGACGGCGAGCCGCTCGGGCGTCCGGCGGCCTACGGGAAGGATCGCGTCTTCGTCTACCTCCGTCTCGGACCACGCCACGACCGCGCCGTCCGGACGCTGGCGCGCGCGGGGCACCCCGTGGTCACGCTCGGCCTCGTCGACGCGTACGACCTCGGCGGCGAGTTCCTGCGCTGGGAGATCGCGACGGCGGCGGCCGCCTGGGTGCTCGGGATCGATCCGTTCGACCAGCCAGACGTGCAGCTGGCGAAGGACAACACCGTGCGGCTCCTCGGGGAATACGCGGCGTCCGGCCGGCTGCCGGACCTTCCGGGCGCCGTGGCGCTGGAGGCGGCGGACTTCGCCCCGCGGCTGGTCGCCCATCTCCGCTCGGCCCGGCCGCCCGACTACGTGGCCCTCACGGCGTACGTCGAACGCACGGCGCGACGCGAGAAGCTCCTTGCCGAGCTCCGTACGGCCATCCGCGACCGCTTCCGCGTCGCGGCAACCGTCGGCTTCGGCCCGCGCTTCCTGCACTCGACCGGGCAGCTCCACAAGGGCGGGCCGCCCACGGCCGTCGTCGTCCAGCTCTCCGCCGACGAGCCGGCAGACGAGCCGGTTCCGGGCGCCGGCTACAGCTTCGGCGTGCTGGAGCGGGCCCAGGCGGTCGGCGACTACGAGGCGCTCGTCGCGCGCGGCCGGCGCGTGCTGCCAGTCCACCTCGGCCGCGACGTCGAGGCGGGGCTCGAAGCCGCGGTGCAGGCCGTGCGGCGAGGCGCGGCCAGGCCACGGGCGCGTCGGCCGCCGCCGCGCAAGGCGCGTCAGACCGGCACCTGACGCGCATGACGCTTCACGTGCTGGCGGGCGACGTCGGCGGAACGAAGACCGACCTCGCCCTCTACGCGTTCGAACCGCCGCGGCAGCTGACGCTGGTGCGCCAGCAGACGTACCCGAGCCCGCGCTACCCGAGCCTCGAGGCCGTGCTGGCCGAGTTCGTCTCCGCGAGCGGCGTGCGCGTGGCCGCCGCGGCGTTCGGCATCCCCGGACCCGTGCTGGGCGACGTGGTGACCACGACGAACCTGCCCTGGCGCGTCGAGGGCGCGGCCCTCGCGCGCGTCGTCCAGTGCGAACGTGTGCGCCTGCTGAACGACCTCGAGGCGACCGCCTACGGGACGGCGTTCCAGCCGCCCGAGGCGTTCCACACGCTCAACGCCGGCAAGCCGCGGCCGGGCAACCGTGCCGTCATCGCCGCCGGCACCGGCCTCGGCCAGGCCTTTCTCCTCTGGGATGGCACTCGCTACCGGGCCGCGGCCACCGAAGGCGGTCACGCGGACTTCGCGCCGCGGGACGACCAGGAATGGGCGCTGGCCTGCTTCCTCCGCCGCCGCCACCCCGGGCACGTCTCCGTCGAGCGCGCGGTCTCGGGCCCCGGGCTGTTCGCCATCTTCTCGTTCCTGGTCGAGGAGCTCGGGCGTCCCGTCGACCCTGCCGTCCGGGAGCGCGTCGCGACCGGCGACCCTGGAGCCGTGATCGGCGAGGCCGCCCTCCACGGCGAGTGCGCCGTGTGCGCCGAGGCCGTCGGCATGCTCCTCGGCCTCTACGGGGCGCAGGCCGGCAACCTGGCGCTCACCGTCATGGCGGTCGGCGGCGTCTTCGTGGGCGGCGGCATGGTCGTGAAGCTGCTGCCGCTCGTGGCCGGGCCCTTCATGCGCGGCTTCACCGCGAAGGGTCGCTACGTGGGCTTCATGACCGACATCCCCGTCCGCGTCCTGCTCGACCCGGCGACCGGCCGGCTCGGCGCCGCCCACGCCGCCTGCGACCTGCTCGCCTGACCCAGGGCGCCCCGCGACGGGCGTTGACCCGCACCCGCGGACGGTGTTACGCGGAGGTCGCTTGCTTGCTTTCCTGGAGGACCCTTGACCATGCGGACCGCCTGCCGAAGGAGCGCCGCGCTCGCGGGACTCGTCCTCCTCCTCGCTGGCTGCGGCGAGAGGGCGATCGACTGGAATGCGCCCGAGAACTTCCTGCTTCGCGAGCGGAGCTCGAAGGTCGACGACAAGGTGAAGCTCGAGTACGTGTCCCTGGTCGACGCGACGGCCAAGTCGGTGTACGACGCCCTCAGCGACGTCGAGCACTTCCCCGACTTCATCCAGGGCGTCGACAACGTCCAGCTCCTCAGCGTGAGCGGCGACACGAAGACCGTGCAGATCACGCAGCGGGTCATCGGGCGCCAGTCGAACGCCAAGGTGGAGTGGACGTACCACCCCGAGGAGCTCCGCATCGAGTTCAAGACGCTGGTCAGCAACCTCTCGAACAACGACGGGTCCTACGAGATCACCGCGTCGCCCGACGGCCGGCGCTGCATCGTGCGGAGCACCTTCATTGTCGCCGAGCCGACCGGCTCGGCGGCGCCGATCGGCGTCCTCGCCTCCGGCACGCGCGAGGCGTTCCTCGCCGCGGCGCGCGGCGTCAAGGCGCGCGCGACGGGCGCCAAGAAGTAGTCGCGGCGGGCGTCAGCGCCCGACCACCTCGAGCGAGAAGTCGCGGACGGCCCGCATCGCTTCGAAGTCGCCGGCGTCGGCGGTGTACACGGTCGCCCCGAGGTCGCGGGCGGTGAGCGCGATCAGGAGGTCGTTGACCAGCGCGGCACGTCGGACGTCGCGACCTTTCCGGCGCAACTCCTGCAGCACCTGCCCCGCGTCGCGGAACAGGCCTGCCCGTGGCGCCACGAGCCGCCCCGCGGCCGCGTATGGGCGGGCGAGCTGCTCGAGGGCGCGCCGCGCAGATCGAGTGGTGGCCCCCACCCGCAACTCCATGTGCACGACGGCGCTCAGGTAGCGGACGAGCCCCGGCTCGAGCATCAGGTCGGCATGCAGACCTCGATTGAGCCACCCCACGTAGAGGTTGGTATCGAGGATGACGCGCGTCACCGGCGGGTGAAGACCTCGATGAACCCGCCCGTGCCTTTCGTTCGCCGGTGCGCCCGCAGAATCGGCTCCTCGGCGAGCACGACGTCCAGCGCGCGCTCCACCGTCTCCCGCTCGCTCTTGGTCCGGAGCAGCCGGCGCGCGCGATCGATCTTGCCCTGATCGAGCGTCAGGTGCTTGTGTCTGATTGCCATGTTCAAAAATCCCCTTATCGTGAACATAGGCGCGCGGCAAGGCCGGCGCGCGGCTGCGAGCCGGTCGCGGGGGAGCGTCACGGACCGAGGCGCACCCCGCTCTCCGCCGCGAAGAAGTGGAGCGCGCCGAGGGGCGCCGCCACGCGCCGGGGCAGCTCGGCGCCCGGCCCGGGGAGGCGTACCGTCACCTCGTCCTGCCCCACCCACGCGCGCACGATCGTCTCGGCGCCGAGCAGCTCGCGGCGGGCCGGGTCCGGCACCGCGACCAGCCCGTCGGCTTGCTCGCCCTGCGCGGCCATGAACGCCTCCGGCCGCACGCCGACGATGGCGCGCCGCGACCCGCCCAGCCGCGCCTGCACCGACGGCGGCACGGCGAGGCGCTGATCGCCCACCCGCAGCACCCCGTCCGCACACTCCGCCTCGAGCAGGTTCATCGGCGGCAGGCCGAGGAAGCCGGCCACGAAGGTGTTCGCCGGCCGCTCGTAGACGGCGCCCGGCGCGTCCACCTGCTGGATACGCCCGCGCGCCAGCACCACCATGCGATCTCCCAGGGTCATCGCTTCGGCCTGCTCGTGGGTCACGTAGAGGGTCGTCACGCCGAGGCGGCGCTGCAGCGCGCGGATGTGCTGCCGCAGCGCCGCGCGCAGCGGCGCGTCGACGTTCGACAGCGGCTCGTCGAGGAGGAAGAGCGCAGGATGGCGGACGAGCGCCCGGGCGAGCGCCACCCGCTGGCGCTGGCCCCCGGAGAGCTGGGCGGGACGGCGGTCGAGCATCTCGCCGATCTCCACGAGGGCGGCCACGTCCTCGACCCGCCGCCGGCGGTCCTCGCGTGCCACGCCATGCATGCGGAGCGGAAACTCGATGTTCCCGCGTACCGTCATGTGCGGGTAGAGGGCGTAGCTCTGGAAGACCATCGCCACGTCGCGTTCGTGCGGCGCGAGGCGCTCGATCGGCCGGCCGCCGACGCGGATCGAGCCGCTCGAGAGCGCCTCGAGCCCCGCCGTGAGGCGCAGCAGAGTCGACTTGCCGCAGCCCGAGGGGCCGAGCACGGTGACCAGCTCGCCGTCCTCGACCGCGAGCGTGAAGTCGGCGAGCGCGACGACGTCGTCGAAGCGCTTGGAGACCCGCTCGAACTCGGCGCGCGCCATCACCGCCCGCTGCCGGCAAAGACGCCCGCGCGGAGCGCCGGCTCGAGCACGAGGAGGACCCCGACCGCGGGCACGAGCATCAGCGCCGCGACGGCGCTCGCCAGCCCCGGGCTGCCGAACGCGGTCAGGTAGTAGACCAGTGGCGGCAGCGGGCGGTTCGTCACCTGCAGCAGCAGGGAGAAGCCGAACTCGTCCCAGGAGACCAGGAACACGAGCATGCTCGCCGCGGCGAGCGACGGACCGATGAGCGGCAGGCTGACGCGCCAGAACGCGCCCGCCGCGCTCGCGCCGTCGAGGCGCGCCGCCTCTTCGAGCTCCACGGGCACGCTGCGAAACCCGCCGCGCAGCACGAGGAAGCCGACCGGGAGTGCGAGCAGCGTGTGCGCGAGCCAGAGCCCGGTCCCGACCGGGCTGTTGTAGAGGCCGAGGCGGATCGACAGCGCCGCCAGCGGGATCGCGAGCGCGATCGTGGGAAAGAGCCGCGCCAGGACGAGCGCCCCATCGAGCCCGCGGTCGACGTGCCGCCGGCGCGCCGCGGCCCAGGCCGCCGGGAGCGCGATGACCAGCGTCGCGGCCACGGTGAGCGCAGCGACGAGCACGCTGAGGCCGAGGCCTCCCTCGATCTCGACCGCCTCCCGGAGCGCGCGCACGTTCTCGAGCGTGAGCGTGCGGGGCAGCCACGTCGGCGGCCAGGCGAAGCTCTCGCGCTCGGGCGTGAAGGCCTGCTTGAGCACGAGCCCGAGCGGCAGGAGGTCGGCCGCCGCGACCGCCAGCACGACGAGGAGCGCGAGCCGCCTCACGGCGCGGTCCCTCGTCGGAGCAACGGGAGCGTGAGCGCCACGCTCAGGAGCGCCAGCAGGCTCGAGGCCGCCGCGGCGGCACCGTCGTTCCCGTAGTCCGACCACTGGTGGTAGGCGTAGGTCGACAGCACCGGCAGGCCCTCGGTGCCGGTCAGCATGAGGGGCGTCGCGAACACGCGGAGCGCGTCGAGCCCGCGCAGCAGGACGGCCGAGAGGAGCGCGGGGCGGAGCAGCGGAAGCGTGATGAACGCGAAGCGCCTGAGCCCACCCGCGCCGTCGAGGCGCGCCGCCTCGCCGATCTCGTCGGGGATCGAGACGAGCGCCGCGAGCAGCATGAGGAACACCACGGGCGTCACGTGCCAGGCGTCGACCGCCACCACGGTGAGGAAGGTGAGCGCACGGCCGGGAAGCAGCCAGTCGACCGGCGCGAGCCCGGCCGCGGCGAGCGCCGCGTTGGCGTAGCCGCGCGGCGCGAAGACGTAGCGCATGATGGTGAGGAAGACGACCTCGGGAAGCGCGAACGGGATGACGACGATCGCGCGCAGGAGCCGCCGCCCGGGCAGGCGCGCGGCCAGGAGGACGGCCAGGGCGAGGCCCCCGGCCACTTCGACCGCCACGATGGCGACCGGCAGCAGCACGTTGCCGGCGAGCGCGCGCCAGAAGAGCCCGTCGCCGGCGATGAGACGGAAGTTCGCGAGGGTAGGAAAGCTACCGGTGAGCGTGTCCGTGAAGGACAGCTTCACGGCGTAGAGGCTCGGCTGGACCAGGACGGCCGCCAGGTAGAGGAGGAGCGGCGCCGCCGGTGCCCAGATGCGCAGGGAACGCACGTTACCGGCTCTTGACGGCTTCGCTCGCCGCGGCGTGCAGCACCGCATCGGGGTCGCGGTGCTCGAAGACGACGGCGCGGAACGCCTCCTGCCAGCGGCGGCTGAGGGCCCGGTAGTCGGCACGCGCCGGCCGCGGCCGTACCTCGGAGCGCATCGCCGCGAAGCCCGCCAGCGCCTCGCCGCCGTCCGCCACTGCGACGTCGCGGCGCGGAGAGAACCATCCGAGGCGCCGCGCCAGCTCCGCCTGCACGTCCCGGGCCAAAAGGTGGTGCACGAGGCGGAGGGCCGCGGCGCGATGCGGCGCGTTGCACGGGATGCCGAGGTAGCCGCCGCCGAGGACCGTCGCGCGGCCGTGTGGTCCGTGCGGCAGGGGCGCGGAACGGATCGGCTCCGGGGCGAGCCCCTGGCTCGCGTAGAGCGACATCACGAAGGGCCAGTTGAGGTGGAGCACGATCTCGCCACGCGCCATCGCTTCGGCCACCGTCGGCTCCTTGAAGGTCGCGCTCCCGGGATGGAGGTAGGGGGCGAGCTCGGCGAAGAACCGGAAGGCGGCGAGCGCGCCGGCGTCGTCCAGCACCTCGCCGCTGCCGCCCGCCGCCCACACGAACGGCAGCACGTCGCAGGTGAGGCCTTCGTACAGCGACCCCTTGAAGGCGACCTTGCCCGGATGGGCGCGGGCGACCGCGAGCAGCTCTGGCCAGTCCTCGGGCGGCCGGCCGAGCGCGGCGTGGTCGTAGACGACCGCCTGCCAGCCCAGGCGATGGGGCAGAAAGCGCAGGCCGTCGATCGTGCCCGCGCGCACCGCATCGGGTGAGAGCGCGTCGAGCTCGGGCTCCACGTCGGCCGGCGCGAAGGGACACACGTGCGGCGCCGCCGACGCCAGGGCGTAGACGTCCAGCTCGACCAGATCGAGCGTGCCGGTCCCGGCGACGCTCTCGGCGGCGAGCGCACGGCGGATGTCCGCGTACTGCTGCGGCACGACGACGACGCGGAGCCCGCTCCTCCGCTCGAAGTCCGCTACCACCGCGCGGTAGACGGGCAACTCGCTCGGGAGGAGCGCCACCGCGGCGGTGAGCGACGCGCGCTCGCGCCGGCAGGAGACGAGGACGGCGCCCGCAACCACGAACGCGGCCCAGGCGCGCATGGCTGCTCCGGCGAAACGGGGGAACACGAGGTCGCATAACATCCTCCGCCCCCGCCGGCCATCGGGGGACACGTGGAGTCTGATCGACGAGGCCCGCTCCGCCCTCAGTGTCCAGTTCTACATATTGCCGCCCAGCGGGACCACCCTTAGAATCGCGACCGTGAAAACGCCCGCCTCGAGCCGTGCCGCCAAGACGGCCGCGGCCCTCTACGACAGCGACTTCTACTCCTGGACGCAGCGGACCGCAGCGCTCCTCCGTGCGCGCCGCTTCGACGAAATCGATGTCGAGCACGCCGCCGAGGAGATCGAGGACATGGGCAAGCGTGATCTGAAGGAGCTGAACAGCCGGGTGCAGGTGCTCCTGTCGCACATACTCAAATGGCAGCACCAGCCCGATGGACGTTCTCCGTCGTGGCAGACCACGATCGTCACTCAGCGGCTCGAGATCGAGGCACTACTCCGACAGAGTCCGAGCCTCCGTCCGAAGCTCACCAGCGAGCTCGTGCAGAACTATGTGAATGCGGTGAAGCGGGCCGTCCCGCAAACCGGCCTTCGGAAGGAGGACTTTCCCGTCGGCTGCCCCTTCACGATCCAACAGATTCTGGACGAAGAGTTCCTACCGACGTGATGCTCAGCGCAGGCTCGACAGGCCTCCGTCCACCACGAGCTGCTGGCCGGTGATGTAGTCGGCCTCGGCCGAGAGCAGAAAGATGGTCGCGTAGGCGACCTCCCACGCCGTCCCCTGCCGCCCGAGCGGAATCGCGGTCGCCGCACGGGACGGCCGGCCCTGCGTGGCCCACCGTCCGATGGGGGTATCGATCAATCCCGGAACCACCACGTTGGCGCGCACTCGCTTCTTCTCGCCTTCCCGGGCGACGTGCCGGCAGAGACCGAACAGCGCCGCCTTCGACGCGTCGTAGGCGGGGATTCCGCTGCCGGGCTTCAACCCGGCCACGGACGAGATGAGGACGATCGCGCCGCCCCGATCCATCGCCGGCAGCGCGGCCTTGCAGCCGAGGAAATGCGCTCGAACGTTGACGGCCAGTACGCGGTCCCAGGCTTCCGGGGTGGTGCCGTCGAGGCCTGCGCCGGCTCCAATACCGACGTTCATCACCAGACCGTCGATCCCGCCGAACGCGCCCGTGGTTTCGGCAACGATCCTCTGCATGTCCGGCTCGCTGGCGGCGTCTCCGACGATCACGCGCCCGCGGCCTCCTTCCTGCTCGATCAGGTGCAGGGTCCTCGACGCACTCTCCCCATCCATGTCCGCGCACATCACGGACGCTCCTTCGCGTGAGGCGAGGAGACAGATCGCGCGGCCGTTGCCGATCGGCGGATCCGGGTCGTCGATCGCCCGCTGACCGGCGCCGACGACGAGGAGGCGTCTGCCCTGGAGCCGGCCGCGCCCCGGGGCCCGTCCTTCGGATTCGGGGGCGAGCGTTCGCATCGATGGCGGGCGACGACTAACGCACGGTGATCGCGGGAAGCAAGCTGCCCCTTGGATGCGCTGCGTCGACCGATGGGCAGTCACTCCTTTTCCGCGCCGCCGCTACCCTCAAGCGGCGATTAACGGGCGGCCCCCGAGGCGGTATTGACTTGCCCCGTCCGTACCCCCGGCCGGGGAGGGTGAGTCCGCACCGGCCTCTCCGGCGGGCGCCAGGCAAGGCTTCCGCTCCTCGGTCAGGGCGATGCGGGCGGCGCGAAGGAGACGCAGCATGAGACGCGAAGCAGGGCCCCGTAGGACGTCCGCCGGGCTGAACGGGCGGACCGAGCCGCCGACGGATCGGCTCGACGAGCGCAAGCTGCTCGAAGTTCTCACCGCGCTCCGCAACGGAAACTTCTCGCCACGGCTGCCCCTCAAGTGGACCGGGATCGCCGGAAAGGTCGCCGACACGGTCAACGACGTCATGGACATCAACCAGCGCATGGCCAGGGAGCTCGGCCGCCTGGCGACCGTCGTCGGCAAGGAAGGGAGAATCGATCAGCGCGCCTCGCTGTCGCACTTCACGGGCTCCTGGGCTGCCTCGCTGGAGTCGGTCAACGCCCTGATCGGCGATCTGGTCCACCCGACGAGCGAGATGGCGCGCGTGATCGGGGCCGTCGCCAAGGGCGACCTGACGCAGAGCATGGCCCTCGACCTCGACGGCCGGTCCCTGCACGGGGAGTTCCTGCGGACCGCGAAGACCGTCAACCGGATGGTCGAGCAGCTCGGGGCCTTCGCCTCCGAGGTGACGCGCGTCGTGCGCGAGGTGGGCACGGAGGGGAAGCTCGGCGGCCAGGCCGACGTGCGCGGCGTCGCGGGCACGTGGAAGGACCTCACCGAAAGCGTGAACTCGATGGCGGCCAACCTCACCGCCCAGGTGCGCAACATCGCGGAGGTGACCACGGCCGTCGCCACCGGCGACCTCTCGAAGAAGATCACGGTCGACGTGCGGGGCGAGATCCTCGAGCTCAAGAACACGATCAACACGATGGTCGATCAGCTCCGGTCCTTCGCCTCCGAGGTGACCCGCGTCGCCCGGGAGGTGGGCTCGGAAGGCAGGCTCGGCGGCCAGGCCGACGTCCGCGGGGTGGCGGGCACGTGGAAGGACCTGACGGACAGCGTCAACTCGATGGCCGGCAACCTGACCGCCCAGGTGCGCAACATCGCCTACGTGACCAAGGCGGTCGCCAACGGGGACCTCTCGCAGAAGATCACGGTCGACGTGAAAGGCGAGATCCTGGAGCTCAAGAACACGGTCAACACCATGGTGGATCAGCTCAGCTCCTTCGCGGCCGAGGTCACGCGCGTCGCCCGCGAAGTGGGGACCGAAGGGAAGCTCGGCGGGCAGGCCGAGGTGAAGGGCGTGGCCGGCACGTGGAAGGACCTGACCGACAGCGTCAACCTGATGGCGAGCAACCTCACGGTGCAGCTGCGCGACGTGTCGAAGGTGGCGACCGCGATCGCGAGCGGCGACCTGACGCAGAAGATCACCGTCGACGTGCGGGGCGAGATCCTCCAGATCAAGTACGTCATCAACACGATGGTCGATCAGCTGAGCTCCTTCGCGGCGGAGGTCACGCGCGTCGCCCGAGAGGTGGGCACGGAGGGGCGCCTCGGCGGCCAGGCCGACGTGAAGGGCGTCGCCGGCACGTGGAAGGACCTGACCGACAGCGTCAACGTGATGGCCGGCAACCTCACCGCCCAGGTGCGGAACATCGCCGAGGTGACGACCGCGGTCGCCACCGGCGACCTGGCGAAGAAGATCACCGTCGACGTGCGCGGCGAGATCCTGGAGCTCAAGAACACCATCAACACGATGGTGGACCAGCTGCGGTCGTTCGCGTCCGAGGTGACGCGCGTGGCCCGGGAGGTCGGCTCCGAGGGCAAGCTCGGCGGGCAGGCGGACGTGAAGGGCGTCGCCGGCACGTGGAAGGACCTCACCGACAGCGTCAACTTCATGGCCAGCAACCTGACCACCCAGGTGCGCAACATCGCCGACGTGACCAAGGCGGTGGCGGCGGGCGACCTGTCGAAGAAGATCGCGGTCGACGTGGAGGGCGAGATCCTCGAGCTGAAGAACACCATCAACACGATGGTCGATCAGCTGGGCTCGTTCGCCTCGGAGGTGACACGCGTGGCCCGCGAGGTCGGCACGGAGGGCAAGCTCGGCGGCCAGGCGAGCGTGCCCGGCGTGGCCGGCACGTGGGAGGACCTCACCGACAGCGTGAACTTCATGGCGGGCAACCTGACCGCCCAGGTGCGCAATATCGCGGCGGTCACGACGGCGGTGGCCAACGGCGACCTCTCCAAGAAGATCACGGTCGACGTGCGCGGCGAGATCCTGGAGCTCAAGGACACCGTCAACACGATGGTGGACCAGCTGCGGTCGTTCGCCGCCGAGGTGACGCGCGTGGCGCGCGAGGTCGGCACGGACGGCAGGCTCGGCGGCCAGGCGTCGGTCCCGGGCGTGGCGGGCACGTGGAAGGACCTCACCGACAGCGTCAACTTCATGGCGAGCAACTTGACGGGCCAGGTCCGCAACATCGCCGACGTGACCAAGGCCGTGGCCAACGGCGATCTCTCCAAGAAGATCACGGTCGACGTGAAGGGCGAGATCCTGGAGCTCAAGAACACGGTCAACACCATGGTGGATCAGCTGAGCTCCTTCGCCTCCGAGGTGACGCGCGTGGCCCGCGAGGTCGGCACCGACGGTAAGCTCGGCGGGCAGGCCGAGGTGAAGGGCATATCGGGCACCTGGAAGGACCTGACCGACAACGTGAACCTCATGGCCGCCAACCTGACCAACCAGGTGCGCGGCATCGCCAAGGTCGTGACCGCCGTGGCCAAGGGCGAGCTCGACCGCAAGTTCACCGTCGAGGCGAAGGGCGAGATCGCGGCGCTCGCCGACACCATCAACAGCATGATCGACACGCTCGCGACCTTCGCCGATCAGGTCACCACCGTCGCGCGCGAGGTCGGCGTCGAGGGCGAGCTCGGCGGTCAGGCGAGCGTGCCCGGGGCCGCCGGCACGTGGAAGCACCTCACCGACAACGTGAACGGGCTCGCGGCCAACCTCACCACGCAGGTCCGGGCCATCGCGGAAGTCGCGACCGCGGTGACCAAGGGCGATCTCACCCGCATGATCACCGTCGAGGCCAAGGGCGAGGTGGCCGCCCTCAAGGACAACATCAACGAGATGATCGTCAACCTGAAGGACACGACGCGCAAGAACAGCGAGCAGGACTGGCTGAAGACCAACCTCGCCAAGTTCAGCCGCATGCTCCAGGGCCAGAAGGACATGCTGACGGTGGCGAGGCTCATCCTCTCCGAGCTCGCGCCCGTGGTCGGGGCGCAGCACGGCGTGTTCTACATCATGGACACCACCAGGCAGGAGCCCGTCCTCCACCTGCTCGCGAGCTATGCCTACCGGGCGCGCAAGAACGTCGGGACCGAGCTGCGGCTCGGCGAGGGGCTGGTCGGACAGGCCGCGGTCGAGAAGGAGAAGATCCTCCTGACCAACGTGCCGCGGGACTACCTCCGGATCACGTCCGGTCTCGCGGAAGCGCCGCCGCTGGACGTCCTCGTCCTCCCGGTGATCTTCGAGGGCCAGGTGAAGGCGGTGATCGAGCTCGCGTCCCTCAATCGGTTCAGCGCGACGCACCACGCGTTCCTCGATCAGCTCATGGAGAGCATCGGCATCGTGCTGAACACGATCGAAGCCAACATGCGGACCGAGGGTCTCTTGACGCAGTCGCAGTCCCTCGCCCAGGAGCTCCAGGTCCGGCAGCTCGAGCTGCAGCGCAGCAACGCCGAGCTCGAGGAGAAGGCCAAGCTGCTCGCCGACCAGAACGTCGAGGTCGAACGCAAGAACCGCGAGGTCGAGCTGGCGCGCCAGGCGCTCGAGGAGAAAGCCTCCCAGCTGGCCCTGACGTCGAAGTACAAGTCCGAGTTCCTCGCCAACATGTCGCACGAGCTCCGCACCCCGCTGAACAGCCTGCTCATCCTGGCCGAGCAGCTGGCGGCGAACGTCGATCGGCACCTCACGGCCCGCGAGACGGAGTATGCGAGGACGATCCACACCGCCGGCACCGACCTCCTGAAGCTGATCAACGACATCCTCGATCTGGCGAAGATCGAGTCCGGGACCGTCAGCGTCGATTTCGCCTCCGTGGGAATGGCGGACCTCGAGGACTACGTGGAACGGACGTTCCGTCCGGTCGCCGAATCCAAGGGCCTCGGCTTCCGCGTCGAGATCGACCCCCGCATGCCCGAGACGCTGCAGACCGATTCGAAGCGCCTGCAGCAGATCCTGAGGAACCTGCTCTCGAACGCGTTCAAGTTCACCGAGCGGGGCAACGTCACGCTCCGGGCCGGCCTGGCGACGGAGGGCTGGAACCCCGCCAACGAGACGCTCAACCGCGCCCCGAGTGTCGTGGTCTTCTCGGTGAGCGACACGGGGATCGGCATCCCACCGGCCAAGCAACGGATCATCTTCGAGGCCTTCCAGCAGGCCGACGGGAGCACCAGCCGCAAGTACGGGGGGACGGGGCTCGGACTGGCCATCAGCCGCGAGATCGCCCGGCTGCTCGGCGGCGAGATCGGAGTCGTGAGCGCGCCGGACAAGGGCAGCACGTTCAAGCTCTACCTGCCCCAGTCCCGGCTCGCCGCGCGCGCGCGGGCGACGCTCCGCGAGGAGGTGCCCGTCCCACCCTCCCCCGCCCTCGGCCGCGCCGTCGCGCCCCAGGACGAGGTGCGCGACGATCGGCACGACCTCGGGCCCGACGACCGCGTGCTGCTCGTCGTGGATGACGACCTGCCGTTCGCTCAGGTGCTCGTGGAGGTCGCCCACCGGCGCGGCTTCAAGGCGGTCGTGGCGTCGCGCGGCGCGGCGGGCATGGCGCTGGCGCGCGAGCTCCACCCGCACGCGATCACGCTCGACCTGAAGCTGCCCGACGTGAGCGGGTGGCGCCTCCTCCGCCAGCTCAAGAAAGACCTCAGCACCCGCCACATCCCCGTCCACGTGATCTCCGTCCAGGACGAGCTCGAGAGCGCCCTGTCCCAGGGCGCTCTCGCGGTCGCGTCGAAGCCGCTCACCAGCGAGGCGGTCGACGCGGCGATCGCGCGCCTGCAGGAGTGGATCAGCCGGCCGGTCCGAAACCTCCTGCTGGTAGAGGACGACGATGTCCAGCGCCTGAGCATCACCGAGCTCATCGGCAACGGCGACGTGCGGACCCTCGCGGTGCCGACCGGCGCGGAGGCCCTGGCCGCCGCGCAGCAGGACCCGTTCGATTGCACCGTGATCGACCTCGGGTTGCCGGACATGGACGGGGTGGAGCTCATCGAGCGGCTGCGCCGGCTGCCGACGTTCGGCGACCGCCCGATCATCGTCTATACCGCACGCGACCTCGATCGGCCGGAGGAGGAGCGCCTCGGCCGCCTCGCGCAGAGCGTCATCGTCAAGGACCCGCTGGCGGCGGGGCGGCTCGTCGACCAGACGGCCCTCTTCCTCCACCGCGCCGTCGGGCGGATGCCCGAGGCGCAGCGGCGGCTCCTGGAGCGCCTGCACGACCCGAACGTGGCGCTCGGCGGCAAGAAGGTGCTGCTCGTCGACGACGACGTCCGCAATCTCTTCGCGATGACCAGCATCCTCGAACGCCACGGCATGGTCGTCGTCTCGGCGGAGAACGGCCGCGACGCGATCGCGGCACTGCACGGGACGCCCGGCATCGACGCCGTGCTGATGGACATCATGTTGCCGGAGATGGACGGCCACGAGACGATCCGGGCCATCCGCGGCAGCGAGGGATTCAAGACCCTGCCGATCATCGCGGTGACGGCCAAGGCGATGAAGGGCGACCGCGAGAAGTGCATCGAGGCCGGGGCGTCCGACTATCTCGCCAAGCCGATCGACACCGAGCAGCTGCTCTCGCTGCTCCGCGTCTGGTTGGGGCGCTAGGGCGTACGATGACAGACGTCGCGGAACGGGCCAGCATCCTCATCGTCGACGACAGTCCGGAGAAGATCGTCGCGCTCGAGTCGACCCTCGACGAGCTCGGACAGGACATCGTGAAGGCCACCTCGGGGCGGGAGGCGCTCAGGCACCTGCTGACGCGGGACTTTGCCGTCATCCTGCTCGACGTCCGCATGCCGATGATGGACGGCTTCGAGACCGCGGCGCTGATCCGGCAGCGCGCGCGGTCCGAGCATACGCCGATCATCTTCGTCACGGCCTTTCCGGACGAGACCCACGTCGCGCGTGGCTATTCTCTGAAGGCGGTGGACTACATCTTCACGCCGGTCGTCCCGGAGGTCTTGCGCACCAAGGTCTCCGTCTTCGTCGACCTCTACCGGATGACGGCGCAGGTGAGGCGGCAGGCGGAGTCCCTGCGCCAGCGGGCCGCCCAGCTCCACCGGCTGAGCGCGGCGTCGCTCTCCATCAACGGCGCGCTGTCGCTCGACGAGATGCTCGAGGTGGTGGCGGAGAGCGCGCGGGACATCCTCGGCGTGCCGCGCGCCGTCGCCACCGCCCGCGTGGACGATCGGCGCACGCACCGGGCCGTGTCCTCGCCCGTCCAGTGGCCGGATGCCGAGCAGCGGGAGGCGGCGGTCGCCGCCATCGTGTGCTCCACCAATCGGCCGTACCGCACGCCCGCGAGCCCGGGCGAACGTCCTCTTCCGTTCCTGGCCGTGCCCCTCACCCGACGCGACGGCCGCAACCTGGGTGATCTCCAGGTCTCGGGGAAGCCGCACGGCGACTTCTCGCAGGAGGACGAGGCCATCCTCGTGCAGCTCGCGCAGATGACCTCCATCGCGATCGAGAACACGCTCTACGGGGAGCTACGCGAGGCCAACCGCCTGAAGGACGAGTTCCTTGCGACCGTGTCCCACGAGCTTCGGACGCCGCTCAGCGCCATGCTTTCGTGGGTCTGGATGCTGCGTCGAGGAGCCCTCGACCCGGCGGGCGCGGCGCGGGCGATCGAGGCCATCGAACGCAACGTGAAAGCACAGACGCGGATCGTGGAGGATCTGCTCGACCTCTCCCGCATCGTGACCGGCAAGCTCCGGCTCGACTCCCGGCTGGTGGAGCTCGCACCGGTCATCGAGATGGCGACCGATTCGATCATGCCGGCCGCGGAAGCGAAGGGCATCACCGTCCGGAGCTCGCTCGATCCGTCCGCCGGGCCCGTCCTCGGCGATGCCGATCGATTGCAACAGCTGGTGTGGAACCTGCTCACCAACGCGATCAAGTTCACGCCGCCGGGCGGCCGCGTGGACGTTCAGCTCGTGGGGTCCGGTGCCGAGGCGGAGGTGCGGGTGAGCGACACGGGGGCGGGCATCTCACGCGATTTCCTGCCCCACGTGTTCGAGCCGTTCCGGCAGGCCGACGCCTCGTCGGGCCGAAAGGCCGGCGGCCTCGGTCTCGGGCTGGCGATCGTCCGTCACGTGGCCGAGCTGCACGGGGGCCGGATGGAGGCCCGCAGCCCGGGCGAGGGACAGGGATCGACCTTTATCCTCACCCTGCCGGCGGCGACGGGTCGCGAGGAGCAATGGGAGGTCGCGCCCTCCGCGTCCGTCCTCGAGATCCCAGCGACGGAGGCCCCGGTGAGCCTCGGTGGGGTCCACGTGCTCATCGTCGAGGACGAGGCCGACACGCGGGAAGCGCTCTCCCTGATCATCGCGCAGGCGGGCGCCGCCGTGACGGCGGTCGGGACGGCCGCCGAGGCGCTCGCAGTACTGGCCGCGTCGCGGCCCGACATCCTCCTCTGCGACATCGGCCTGCCGACCGAGGACGGCTATGTGCTCATCCGGAAGCTCCGCGCCCTGCGGGCCGAGGATGGCGGTGCCACGCCGGCCGTGGCGCTGAGCGCCTTTGCCCAGGCGAGCGACCGGGCGCGGGCAGTCGCTGCGGGGTTCGACACGCACCTGGCCAAGCCCACCGGGCCCGACCGCTTGCTGCGGACGCTCGCCGACGCGCTCTCCCTCAAGACGGGGGAGGGAGCGCCGCGCGGCGCTCCCTCCCCCCCGGTGCTGGCGTCCGGAACGGGGAACTAGGACCAGACGTTAGTGCGACTGCTTGACGGTCGTCAGCACGGTCCGGAGGCTGCTTCGCGTCTGCAGTGCCGTCGCAAGCAGGCTCGACTGCGCCTCCAGACCCATCGACTTCTTCGCGGCGACGCCCTTGATGCGTGAGAGGAACGCGATCATCCAGTGGTCTGCGCTGCGCAGCGCGACGAGCGCCTGAGGCCGATGACCCGCGTTCAGCTGCATCTCGGCGCGGGCTCGGTTCTTCTGCATGTGCACCAGCTCGCGCTGGAGGACCCCTTTCACCGTCACGTTGCTCCCCAGCGCCTCCACGTCCGCGGTCAGCGCCGCCAGGCCCTCGTCGACCGCGCTGAACATCCCGCTGCCTGCCGGGGTCGTCGTGGTCGTGACCGTCGTGGTGGTGGTCGTCGCGGCCTGAGTCCCGGTCGCCTGCCACGCGCTCGCGGCGACCAGGAGCGCGCCTGCCACCGACCAATGCCGCATCGTCCCGCTCATCATGTTGGTCATCCTCCTGCCCCCCTTGGTGTGTCGGGCAACACACGCCCCGTTGGAGCAAGTGTGATGCCACCGTGCGCTGCGTGCCCCTGCGCTACGCCGCCCCGGGCGGCGTGGCTTCATTTCATAGCGCATATCGCGTCGAGGAGATACGGCCGCTGTCAGGAACGGGTGCATATTTGCACAACACACCCGTGCGACCGCCGGCGCGCGCCTCGCCTTGACACCTCGACGACCGAGCCGCTACGGTCCCGCGCCCCGGTGCCGGTCAGGGAGAGGCATGAGCCGGAGCAAGACCCGACGACGCCACGGGCACGGCCCTGCCGTCCCGCCAGCAGGCACCTGCGGTCCGCGCCGGAGCGCTCCGTCCCGACGGGCCGCGCGGCCGCGACCCGCTCCCGGACCTGCGCGCTCGCGCGTGTCGCTTCTCGCTCCGCTCGCGGTCGCCGTCCTCACCGCGATCGCCTATGCGAACGCGCCGGGCAACGTGATCGTCCACGACGACTTCCATCCCGAATGTCGCCGTGACGTCGCTCGCCGAGCGCATCGCCTACCTGCCGTCGGCGGGCCTCGCCGTGCCCCTCGCCTTCGGCCTGGCGGCGCTGGCGCGTCGCCACGGCCCGCCCGCGGCCGTGGGGCTCGGCCTCGCGCTCGTGCTGCTGCTCGGTCCTCTCACGCTCGCCCGCAACCTCGCCTGGAGAAGCGGCCGGCGTCTTGTCGAGGCCGAGGTCCGGGCTGCTCCCGAGAGCGGCGACGCGTGGCGAATGTACGTGGGCGTCCTGCTCGACGAGGGCCGCCACGGCGAGATCGCGGACATCTGCGACCGGTACGCGAGCGCCCATCCGCGCAGCGCGCAGCTGCAGAACAGCTGCGGCGCGGCCTACGCCCAGGTCGGACGTCTCGACGACGCCGCCATCGCCTACCGCCGGGCCATCGACGCGGGTCTCGCCGACCACCGGGCCCGCCAACCTCGGCCGCACCTACGCCCGGATGGGACGCACCCAGGAGGCCGAGCGGGAGTTCGAGCTCGCGGCCGAGGCGGAGAAGGATCCGGCGGCGCACCACTACCGGTTGGGACTGCTGATCGAGCGGTTTCACCCGGAGCGACTCGACGACGCGGCGGCGGAGTACCACCGCGCGCTCGAGCTGCGCGCCGGATATTCGGCCGCGCAGGAGGCACTCCGCCGGCTGGGGCGCCGATAGCCGCACCGTCCGGCGAAAAAAAACCCCGATAGCCGTCCCGGCTATGCGCCGGCCCGCCGGTGACACGCGGGGGCTATCGGGGTTCGGTGGTGCCTGGGTCCCCGTATGGGTGACCCAGCGACGTTCCGTGGGTCCGCCCTAGGGGGCAACCACCTCACAGATCACCGTAGGGGAATACGTCACTGGATCACCTCCTTTCTTCGGCGAGAAGACCGGGCGGGCCCATGCCCCGCCGCCGGGATCGGACCGCCGCTGCCCTTTCCCGGCCCCCGATCACCGGCTGTATCGCCAGCGCCGGGCCCTGTGTGGAGCCCGATCGGGATGCCATGCCGCGAGGCTACCCTCGCGGCCGGGGCCTGTCCACATCCGGACGCGCCATGGATTGACTTCGGCCCTGCCGGCGGTTCTGATCTCGCCGGTGGCCGCACGGATCGAGGTGAGCCCGGAGAGTGATCACGAGTTCCGGGTGACCGTGATCGATGGGGTGCAGCGGACGGTTCACCGCGTCACCGTGTCCGCCTCCTACTACGAGAAGCTGACCGGCCGGCGCATCGCGGCCAAGGAGCTGGTGCGACTCTCCTTCGAGTTCCTGCTCGAGCGCGAGCCGATGGAATCGATCCTCCAGGCGTTCGATCTGCCGGTGATCGGCCGCTACTTCCCGGAGTTCGAGCGCGAGGTGAGGCGGCGTCTCGAGTCGGGCGCATCGGGATAGAGGGACGGGCCACGGGAGGACACCATGGCGGACGACGGCCGACCAGACCCCTACCTCAGCCGGCGCGCGTTCCTGCGTGGCGCGTCCGCGGGTCTGGCCGCCGGCGGCCTCACGCTTGCCGGCGGGTGCAAGTACGGCACCCAGCTCTTCCTGATCAGTGACGTGCCGAAGGCAGAATCGCAGCGCCCGGCCTGGGCCGGGTCGCGCGTCCAGCGCTACCGGCCGCTCGGGCGCACCGGCTTCCAGATGTCGGACATCTCGTTCGGCTGCTCGGGCCTGGAGGACGCCGCGGTGGCCCGGCGAGGGGTCGAGCGGGGCATCACCTACTTCGACACGTCGCCCGACTATTCCCGCGCCGGCTCGGAGATCGCGCTGGGGAGCGGCATCCGCGCCACGCCGCGCGACCGCCTGTTCATCGTCTCCAAGTTCTGCACGCCCGACGGACATCTCGCCACGGACACGCCCGTCGCGGCCGTGATCGAATCGGTCGAGGCGAGTCTCCGCCGGCTCGGGATCGACTACCTCGACCTCTGCCACATTCACGCCTGCAACTCCCTCGATCGCCTGATGGCCCCCAACATCCACGAGGCGTTCGATCGGCTGAAGGAGGCGGGCAAGGTCCGCTTCATGGGAGTCTCGAGCCACACGCCCGACCTGGAGACGGTGATGGCCCACGCCGTCGACAGCGGACGGTTCGACGTCATCATGGTCGCCTACAACTTCCGCAACTGGCCCGACCTGACCAACATCTTCCGCCGGGCGCGCGAGAAGGGCGTCGGCGTCGTCGCGATGAAGACCCTCAAGGGCGCCCGGCACACCCAGCTCGCCGACTTCACGCCCACCGAGCGCGAGTCGTTCGCGCAGGCGGCGTTCAAGTGGGTGCTCTCCAACCCCGACGTCAGCGGCCTCGTGGTCACGATGAGCCGCCACGAGCAGATCGACGAGTACCTCTACGCGTCGGGCCGGGAGGTGGCGCCGGGGGACGTGAGCCTGCTCGAGAAATACGACCGGCTCGTCGCCCGCGACTATTGCCGCCCGGGATGTGGCGAATGCCTCGACGCCTGTCCGTACGGCGTACCGGTCGACGACGTGCTGCGCTACGCGATGTACGCCGAGAGCTACGGTCAGGAGCGGGAGGCCGCCCGCCTCTACCGCCAGCTCGATGCCGCCCGCCGCGCCGATCACTGCGCCGGGTGCAGCGCGCCGTGCGAGCGCTCGTGCCCCTTCGACCTCCCGATCCGCGACAAGATGGCCCGGGCGCATCGCCTGCTCGAATGCGCCTAGGCGCGCGTCTCTGGCGCAGCCTCCTCGCGGGCGCGATCGCGGTCGTGATCGTCACGGCCGCCGCGCGTGGGCACGCGACCGTCCGCCGGGTCGCGGAGCGCGGGCCACCGACGCTCGTCGTCGGAGGAGTCTTCACGCTCGTGTCGCCGCCCATCATGGTGGTGAACGGCCTGCGGCGGCGGAGCATCCGGCTGCAAGCCTGCCAGCTCGGGCACGGCGTCAAGATGCTCGTCGCCGGCACGGTGCTCCTCCCGGCCGGGCTCGTCCTCGCGCCGTTCGCTGCCGACGCCATTCCCGGCGCATGGATGGACGGCATCGTGGATGCGATGCAGGAGGACTACTGCACGCGCCCCGTCACGAGCCTGATGCCGTAGCGGCTCAGAAGACCTCGACCTCGGACAGCACCCCGTAGTGGTCGGAGGGCCAGAGCGCCTTCCCATCGGCTCCGCGGTCAGGCTGGTCGAGGATGACGCGGCTCGCACGTACACGGACTGGTGCGTCCGCGCCCGGGCCGACGAGCACGTAGTCCACCCGCCGTCGCGCCGCGGGAGCTTCGACCCGGACCGGCTGCCACACGGTGAACCCCGGGACGTCCGGGTTCGCCGTGCGGAACGTGTCGACCAGGCCGTCGTCGGCAAGGAGATGCTTCACGCCCGAGGTATCGGGGGTGCTGTTGAGGTCCCCCATCAGGATCAGCGGCGCCCGTCCACGTCGTCCCTGGAGGAGCCTGGTCAGGCTCCTCAGCTGACAGGTGCTGCTTCCCGTGTGCGTCGAGCAGGCGTCGAGCGGGCCCCAGGGCGTCTCCAGCTTGGCGCAGAGAAGCACGCGCCCATACCAGTGATCGCACGAGCTCAGGCGTATTACGTTCCATGCGACGATCGGAAAGCGACTCAGGACGGCGGGGCCCTCGTCGAATCCCATCACCCAGCTCGCGAGGCGTCCCACCCAGCGATAGCCCGCGGGGGCGCGGACGTGGTGAAGGCCCAGCGCGGTGGCGAGCCGGCCGGCAACGTCGCCCCGTCTCCGTCCCGAGGACGCCTCCTGCAAGCCGATCAGGTCGACGTCGAGGCCGCGAAGGGCCTCGATCGTCATGGCCAGCCGCTCCTCGAGGTGCTGGCCGTCACCTCGCAGGCCGAAGCCGCCATGGAGCATGTTGTAGGTGACGACGCGAAGCGGCCGTGGCGGGTCCGCACCCCGCACCGGCCGCGCGGGGGCGAGCAAGAGGCCGCAACAAGCGACGATTCGAGCCCACCTCATCGAACCCGCCCTCCTCCGCAGTGTACCCGAGCGCCTGGGCACGCTCGACACGCACGGATCGACGACCACCGCGCGCGCTCCTGGATCATTCGCCAGCGACGGTCTATCGTCTCTCGGGATGGCGAGTGGCAGGCCGATCGTCGTGCTCGGCCTGCTCGGCCCACTCACACTCCAGGGGTGTCCGTCTCGTGACCCGCCGGGCGAGTCCCGCATCGTGCGGGGTGCCGGTACGGCCCGCGGTCCGCGTGCCGACGCCGCACTCGAACGCGCGGTCTACGAACTCGTCAACAGGCACCGGCGTGCCCGCGCTCTCGCCCCGCTCGCCCTCGATCCGCGCATCAGCCAGGAGGCCCGGGGCCACAGCCTGGCGATGGCGGACGGCACGACGTCCTTCGGACACGACGGGTTCGCCGAGCGGGTCAAGGCCCTCGGCCACGTCATGACGTGCCGGCGGACGGCGGAGAACGTCGCATCCAACCGGGGCCATCGCGACCCGGCATCCGAGGCCGTGCACGGGTGGCTCGAGAGCCGGGCGCACCGGGAAAACATCGAGGGGCCGTACGGCCTGACCGGTATCGGGGTCGCGCGCAACGCGGCGGGCGAGGTGTTCTTCACCCAGATCTTCGTCGGCCGCTGAAGGACCTGGAGAGAGATCATGTCAGACACCGGAACCCTCGCCGCACGCATCCAGGCGCTCGAGGACCTCGAGGCGATCAAGCGCTTGAAGCACCGTTACTGGCGCTGCCTAGACCAGAAGCGCTGGGACGAGCTCGCCACCTGCTTTGCCGCGGACGCGACAGTCGATTACGGGAGCGGCCGGTATCGGTTTCAGGGCGTCGACGCGATCATGCAGTTCCTCCGCACGTCGCTCGGCGAGGAGTCGGGCACCTTCGGCATCCACCACGGCGGCCATCCCGAGATCGAGCTCCTCGGCCCGACCGCGGCGCGGGGCACCTGGGTGCTCTACAACTTCCTCTTCAACCCCGGTCAGAAGCGGAACGTTCGCATCGGCGCCTACTACGCCGATGAGTACGCGAAGGTCGACGGGGAGTGGAAGATCCGCCACACCGGGTACGCGGCGCTCTTCCACGAGGAGTGGAGCCGCGACGACACGCCGAGCGTCAGAGTGCTCGTCCCGTCGCACGTCCGGGTTTGACTGGCGCTCCTTCCTCCTGCGCTGGAGCCGCGAGTGGCTCGCGTCCGGCGACAGCGCGCGCGACGCGCTCCCACCCGGGATGCGCGAACTGTCGTTGACATAAAGACGGGATGTATTTACAAGACGTCATGCGCCTCCTCAACGTTCGCCTGCGTTCGGAGGATGCCGCGCGCGTCGCGGCGCTACGTGCGCGGCACGTACCAATCTCACAGCTCGTGCGCGACGCCATCCGCAACGAGTACGAACGTCTGCGTCGCCCCTTGCGGCCCCGCGACGTCGACGCGCTCCTGCGGGCTCTCTACGAGCGTCATCCCGATCCTCCTGGCCTCGCGCCGCCTTCCGTCGATGTCCGCGACCCCCGCGCCGTGCGACAGGCCGTTGTCCGGCGCCTCCGTCGCCGCGGACGGCAAGGGTGATCCTGCTCGACACCAACGTCCTCGTCGCGTTGACGGATCCCCGCGAGCGGCTGCATCGGCGGGCCGCTCGCGACCTGCGCCGTCTGGCCCGCTCGCCGCTTGGTGTACCGCTCCCCGTGCTGACCGAGGCCTGCTTCTTGCTGCCCCGTGCACACCACCGCGCCCGCTTGCGCGATTTGCTCCAAGCCCTCTCGGCGGGCCCCTGCCCGATCGCCGACGACGCAGGACTTCGAAACGACATCTTCGCATGGCTCGTGGGCTACGCCGATCACGAGCCCGACTGGGCCGACGGTTATCTGGCGGTCGTCTGTGGCCGCGAGCGTCGCTTCAAGGTGTGGACCTACGACCGTGAGTTCCGGACGATCTGGCGCCGGCCCGACGGTTCGCGCATCCCTCTCGCGGTGTAGAGCGCCGGGCCTTCTTGGTTAGGCCCCGCGACCCCTTGCAGTAGAGCCTATCCCGGGCAATCGCGCCCGTCTACGGCGACGCGGGCTGCACCGCGCGCTCCACCGCGACCCGCAGGCCATTCAGCACGGCGTTGCCCGAGAGCGGGTCGAGGACGAGCTCGTCGGCGAGGCGGTTGCTGTTCGCGCCCGCGTGCGCGGAGGCGACCGCGAGCCGAACGTCCGTGAGGTCATGCCCCCAGCCGTGGGGGATGCTCATCACGCCCGGCATGATCGCGTCGGTCACCTCGACCGGCAGCTCGATCGCACCCACGCGCGAGGTGACGCGCGCGAGCTCGCCGCTGGCGATCCCGAGGCGCGCGGCGTCCGCGGGATGGAGCTGCGCCGTGCAGCGCGGGTTGCCCTTCACGAGCACGCGGAGGTTGTGCATCCAGGAGTTGTTCGAGCGGAGATCGCGCCGGCCGATGAGCACCATCTCGCCGTCGGAACGCTCGAGCGCCGCGCGCAGGCGCTCGACGTCGGCCGCGATGGGCTCGGGGGCAAGCTCGATCCTGCCCGACGGGGTGCGCAGCACCTCGGGGATGCGCGGCTCGAGCGGGCCCAGGTCGATGCCGTGGGGGTTCGCCTCGAGGACGGCGAGGCTGAGTCCGCCCGGGTTCGCCCCGAAGGCGTCGCCGTACGGGCCGGTGCGCAGCAGGAGGTCGAGCAGGCGCTCGGGACCGCGCCGAGGTGCGAGCAGGGACCGGATCTCCACCGGGTCGCGGCCGTGGATCGGCGAGGCGGGCGCGGCGACCTCGTGCTCCACGCGCTGCATCACGACGAAGTCGTCGAGCGCGGCGATGTCGGCGCCCTCGCCCTGACCGGCGACGATCGCCGCCAGGCGAAGCACGGTCTGCCACTCGGACGGGTGTCCCGCAGGCGGATCGAAGGTTGGCGGCGAATACGTCGCGACGTTGCGGATCGCGAGCTGCCGCAGGATCACGTCGTAGTGAGACTGCTCGAGGGGCGAGAGGCCGGGCAGGATCACGTCCGCATGACGCGTCGTCTCGTTGACGTAGATGTCGAGGCTCACCATGAACTCGAGCGAGGCGAGCGCCCGGTCGAGACGCGCGCCGTTGGGGGTGCTGAGCACCGGGTTGCCGGCGACCGTGACCAGCGCCCGGATCTGCCCCTCGCCGGGCGTCTCGATCTCCTCGGCAAGGCAGGCGGCCGGCAGCTCGCCGTACACCTCGGGCGCCTCACGCACCCGGCTCCGCCGGCGACCGAAGCGCACGCCCTTTCCCCTCCCGGGCGTGCCGCGCGTGTGCGGGCTGCCGGTCGCGGCGCGGGTGAACATCGCGCCTCCCACCTCGTCGAGGTGGCCGGTGAGGACGTTGATCACGTCCACCAGCCAGCTCGCGAGCGTGCCGAACTCCTGCGTGCAGGTGCCGATGCGGGCGTAGACGGCGGCGCGCTCTGCCCGGGCGAGCTCGCGCGCCAGTCGGCGGATGGTCGCGGCATCGATCCCGCAGCGTCCCGCGACGGCCTCGGGGGCGAAGGGCCGTGCGAGCGCCTCCACTTCCTCGACCGCCGCCGTGTGCTCGGCGAGGCGGCCGAGCCGCACGAGGCCGTCGGCGAACAGCGCGTGGACGATGCCGAAGAGGAAGTAGGCGTCCGTCCCCGGCCGGATGAAGTGGTGCTCGCTCGCCTCTGCCGCCGTGCGGGTGCGGCGCGGGTCGACGACCACCACCGTTCCGCCGCGCCGCCGGATGGCCCGCAGCCGGCCCGGCACGTCGGGCGCCGTCATCAGGCTCCCGTTGGATACGAAGGGATTGGCGCCCAGGACGAGCAGGTAATCGGTCCGGTCGAGGTCCGGCACGGGCGTGCTGAGCATCGTGCCGAACATGAGCCCCACCGCCACCTGCTTCGGCATCTGGTCGACGGTGCTCGCCGAAAAGAGGTTCTTCGTCCCGAGCGCGCGGAGAAGCGCCTGGCCGTAGAGGCTGAGCGCCAGGCTGTGCACGCTCGGGTTCCCGAGGTACACGCCAACCGCATCGCGGCCGCGCTCACGGATGATGGGGACGAGGCGCCGCTCGATCTCGGCGAAGGCCTCGTCCCAGGTGGCGGGCTCGAGCATGCCGTTGCGCCGGACGAGCGGGGTCCGGAGGCGGTCCGGGTCGGCGTCGAGCTCCTTCAGCGCGTAGGCCTTGGGGCAGATGAAGCCCCGGCTGAAGACGTCCGCCTCGTCGCCCCGGATGCTCACCACCTCCCGGCCGCGGCTGCGGATCTCGAGCCCGCAGGTCGCTTCGCACAACGGGCAGACGCGATAGCTGGTGCGTTCGTCAGGCATCCCATGGCCTCCGTTTCGCCGGGCGCGCTGAAACGCGCGCGCGGCGGCCCTTCATGCGCACGGCTCTAGCCGAGACGGAGGGATCGTACCAGGGGGCTACCTTGCCAGAGGACGTGGAGGCGCCGCATGTCCCCGATCAGCGAGAAAATATCTTGCGGACCTTCGCCAGATCGAGCACGAACCCGGGGATCGCCTCGCTCGCGAAGCGCTTGCCTTCGGGCTCGATCTCGACGTAACGGCCCGCGCGCAGCCGCCAGAACGTCATGGCGTCACGCTCCGGGTCCATGAGCCAGTACTCGAGGACGCCGAAGCGCTCGTAGTCCGCCTTCTTCGTGATGCGGTCGTAGCGCCGCGAGCCCTGCGACACGACCTCGACGACCAGCGCCGGGGGGCCGACGAGGCGGTCGCCCGCCCGGGCCCAGTGCTCAGCCGTCATGAAGAGCACCTCCGGCCGGTAGACGAAGTCGCGGCCCTTCGCCCGGCCGAGGTGCATGTCGGTCTCCGCCAGCAGCTGTCCGATGGGATGCCGAGTGAGGAACACGTTGAGCTGCCTGATGATCTCCATCGTGACAGCCTGATGCCGCATGCGCGGGCTCGGCGACATCACCACCACCCCCTCGACCAGCTCGTAGCGGTACCCGTCGTCGGGCCGGTCGAGGAACTCGTCCGCCGTCATGCGGAGACCTTGGAGGGTCCCCTCGGCGCGCGCCTCCGCCCAGCCGGGCTCCATCAGGACCGGGTCGTTAGGGTGGCGATCCGCCTCGGTCAATCGCTGCTCCCATGCATGCGCCTTTCGGCGCATCGTTCGTGCGCCGAGCTCCCAACCCACTGGACGACGGCGGGATGGTCGCCGGGCTCGGTTCACGGCGCGTGATGCTAACCCCGGGCGGGCCGCCTCCGCAATGCACACGACGGACAGCGACCGAACCTTCTTGGCTCGGCCCCGCCGTTGCGGTAGAGCGCGGCATTGCGACAGCTAGACCTCTTCGCGGAGCGGACGCTCCATGTCGTGCGCGCCAGGCGGGCGCTCCGCGACTTCGACCTGGCGGCGGCGTGTGAGGAGTTCCGGGCGACGCTCGCCGACTTCCCGTCTGACAGCGCCGCGCGGCAGGAGCTGGAGTGCGCGTCGGCCCTCCTCGCCCGGCGTGACCACCTCGCGCAGCAGCACGGAGACATGCTGGGCGCGGTGATCGCCCTGCGCGACGAGGTGCCGCCCGAGCTCCTCGCTGCGTGGCACCGAGGCGTGGCGCGCGAGGCCGAAGCGCTCCACGGCGCCGGGTGCATTGTTCAGCGGGAGCCGGCCGGCGTTTACTGGCTCCTCGGCGGCGACCTCGAGCAGGGCGAGCGTTCGTTGCGCGCGACGCTCGCCCGCGATCCTGGGAACGCGCGGGCGCGCGCGGCGCACGGCGATGCGCTCTATCGGCTGGGTGACGTCGGCGGCGCGCGGGTGGAGTACGCCCGGGCCTTCGCGGAGCGCCCGGACGGCGTAGCGCTCGAGCGCATCGCCGATCCGGAGGTCGCCGCCCTCGGCGCGGCAGCGGCCTGCGAGTACGAGGTCGATGGAGATCCCGTCTTCTGGGTGGCAGCCGTCGGAGCGGTGGAAGGGATATTCGACGTTCCACCACCGACGCTTCCCGGGCTCGCAGACGAGCCGACCGCGCCCGGCCTCCTGTTCTACCGGGCGATGGCTGAACACCGCGCCGCGCGGACGCACGCCGAGCGGGTCGCGATCCGGGAGCGGATGAGGCGCCTGAGCCCGACGCTCTTCGCCAGATACCTGGAGCGACGAAGGTGAGCCCGCGCGGCCGCCGAGCCGCTCGTGGGCAACACTTGTAGCGGACTCTCGACGCCACGACTCGGCGACTACCTGTGGCCGGCGGCGGGCGCTAGCGTGCTGCTCGCGACCGTCACGGCGCTGTGCGTTGCGGCGGCGCGCGGGCAGCCCACTCCTGTGCCCGCAACCACGGCAATTGCGCGTCGCGGATCGCAGCTGAGGACCGAAGACGGAACATCGGATCCGAGTAGCCGACCCGTGGCGCGCCTCACGCCCGCCCCGCGGACCGAGATGGGCGCCGGTCGCCAACATCGTGACTTGTACCACGTCGGTCAGGCGGGGGTGGCGGCGGCGCTGCGCGGCTAGCTAGCGTACGGGTGTCGGGGAACGAGAGACTCCCAGCGCGCCGTTCGGCTCACGGAGTCCGACAGTCACACGATTCCGTCCCGTTCTGGAGGATCGAGCTGCACGCGGCCCCCGGCGGGCAGGGGCCCGGTGTACAGGTATTCGCAGGCGAGGTCGTGCAGCTCTGCGCCGGGTCCACGCAGGCGCAGGTCCGGATGTCGCCTCGGCTGTCCGGCCCCAGGTGGAACGCCTGACAGACCTCGTTCCCGAAGCACGCGCCTCCGCACTGCCGATAGTCGGATGACCCGCACGGCGTGACGCCGTTGGGAAAGCAGCCGCACGAGTTGGTGTAGGGCGTGAAATCGTAGTCCACTCCGCACTGCTCGCCCGCGGGGCAGGTCCCACCGCAGAGGGGCGGCTCGGCGGGACCAGTGCACGCGGTTCGGATCAGTGTCGTGGTCGTGGTGGTGGTCGGCACACGCGGTGCCGTTCCTTGGCGCCCTGCAATGAGCGGCATCCCGCTTGATACCGCACCGCGTGCCCTTGGCGGTCGTAACGCAACAGGTGACGAAGCCTGGCCTCCCGCACGTCGACCGCGCCGCGCATCTCTTCACCGCCCCTGCGCAGCTCCCGTTTTGCAGGGCGGCGCTCGCCTGCTCGACGGCGCACTTCACGTAGGCCCCATGGCTCGTCGTGGCGTCACAATCGCACCGGTCCGCAACGAACGCCCGGGCATTGGCGATGTCGGACCGGTCGGGGTCTGCGTGGGATCGCATGCGGCGAATCCGGCGCGGCCGGCCGCGACCAGCGACATGTGTGCACGGCCCCCCCGTAGCTAGTGCGGGCCGCCGCGCCTCAGAAGCAGGGCGGGAACGTCGCGGGGAAGGTCGTCCCGACGACGTTGCCGGTCCAGCAATTGCCCGTCCCGCTGGTGTCCCAGGCGAGATCGACCGCGAACACGGGGTTGATGAGCGGCGAGGGATTCGCGCCGTTCCCGGTCGCGTGGTTGAAGAGGATGCGGTTGAAATCGGGGTTCGGCTCGATGTCGAGCGCGTTGCACTGGTCGGGCGTGAGGTTGTTCGCGACGCAGAAGTTCGCGACCGCGATGCCGAACGAGTCGTTGCCCGTCACGACGTTGTGGTCGACCTGGTTCCGGTCCGTGGCGAGGACGAGGAGGCCGGTCCCCGGCGGCACGGCGCAGACCTCGTCGCTCGGGTCGAGGCAGCTGTTCGGTTTGTTGTTGTCGTGGCTGAAGTTGTGGTCGACGCGGTTGTCGGCGTTCTGCTTCACGTCGAGGAAGACGTTGGTGAACGTCAGCACGCCGCCCGTGTTCCCGGTGGCCTCGTTGTGGTCGACGCGCGAGTGCGAGCAGTTCTCGAGCTCGAATCCGCTCACGTTGCCCGTCGCGCGGTTGTGGTCGACGCGGACGTCGTGCGACTGCCCGATGTAGATGCCCGTGTCGTTGGCGCCGGTGGCGACGTTGCGGCTCACACGCCCGGGGCCGCAGTGCGACGGGAAGATGCCGTACTCGGCGTCGTCGTTCGCACTACAGGAGGTGACGCTCCAGTCGTCGACGCAGAAGAGGAAGATGCCGTCGCCACCGAAGCCGTTTACGGTGAGGCCAGTGACGCGCGCACCGCGGATACGCTGGGAGGCGTCACCGATACACGTGGCGCCGTCCGCGCCCTGCTTCGCGATGGCGATCCCCTGATCCTGTCCGCCTGCGTTCTCGAGCACGACGGCGCCGGCGCCGCCGGCCTGGGCCATGAGCGTGATGCCGTCCTTGTCGACCACGACGGCGCACATGTTCCCCGGCTCGGTCGGGCAGGGCCGCCCCGCCTCGTGATACGTGCCGGGCGCGATCATCACGATGTCACCCGTGCTCGCCTGATCGACCGCCGCCTGAATCGAGTGCCCTGACTTCACGTGGAAGACGCGGGCGGCCGTCGGGAGCGCCCCTCCGAGCAGCAGCAAGGAGGCCAGTGCCAGAGCCATGCGCGTCATGTGTTTCTCCTTTCCGCGTCGACTGCGGGGGCCATACCGCCATGCCGTCGCGGGCGTCAATGTCTAATAGGCCCACTGAGCTTGAACTCTTCGTGAGGAGCCGTCGCGCGCGGTGCGTTCGACCGTCATCAACCCGCTGAACCGGCCAAACGTCAGACCGGTCGCGACCGAATGGCTAGACCGAATGGCTCGATTGACCCGGGCCTTCGAGGGCTGGTACTCGGACGAGAGTATCCAGG
>WNEX01000314.1_pt1 | contig 44305 bp, 40 predicted proteins | sample 5399841 | NCBI WGS metagenome assembly WNEX01 (sample SAMN13153337, study PRJNA577476) | soil metagenome | isolation source: 40 cm grassland meadow soil 2 days after 1st rain plot 5 | place: USA:California | collected 2015-09-18 | reverse complement strand
CTCACACGCAAGCGCTCGGAGGGCACGCTGCACATCGCCCCCGCGCTCAGGCCCGACGGGCGCCAGATCGCGTACTTCAGCGAGAAGAACTCGTTCTTCGTCGATCTCTATCTCGCCGACGCGGAGACGGGCAAGGTGCTGCGGCGCCTGGTGAAGTCCACCCTGTCGAGCAACTACGAGAGCCTGCGCTTCATTAACTCGGCGGGCTCCTGGTCGCCCGACGGCCGCTACTTCGCCATCGCGGCCAAGCGTCGGGATCGCGACGACCTCGTGATCCTGGACGTGAAGAAGGACGAGGAGGTGCGCCGCATTCCGCTGCCCTTGAACGGGCTCACGACACCGTCCTGGTCGCCCGACGGGAAAGAGCTGGTGTTCTCGGGCTACGACGGCGGCATTTCGGACCTGTTCGTGGTCAACGCGGACGGCTCGGGCCTGCACCGCCTCACCAACGACAAGTACGCCGACCTGCAGCCGTCCTGGGCGCCCGACGGCAAGACGATCGCCTTTGCGACGGACCGCGGGCCCAAGACCGACTTCGACGCCCTCAAGTTCGGCAACATGCGGATCGCCTTGTTCCATCTCGACAAGGGCACGATCGAGCTGCTGGGGCACATGGATCAGGGGAAGAACATCGACCCCGCCTGGGCGCCCGACGGCCGGTCGCTCGCGTTCGTCTCCGACCGCTCCGGCATCAGCAACGTCTTCCTGTACGACTTGGGCGACGGCAACATCTTCCAGCTCACCGACGTGTACACCGGCGTGTCGGGCATCACGCCGCTCTCGCCCTGCCTCTCCTGGGCGCACGAGGCCGACCGGCTCGCCTTCGCCTATTACGAAGAGGGCGAGTATAACGTCTACGCCGTGGACAACCCCCGCTCGCTGCGGCGGCAGCCCTATCAGCCGCCCGCGACGATGCCGGTGACGTCGTTGCTCGCCGCCCAGCAGCACGAGGCCGGGCAGGCGGCGAAGCCCGCCGGTGAGGCGGCCGCGCCCGCGCCCGCGGAGGAGCAACGCGGCGGCGCCTCCGTGTACCGCTCCCCCACGGGATTCCGTGCCTCTGGGAGCGCGCCGCAGAGCTCCGACTCGGGCGCCGGACCCGCCCCCGTGTCGGTGAAGGCGCTGCTCGACTCCTCACCCGCGCTCCCCGACACGACCGAGTTCACGCTCAAGGATTACCATACGCGCTACACGCCCGATTACGTGGCCCGGCCGACCGTGGGGTACGAGCGCAACAATTTCGGTCGCGGCTTCTTCGGCGGCACCGCGATCTCGCTGTCGGATATTCTCGGCAACCACACGATGGTGTTCTCCGGCTCGGTGAACGGGCGGCTGAGCGAGGCACAGGTCCTTGCCGCCTACATCAACCAGGCGCACCGGCTCAACTGGGCGTTCGGCGGGTCGCAGCAGCCGCTGTACTTCTATCTGCCGACGACCGTGACGCCGAACACGGACGGCACGACCACGTTCACACCCCAGATCGAGCGGTTCGTGATCCGCGACTTGTTCGCGCAGGCTTTTTATCCGTTCAACCGGTTCACGCGCGTAGAGCTGGGCGGCCACTTCTCGAACATCAGCCAGTCGGTCCTGCAGGAGCACTTCCTGTGCGATCCCTCGTTCTGTCAGTTCCAGGACGAGGCGACACTCGACCTGGGGTCCGTCACCTATTACGGACCTCAGGTGGCCCTCGTACACGACAACTCGCTGTTCGGATTCGTCGGGCCGTTCGCCGGAGCGCGCTCGCGCTTCGAGCTGTCGCCCAGCTTCGGAGACTGGAGATTCACCGCGGGATTGGCCGACTGGCGGCGCTACTTGTTCTTCCGGCCGTTCACGCTCGCGGTGCGCGGGCTGTTCTTCGGCCGCTTCGGCCGCGACGCCGAATTGTTCCCGCAGTACCTCGGGAGCACGGAGCTGCTGCGCGGCTACACGGCGGGCTCGATCCTCAATAACGAGTGCCTGAACCCCAGCTCGAGCAGCAATGGAGTCACCGGCTGCAGCAACCTGGACCAGCTCATCGGCTCGAAGATCGCCGTGTTCAACGCGGAGCTGCGCTTCCCGCTCACGCGCAGCCTGGTGCTCGGATTCCTTCCCGTGGGCCTGCCGCCCATCGAAGGCGCTCTGTTCTACGACATAGGACTCGCCTGGAACGGCACGTCGTGCGATGGGTCCCCGGGCTCGTGCGTCGTGTGGAACCGCGGGACCCAGGATCAAGAGGTCTACCGCACGCCCTTGAGGAGCTGGGGTGGCTCGATCCGCATGAACTTCCTGGGCTTCGTGGTGCTGCGGTTCGACTATACCAAGCCGATCAATCGTCCGGACCACCCCAACGCCTACTGGACAGTGAGTCTTGGGCCGACGTTCTAACTCCGCACGGCTAAAACACTTGTCCTGGCCTCGCCGGTTGCCTATCTTGTCCGGCGAGGCCTTTTGCGTATCCGCGGATCGTACCTCGTCCTCATCAGCCTGACGCTCTGGGGCTGCCGGTCCCGGGCGCCTGCCGCAGCATCGTCCCAACCACAGGTAAAACAAGCAGTTAGCAAGGCAGCCGCCGGAGCGGCCCGCACCGCCGGGGTGGCGATCCGCATCCCCGCCAAGGGCGGGGTTCCCCGCGTGTACCGCCTGCCGAGCCTCGTCGAGATCCCGACCGCGATCCGCGGCCGGCTGCCCCAGGTACGGCGCGTGATCGGGCTCGACCCGGAGGCGGAGTTCCTCTACGTCACCACGCCCCAACGGGACACCACCAGCAAGCGGAAGGGCGCGAAAGCGAAGAGCGACACCACGCTCAAGAGCGATGTGCTCGCGCTCGATCTCGGCAGCGCGCGCGTGGACACGGTCGCGACGGCCATCGAGCAGGCAACGCTCGGCCCGGACGGTACCTTGTACACGGTGGACGCGAAGGGCCGCGTGGTGTCGGTGGCGCGGCGCGTGCGGGTCGCATGGCCACAGCCTCTGCCGGCGGTGCCGCAGCAGCTGTTCGGGGCCGCCGACCAACGGCTCGTCGCCGCCGACCCGCCCAAGCTCATCACCGCCGCCGCCGATCAGCCCCCCACCAGCCGGCCCCTGCCGGCGGGCAGCGACGTCGCCGCGACCCGCTGGGGTGACGTGGTGGCCGTGGCGACCGACTCGGGCGTTCTCCTGATGGATCCCCTGGGCCGGCGCGACGCTACGTTCATCGCCTTGAGCGATCACCCGCGCGCGCTGGTGTTTTCGCCTTCGGGCCACCGCATCTACGTCGCCCGGCGCACGGAGCCGGGGCTCGCCGCGATCGATCGGTTCGATCGGGAAGAGATCGACGGCGTCGCGCTACCGCTGCCCGCCGAGACGATCCGGCTGGACCCGCTGGGGCGCTGGCTCCTGGCCAAGCCGACCGGTGGAGACTCGGTATGGGTGGTGGATCTCCCCGTGAAGCGGCTGGTGGGGTCGGTACCGTCCACGTGGCGTGTGGACCTCCCGGCGATCGGGCCGGACGGCGCGCTGATCGTACCGCGGGGCGACGACATTGTCTCCTACCGGCCCGATTCACTCGCGGAGGCGGGGCGTGTGAAGGGCGGGGCGTCGGACGTCTGGCTGCTCACGGCGTGGCGGCCCCGAGGCGGCTACCGCGGCGCGTTCGCCGATGCCGATGGCGGCGCCGCCGCGCCCGCGGATCAGGGGACTGCCGCGGACACGGCGGGGCCCGAGGGTCCGATGTATGTGCAGGTCTCGACATCGCAGAACGAGGCCTGGTCGTCGGAGATGGCGCAGCAGCTCACGCGAGCCGGACTCGGGGCGCGCGTGCTCCAACCCAAGAATCCCGACGACGGCTACCGCGTGGTGCTCGGACCCTATCCCACGCGCGCCCAAGCCGAGGCGATCGGGCGCAAGCTCGGCCGCCCCTTCTGGATCTACCAGCCGACGCCGTGAGCGGTCGTCCTCTGCCGCGCTCGCGGCTCGACGCCCTTGTGCCCTCGCTCCTGACCGGACAGGCGCTCGTGGCATTGGTACCGGCAACCGGGGACCACGCGTGGGCCGCGGGGGCGGCGTGGGACGTGGCGCGCGCTGCGGCCCGGGGTGACCGCCGCGTCGCGCTCGTCGACCTGTGGCTCGAGCGTCCCACGCTGCACGAAGTGGTCGGCCTCAGCCCCGCCGAGGGCATCGTGGACGCGTTCGAGTACGACGTGTCCCTCAACAAGGCGGCGCATGAGGTCGACCGCGTGTTTTTCATCGCCGCGGGGACGGTCACCGCACACGCCGGCGACCTGTTCGCCAATCCCCGCTGGCGCAAGCTGCACGGCGGCTTCCGCTCGGAAGACGCCTTGCTGCTGTTGTATCTCTCCGCCGGCGCGCTGGCGCGCCTGTCGACCGTGCCGGACGGGCTGATCGTGCTCTCGGCCGACGGCTACGAGCCCGAGTCGTCGATCGGCCAGGGGATCACCGCCGCGATGGAGCGCGGCATCCCCCTGCTCGGCGTGGTACGGGAACGGTGGACGCCGCTCGCGACACCGGCCCCCGATCCGCGAGCCATTGCGCCGCCGCCAGGCCGGATCTCGGCGGCGGTGCGTCCGGGCCTCCGGACGGGCGTGTCGCACCGCCGGACCCGGCCCGTAGTCATCGCCGCGACGCTCGTCGCCGGCACGGCCGGCGGGTGGGCGCTGCTGGCCCGCGGCGCGGAACACCGCGCACCCAACGCCGCCGTACGCGCCGCCCCCATCCCCGCACCGGCTCCAGCTCCGCCCGCCCCCTCGCAGCCGCGCGTCGATTCCCTCGCCTGGACCGTGCAGCTCGCGGCCTACGCACGCCTCGACCGCGCGCTGGCGCTCGCCGACCGGCTCACAGCCGAGCGCATCACACCGTTCGTCACCCCAGTGACACTCGGTCCGCGGCGGGGGGGCACCGTCTGGTATCGCGTGCTCGCGGGCGGGTATCGCACGCGCGACTCGGCGGTCGCCGTGCGGGCCACGTTGTGGAATCGCCGGCTCGCCCAACGCGGACAGGGCGACGTGCTGCGGGCGCCCTACTCGTACGCGGTGAGCGGCACCACCCCGGACGAGCTGCGGGCGCGCGGCATCCCCGCCCTGGCGCGGGACGGCGACGGCCGCCTGCTGGTGGGCGCGCTCGAGACCCCAGAGCAGGGCGGCGTGCTCGAAGCGCGCCTCAAGCGTGCCGGCGTTCGCGCCAAGCTCGTCACCCGGATGAGGGCCACACCATGAGATTGACCCGGCTGGAGCTGGCGGGGTTCAAGTCGTTCGCGGGCGCGGTCGAGTTGCCGTTCGAGACCGGGGTGACGGCCATCGTGGGGCCGAACGGGTGCGGCAAGTCGAACATCTCCGACGCCGTGCGCTGGGTGCTGGGCGAGCAATCGCCGCGCCTGTTGCGCGGCGGCAAAATGGAGGACGTGATCTTCCAGGGCTCGACCGGCCGCCGCCCGGTGAACGTCGCGGAAGTCTCGCTCGTGTTCGACAACACGGACGGCACCCTCCCGATCGCGTACCAGGAGGTGCTCGTGACGCGCCGGCTGTCGCGCTCGGGACAGAGTGAGTACCTGCTGAACCGATCGCCGGTGCGGCTCAGGGACATCCAAGACTTGCTGCGCGGCACGGGCCTGGGTGCGGACGCCGCGGTCGTGATGGAAGCCAGGATGATCGAGGCGCTCCTGTCCGAGAAGGCCGAGGAGCGGCGTGCCCTGTTCGAAGAAGCGGCCGGGATCGGGTTGTACCGCGACCGCAAGACGAGCACCGAGCGCAGGCTGGAAGAGACGGCGGCGGACCTCGCCCGGCTCGAGGACCTGGTGAGCGAAGTGCAGACCCAGGTGCGCAGCCTGGCGCGCCAGCGCGGCAAGGCGGAGCGCTACGGCAAGATGACCGAGGAGCGCTTCGCGATCGCGCTCACACTGGTGCGGCGCGAGCTCGAGGACTTCGATCTGGCGCTGGGGGGCCTGGGGCAGCGCGCGGAGCAGCTGGCGGCGGCGCTTCCGGCGGAGCGGGCGAAGTTGGCGGACGCCGAGCAGGCGCGCGAGGCCGAGGTCCAGGCCCGGCACACCGCCGAGGCGCGGCGTACTGACGTGGAGCGCCGCCTGAACGAGGCGAGGCTGGAGGTGGGCCGCCTCGAGGGCGATCTCGCGCTCGCCGCGGAGCGGTTACGCAACGCCGGCCAGCGCCGCACCACCGCGGGTCGGCGGCGCGAGCAGGAGGCGGGGCGCGCGCAGCAGACCGAGCGCGAGCGGGCGGCCGCCGAGGCCGAGCGCGCGGCTGCCGAGCGCGACCTCGGTTCGGTGGGCCAGGAGCTGGCGGGTCGGACGGCGCGCGAGCAGGAAGTGCGCGACCGGTTGGTGGCGCAGCGCAACGCCGTGCGAGAGCTGGAGGAGGCGGTCCAGCGCCTGGCGGAGGCGTTCCGGGCGCTCGAGCTCGAGCGCGCGGCGCTCGAGCGGGAGCGCGGCGAGCTGGGCCAGCAGCTGGCCCACGCCTCGCAGGAGCGGGCCGCACGCGCGGAAGCCGAGTGGGCGGCGACGGCCGCCGTGGGCACGCGGGCACAGCAGGCCGCGGCGCTCGAGCTGGCGGCAGCGGAGGCCGCGGAGCACCTGGAGCGGGCCCGGCGCCAGGTGGCGGCGCTGAAGGAGCAGGAGACGCACAACCGGGCGACGCGGCGTCAAGCCGAGGAGGCGCTGGCGCAGGTGGCGGCCCGGCGCGACGCCCTGGCGGAGCTCGAGCGCCAGCGGGTGGGACTCGCCCCCGCAGCGCAGGCGCTGCTCAAGGAGAAGGCGCAGTTCGGCGACGCCGTGATCGGCCCGCTGTCGGATTTCGTGCGCACCGGGCGGCGCGACGCGGAGCTCGCGGAACAGCTCTTGGGCGAATGGCTGCACGCCGTGCTCGTGCGGGATGCGGCGGCGGTGGACGCGATCCGCCGCTGGCACGAGCAGGCGCAGCCGGGCCCCCTGGTGCTGCTCCCCAGCGTGCCGGGGCCGGCGCTCGCCGCCGACGGGCACCCCTTGGAAGAAGGTCTCCGCGTGGACGGGCCGGCGGCGGCGTGGGTACGCGCGCTGCTCGCGGGACACGAGGTGCTGGACGGCGAGGGCGGCGGGAGCCGCGCGCTGCGTCGCGCCAACGGCGCCGTGTTCCTCGCAGGTCGGACATCGGGGAAAGGCAGCCGCAGCGGGCCGCTGCAGCGGCGCGCCGATCTCGAGGCGCTGGCGCAGGAAGTCGCGGAGGCGGAAGCGGTCCGCGCGGCCGCCACGGCCGCGCTCGAGCGCACGCTCGCCGACCTCGCCGCGGCGGAAGCCGCGTTCGCGGCGGCCGGCGAGGCGTCGGAGCGGGCCCGTCAGCACGAGCTCGAGGCGGGAGCGTTGAAGGGCGACGCCGAGCGCGCCGCCGTCCACGCGCAGCGCGAGGCCGCCGACGCGACCGCGCAGGTGGAGCGCCTGTCGACCCGCCTGTCGGAAGTGGAGGCCCGGCTCGGCGCGCTGCACGGCGAGATCGAAACGCACGACGTGGAGCGCGTGCGGGTCGACGAGCGTCTGGGAGGTGAGCGGCAGCGCCTAGTCGAGCTCGAGACCGGACAAGAAGCGGCGCGGGAGCAGCGCGTGAAGTGGCAGGTGGATGCCGCCCAGGTGGAGGCACGGCTCGCCGCCGCGCGGGAGCGCGCGACGCGCGCCGCCGCTGAAACCGAGGAAGCCCGCCGCCAGGTCGCGACCCTCGTGGAGGAGATCGCGGCCCTGGACCACGATACCGCGACGCTCACGGCGCAGCAGGCGCAGTGGGAGGATACCCTGCAGGAGCGCCGTCTCGCGGTGGGCGCGCTCGAGGCGGCCGCGCGCAACGCCGCAACGCAGGTGGAGGAGGCGGACGCGCGCCTCGCCCAGGCGGAGGCCGCACTCGAAGCCGCCCGCGCGGCGCTCGAAGCCCGGGGTGCCGAAGAGCACAAGCTCGAGCTCGAGCGGACCGAGATTCTCGGTCGCCGGCGCGGTCTCGTGGCGCAGGTCGAGGCCGAGTGGCGCAAACCGCTGGACCAGCTGCTCGCCGAAGCGCCCGAAGTGGCGGGAGACCTGGAGTGGCTGCGTCAGGAGAACGAGCGGTTGCGGGCGGCGATCGACGCGGTCGGGCCGGTGAACGCGCTCGCGGTCGACGAGCACGGCGAGGAGATGAAGCGCCTCGAGTTCCTGATGACGCAGCGGGACGATCTCGTGGCCGCGCGCCAGTCGCTGCAGCAGGCCGCGCGCGAGATCGACCAGACGGCGAAAGCGATGTTTCTGGAATCGTTCGGCAAGGTGCGCGAGAACTTCCGCACCGTGTTCCAGACGCTGTTCGGCGGGGGGGAATGCGACGTGCGACTGGCCAACGAAGCCGAGCCGCTCGAGAGCGAGATCGAGATTCACGCGGCGCCCCGCGGCAAGCGCACCCAGCGTATTCACCTGCTCTCGTCGGGTGAGCGGACCCTCGTGGCCGTGTCGCTCCTGTTCGCGATCTTCCTGACCAAGCCCAGCCCGTTCTGCCTGCTCGACGAGGTGGACGCGCCGCTCGACGACGCCAACGTCGGGCGCTACGTGCGCCTGCTGGCCGAGTTCAAGGACCTGACTCAGTTCATCGTCATCACGCATAACCCCCGCACCATGCAGGCCGCCGACGCCGTCTACGGCGTCACCATGCAGGAGCCCGGTGTCTCGACCATCGTGGGCGTCCGGCTGGGTCAGATGGAACCGGCCTGAGTGGAGCTCGTTACCGTCGGGACCGGCACCGTCGCGCCGTCCGGGAGCCGGACCTCGGCGTGCCACTGGGTCGGCCGCGGCAACTTGAAGATCCTGCTGGACTGCGGGGCGGGCGCCCTGCACCGCCTGGCGCAATTCGGCCTGCCGTGGCACCAGATCACGCACGTCGTGCTGTCGCATTTCCACCCCGACCACTGGGGCGAGCTCCCGATGCTGGTGTACGCGCTCAAGTACACCACCGTGCCGGCGCGCCAGGAGCCCTTCGTGATCCTGGGGCCACCCGGGGTGGTGCGGCTCCTCAAGAAGCTCGCCGAGGGCTACGGCCCGTGGCTGCTCGACCCGGGGTTCCCCATCGGCATTCTCGACGTCCAGGCGGGCGAGCCGTTCCCGCTCGACAAGGACGTAAACCTCGAGACCTTTCCCGTGCCGCACTCCCAGGAGAGCGTCGCCCTGTCCCTCACCGCGCCGGAAGGGAGGCTCGTGTACACCGGGGATACGGGTCCTTCGAGCCAGCTGGCGCGCTGGGCCGCCGGGGCCGACCTGCTGCTCGCCGAGTGCTCGCTGCCGGCCCAGCTGGCGATGGACATCCACCTGACGCCCGAGCAGGCGGGCGACCTGGCCCGTGAAGCCGGCGCCCGGCGACTCGTCTTGACGCACTTCTATCCCCCGGTAGAGAATTCGGACCCGGCGCGCACGGCCGCGACGCACTTCGGCGGACCGGTGACGGCCGCGGGCGACGGCGACCGGTTCACCATCGGAGCGGGAGGGGGGAGTCGGTAGCAGTGCTGATCGTGATGCGTCACGGCGCGACCGAAGCAGAGGTCCGGCGCGTGATCGCGGTGATCGAGGAGATGGGCTACAAGGCGCGGCCCTTGCCGGGCGCCCAGCGCACCGCCGTGGGCCTGGTCGGCAACGACGGGCGGGTGGACGCGTCGCGCCTCGAAGGCCTCCCCGGCGTGCAGGACGTGATCCACGTCTCCAAGCCCTACAAGCAGGTGAGCCGCGAGTGGAAGAGCGAGAACACGGTGGTCCGGCTCGGGGGGGGCGCGGGGGTGACCGTGGGCGGGACCGAAGTCGTGACGATCGCGGGGCCGTGCTCGGTCGAGAGCGAGCGCCAGATCATCGAAGCGGCCCGGCTGGTGAAGGACGCGGGCGCCGTGATTCTCCGGGGCGGCGCCTGGAAGCCGCGCACCTCGCCGTACGCGTTCCAGGGCCTGGGCCGACCCGGGCTCAAGCTCCTGGCCAAGGCGCGCGAGGAAACCGGTCTGCTGATCTGCACCGAGGCGATGGATCCCGACGGGATCGGCTACGTCGCCGAAGTGGCCGACCTGATCCAGATCGGCGCCCGCAACATGCAGAATTTCTCGCTGCTCAAGATCGCGGGACGGGCCAAGAAGCCGGTGCTCTTGAAGCGCGGCATGTCCGCGACGATCGAAGAGCTGCTGCTCTCGGCCGAGTACCTGCTCGCCGAGGGGAATCACGACGTGATCCTGTGCGAGCGCGGCATCCGCGGGTTCGACACGGCCACGCGCAACGTGTTCGACCTCACCGCCATCCCCGTCGTGCACAAGCTGTCGCACCTGCCCATTATCGCCGATCCGTCGCACGGCACCGGCCTGCGGGACAAGGTGATCCCCATGGCCCGCGCAGCGGTGGCCGCGGGCGCGGACGGGATCATGGTGGAGGTGCATCCCAATCCCGAGCAGGCACTGTCCGACGGGGCGCAAACGCTTTATCCGGACCAGTTCGCCCAGCTGATGCGGGAAATTCGGGTGATCGCGGACGTGATCGGGAGGCGGGTGGCGGAGCCGGCGGGAGTGGGAGCGTGAGGCAATTGCGGATTGTCGCTTGCGGATTGCGGATTGTATGAGCGCGCTTCGCTGCGCGGACGCCGGGCTCCCCAACCGACGCCCGCCAATCCAATCCGCAATCCGCAATCCGCAATCCGCAATCATTGCGATCGGGCTCTCCCTCGCCCTCCAATCCCCCGACCCCTGGCCGACCCTCGACCACGCCAGCGCCGTGTATCAGACCATCACCAGCCTGTCGGCCGACTTCACGCAGGTCGTGACCAATCCGATGCTCGGCGCGCCCGACACAACGCGCGGCCGGTTGTACCAGATGCGCCCCAGCCGCTTCGCCATGCGGTTCACCGATCCCAAAGGCGACCGGATCGTGGCGGACGGACGATTCCTGTGGCTCTACACGCCCAGCACCACGCCGGGCCAGGTGCTGCGTTCCCGTATTCCGGAGTACGGCTCGACCGGCCCCAACCTGATCGGGCAGTTCGTGGAGCATCCCCGAGACCGCTACACGGCGCGCTACGTCCGGGCCGACTCGCTGGCGGACGGCGTGGCCGATGTCGTGGCACTCGTGCCCAAGGCGGACGACCAGCCTTACAGCGAGGCGACGATCTGGGTGAACCGGGACGACGGTCTGGTCCGCCGCCTCGACATCGTGGAGGCGTCGGGCCAGCGGCGCACGGTGCTGCTGCGGGACATCCGTGTGAACGGCGGCGTCCCGGGCCGCGAGCTCACGTTTTCGCCCCCGGCCGGAGTACGGGTCGTAGATCAGTAGGCCAGCGACCTCTTCAAACAGATCCTTCGTTCGCGCGCGTGGCGCGCGCTCGGTCCTCACCCTTTAATCCCCTCTGCCGTTCAATCCTCACCCCCTGTCCCCCTCTCCTTTCAGGAGAGGGGGAACGGCGTCCGTGCATCGTTCCCCGTCTCCCGAAGGGAGAGGGGGACAGGGGGTGAGGACGGTAGTGAGCGGAGCCTGTCATCCTAAGCGCCGCAGGCGCGAAGGATCCGCTTTCTAGACGGTCATCCTCACGTCACGCGAGCGCATCGCGTTGTTCTCGTTGTTCGAGTGAAAGCGCGTGACGACACGATACTCCCCCTCAAGATCGGGGTCACGTTGAATACTGAGAACGTCGGGCGTGGCGAAGTTTGGTAGGTAGCTGGCAGCGAGATCATATACGCGCCAATGCTGCTGTTCGGCCCGCAGCCAATAGGGTGATGGTCTCCCTGCGGCCCCAGAATACTGACCTCTCTTTGACTCCAGGTATCGAACCCAGGTCCGATAGATCTCCGCTTCGGGACCGCGGGCGCCGGAATCAGCCCAGCTGCGCGTGGTCGGAGTCGGTGCGGCCGTCCGAGGGCTCACGCAAGCAAGGAGGTCGCAGGCAACGACGATCGGAACGATGCGACCGAAGGAGGCGACGATCTGATCAGTAGGCCAGCACACGGTCGCGCCAGACCCCGTTCAGGTCTTCGGGGCGCACGCCGAGCAGGCGGGCCGCCGTGTGGAGCGCTCCGCCGAGGTCGAGCCCTGCGCTTACCAGCTCCCGAATTGCCGCAGGCCCCCCCTTTTCATATACCAAAGCGCACAACACCGCGGCGCCGTCGTACAGCACGTCGAGCGACCCTTCGCGTGGAGGCGGCGTCGTGATCGCGGTCTCGAGCGTGAGCTGCGGGTGCGTGCGCACGTAGGCCTCGAGTCCGGGCATGAGGTGCGCAAAGTCGAGGCCCGCCGACCCGCCCGTCCACGTCATAAGCCCCTCCAAGATGGCCGGCGCGGTACGGCCGCGACCGACTAGCGGCCCCAGGACGACGTGGGCGAGCTCGTGGCGATAGTCCTCACCGTGCGTGGAAGCGCCGACAAACACCTGACCATTGACGGCGTTCGCACGGCCACCTACGGTGTCCAAACCAATGGGGAAGAAGTCCAGACCCATCGCACTGAACGTGTCGATTATGTCGTCGGTGAAATAGTAGTCGATGGCAGGAGGAGGGATTCCGAAGGCGCGCGCGAGAGAATCGGCGAAGGCGGCGCTCTGCTCCGCACTGCGGCGCGCCAAGCGATGAATGGCCGGATACACGAACGTCACATGCTTGATCGTGTCATGGCGCCAGGCGCGCGTCAAGCGAGGTAGGGCGTTCGCGAGGACCCAGCGGCCCGCCTCGCGAGTCGCGTACAGGCGGTACAGCGCCAAGGGTTTGACTTCGCGCGTCGAGTCACCAACCGACGACACGAGCGCTCGGATCAGGTAGGTACTGTCCAGAGTCACCGCCGGAGCGAGATGGACTACGGTGAAATTGGTGAAGCCCTGATACACGTACCCGCTCAGCAGATCGAAGACCGGCCAGCGCTGCTGCTCGGCTGCGGACCAAAAAGGATTGGGGCGAATCGAGTCGTTGAGATGTGCGAGATAGGACCGATAGAGCGCAAAGATCTCGCGCTGCGGTGATCGCGCGGTGTCCACCCCGAACCCCACGGCCACGTGAACAGGAGGCACGGCCTGCTGGAGGTCCCGGGCAACCGAATGACCGATCACCGATAGACCGAGTGCTGCGAACAGCACCGACCCCATCCTACGCGTCCCGTTTCAAGTGCTCGAAGCCCGATTCCCTGCTGAGAATCTGCTCGTCCAACCAGTGATCGATGATGCTCCTTCGAAAGCGCCACTCCTTCCCCAGCTTCGCCGCCGGAATCCGCTTCTCCTGGGCCCACTTGTAAATGGTCTGCGGCGTGAGCCGCAGATAGGCGGCGACCTCCTCGATCGTCAAGATCTCGTTGTCGGGAGAGTGTCCGCGAGGCTCGTCGCCATCCCGTGTCATGGGCGCTCGCGGTGATGGGCGGAGTCGGCGACCGTGTCGACCGGGGAAAACGGGAGGCTGTGAAACCGGGGGAGGCTGTCGTGCTGGGCCGGTAGCGGCACGGGCTTCGCGTCTCCCGCCATGAGCTTGTTAACGGCGTAGATGATCGCCGCGTAGAAATTGCCCTGGTACGTGCCGAACACCCGGAAGGGCTCGTTACGGTCACCGAGGAACGGGCGCAGCGTCCACGCCAGCTGGATGCCCACGAACCCGAACAGCAGCGCCCACGCTCGCATGATGGTGAGCGCCTTGCGGGGATATACGCCGCGCTTCTCGCACACGACACTCAACCCCTCGTGCAGCGCGTACATCCCGAACAGGCCGGCCACTCCGGCGATCACGATGTTCAGGAGGTGCTGGAAGTAGTAGTTCGCGCCGGTGACAAGAAAGAACGCCGTAATGGGCACGAACGCCGCGAGGAGCACGCACGTGAGCGCCAGCGCGCCGAACACGAGCACCGCCACCTGCAGCAGCCGTAAGCGCGAGCCGACGAGCACCTGCACCACGAAGAACGTGGGAAAACACACCGCGAACGTCGCGAAGAACAAGAACGGCAGCTTGACGGCGGCGGACACCGCCTGCGCGGGACCCGAGTACGCGCCGGCGACGAGGCCGAAGAAGCCGGACAGTGCGATGATCGTGAGGACGGCGTATCGCAGCTTGCTGCCAAGCGCGACCGCGTCGACGACCTCCTCGAAGAACTGTTCTCGGTCGCTGAGCAGTGCTTTCAGGAAGGCGGAATAGCTCGTGATCCGCTGATCGGAGGACACGGCCAGGCCCTTGGGATTTGAGCGTCTAACCTAGCCACGATACTACCGTTTTGTCAATGTTTATTAATGTTTGATGATGTTTACAACTAGATCTACGCCTTCCGGATTACCGGCGGGAGATCAGTAGCGAGCGCACCGGCGATCCGCGCCGCAAGGCCCTCGTCCATCCCCCGCTTCTGCGCCAGCTCGAGCGCGGCCCGCCCCAGGACGCGGTACAACGCCGCATCGTCCTGCGTGAGCGCCTCGACGTGGCGGCGAACAGTGGCCTCGTCGCCCCGGGCCACTGGACCCGTGAGCGCGCCCAACGGCCCCAGTCGCGCGAGATTCTCGAGCGTCCCTTCCACCAGCGGCCGCAGCGCCTGCCAGGCCTCCGCGTCCGTGAGCCCGGCGTGTCGCAGCAGCCGCTGCGCCACCGCTTCCACCACGACGAAGTAATTCGACGCGAACACCGCGCCGGCGTGGTACATCGGCTTCGCCTGCGACGCGATCCGGAACGGGCGTAGGCCGACGTCCTGGGCCAGCCGCTCTGCCGCTTCGACGGCGCGCGGCATCCCTTCCACAGCGGCCCAGGCGCCTTTCAGGCGCTCCGCCGCGCGCTCGGGGTCGGAAATGGTCTGGAGCGGGTGCAGTGAGCCCAACGCCGCGCGCGATCCGACCAGGGGCCCCAGCGCCTCCTGGCCGTGCACACCCGAGAGGTGCAACACGACCTGCTGCGAGCCGATCGTACCGGCGTCGGCGAGTACACCCGCGAGCGGGCGAATTGCGTCGTCGGGCACGGCGAGGATGATGACGGCGAGCTGGGCGATCCAGGGAGGTGGCTCGTCGCCGGGGCCGACGCTCAGGGTGAGCGGCCCTGGCACAGCCTTCTTGGTGCGGCCGTGGATCCGCACCGTGTAGCCGGCACCGGCCAGGGCGAGCCCGAGCCCCACCCCCGCCCGGCCCGCCCCGATGATGCCGACCGAGGCGTTCAGTTGCGCGGCGTGGCCGGCGCCTGCGCGGCGGCGAGCGACAGCAGATCCTGGGGCGACTTGGCGCGGCGCACCAGCGCCAGCGCGGCCTGGACTTGACGGTCCTCGTCCATCCGGCGCCGGACCTCCGACGGTCTGCCGAACACGTAGCGCGTGATCTCGTGCCCGAGATCGTCCGCGATCAGCGTCCGAGCCCCGGCCACGACACTGTCCGGCACGGCGACGCCGCGGGCGCGCAGCCGCCGTAGCACTTCGTCCACCATCTCAGGCGTAACGCTGAACGCCGGGCTCTTCACCCGTCCCGAGCCCTTCACCTCGAGCGCGTAGCTGGCCCGCACGTCCTGATACGTCGGGATCTTGCTCCCCAGGGCTTTCATGAAGGCCCGCTCCGCGGTGGTGAACGTATCCGGCTTGATGAACACGTCCGGGCGAATGCCGCCGCCGCCCAGCACGGTGCGTCCGTGATCGGTGCGGAACACCAGCGACGAGTCGACCTTCGTAGTGTCGCGCCCGAGCTCCGCCGCGTCGACCTGGGCCACCTGGTCCTCTTCGTTTTTACTCTTGCGCTGGATGGTCCGGCCGCTGGGCGTATACCAGCGAGCGGTCGTCAGCTTCAGGGCCGTTTCGGGCGTGAGTTGCCACAGCGACTGCACCAGCCCCTTCCCGAACGTCGGCGTGCCAACCACCACCGCCCGGTCGTGGTCCTGGAGCGCCCCCGTGATGATCTCCGCCGCACTGGCGGTGCCGCCGTTCGCCAGGACGACCACCGGGAGGTTAGGCCAGGGTTGCGGCTTGGCGTCGCGATACGTCCGCGTGCTGTTGGGCGCCCGGCCGCGCGTGGCGACGACCTCTTCGCCCGGGTCGAGGAAGAGCTCGCTCACCGCGACCCCCTGGTCCAGGAGCCCGCCCGGATTGCCGCGCAGGTCGAGCACCAGGGACTTCATGCCCTTCTGCAACAGCCCCGTCACCGCTTCGGTGAGCTCCGATGCCGAGGTCTCGCTCACGGGGGTGAGCAGCACGTAGCCGACCTTGTCGTCGAGCATCATCGAAACCTGGACCGAGCGGACGTGGATCATGGCGCGGGTGAGCTTGAACGTGAGCGGCTGCTCGATCCCCACCCGGTGCACTTTGAGCTCGACCACCGATCCCGCCTCGCCCCGCAGCTCCTTGACCGCTTGATCCTGCTTCCAGCCTTCGGTCGAGCGACCGTCGAGCCCCACGATCTGATCGCTCGTCTGGATGCCGGCGCGCTCCGCCGGCGTGTCCGGCAGGGGCGCCACGACGGTGATCCAGCCGTCGCGCACCTCGATCTGGATCCCGAGGCCGCCGTAGTTTCCCGTGGTAGCTTCGTTCAGCGCCTTGAAGTCGTCCCGCTTCAAGAACACCGAGTACGGGTCGTGCAACTGGTCCAGCATGCCGTCGATGGCCAGCTGATAGAGTCGCCGCTCGTCGATCGAATCGACGTAGTAGTCGGCCACGTGCGCGAGCACGTCTTCGAACAGACGGGCCTGCTGGTACACGGTTCCCGCGGGCGCCGCCTCGTGCTGCAACAGCCACCCACCCGTGGCGAGTGCCAGGCCGGCCACCGCCGTAACGATCACGATTTTGCGCTTCATGACGAGCCTCGTGTTGGAAGGGCCATCGCCGCAAGCACTTCCTTCCAGGCGGCGTCGAGCACGGTCTTTTTCGACTGCGTGGCGTCGAGATGGACGACGCCGGGACCCCGAGCCTGGCGGTATGCCTCGAGCACCCGCCGATGAAACGCATCGTCCTGCCGCTCGAAGCGATCCTGTACTTTGTGCGCCGCCCGCTGCCGCTCCCGCCCCACCTCCACCGGGACGTCGAGCACCAGGGTGACGTCGGGCGCCAGCCCTCCCGTCGCGAGGCGGATGGCGTGCTCCACCGCGTCGTGCGGCAGACCGCCGCCGGCCACCTGGTAGGCCATGGTCGACAAGTTATAACGGTCTGCGATCACGACGTCTCCCGCCTCCAGCGCCGGTCGGACGACACGCTGCACCAGATCGGTGCGCGCCGTGAGAAACAGAAACAGTTCCGCCGCTGGGGTCATGGCGTGCGGAAACTTGAGCACGACCTTGCGGGCCGCTTCCGCCACCGGGGTCCCGCCCGGCTCCCGCACCGTCACGACCGGGTGGCCGTCCGCGTGCAGGCGGGCGGCGAGCGAGCGCACGAGCGTCGATTTCCCCGCCCCCTCGGGGCCTTCGACCACCAGGAACAATCCCGACCCCCCAAACCCCATCGCCGAGCCCCTAACCAAGCGTGATGATGGGGCTCGCCGCCCCCTGCTTCATGCCGTCGTAGATACGCGCATTGACCTTGGCCATCAGCTTTTCGAAGTTGGCCTGCGCGGCCACGACCTGCTGGTACACCGCATTCGCCTGGACGCTCTGGAGCGCGCGGTCGTACCGCTCCACCTGGTCCTTGGAGGGCTCGCGGCCTTCCTGAGTCGCCCGCTCGATCTCCTGGGCGATGCGCTCGACGTCGGCCAGCAGCTGTTTGCAGGTCGCATCGGCCTTCATCCGGTCGCTCGCCCGGAGCAGCGTCTTGTACTCATCGCTCTGCCCCAGCAGCCGCCCCAGCTCCTGCGCCTTCTCGTCGATCACGCGCCCTCCTCGAGGATGGCCAGCACGTAGCGCGGCCGGCCGAACAAGTCGTCGTGCACCGTCACCCGCGACCAGGCGAACTCGCGGGCGAGCCGCGCGACGCGCTGCGCGCGCCGCTCGTCCACCTCCAGCGCGAGCAGTCCGCCCGGCTCGAGCAGGCCCGGAGCGCCCGCGAGCAGGGCCCGCGTCGCGGCGAGCCCGTCCGGGCCACTCACCAGCGCGTCGCGCGGCTCGAACAGCCGGACGGTCTGGTCGAGGCCCAGGTACTCGGCCTCGGTCAGGTACGGCGGGTTGGCCACGATGGCACGGCAGCGCTCGCCCGCGACCGGAGCGAGCAGGTCGCCCTCACGCACCTCGACCGGTACCGGCGGTCGCACCAGCGCCACGTTCTCGCGCGCCAGCGCCGCCGCCTCGCACGAGGAATCCACGGCAATCACGCGCGCGAACGCACCTTCCACGGCAAGTGACAGTGCGATGCACCCGCAACCCGTCCCGATATCGGCGACCACACCACGCATCCCGCATCCCGCATCCCGCATCCCGGTCTCCCGAAGCACGAGGTCCACCAGCCCCTCCGTCTCCGGACGCGGGATCAGCGCCCGCGGGTCGAGCGTCAGGTCGAGCGTGCGGAAGCTCGTGCGGCCCACGGCGTAGGCGAAGGGGACGCCGTTCGAGCGCCGCTCCACCGCCCGCCAGAACCGCTCCACGAGGTCCGGCGCGGGCTCCTGGTCCCGTCGCAACCATACGTCGCCCGGCTTGGCCCCCCCACCCTGCACGGCCGCCCACAGCATCGTCGCTTCGCGACGCGAGCCGGGCAGGCCCGAGGCTGCAAGGCGGTCGGCGGCGTCGTTCAGGGCAGCGCCGATCGAGCTCGGGTGCGCTGCGGGCTCAGGCACTGAGGCGCTCGTTCTCGCCAGCCGCCCGCAAGGCGTTGACCAGGTCGTCGAGGTTGCCGTCCAGCACGTCGGACAGGTTGTGCACCGTGTAGTGGATGCGGTGATCGGTGACCCGATTCTGGGGAAAATTGTAGGTCCGGATCTTCTGGGATCGGTCGCCGGTGCCCACCTGAGACCGACGCTCGCGAGCGCGGGCCGCTTCCTGCTCGGCAATCATCTTGTCGAGCAGGCGGGAGCGCAGCACCTCGAGCGCCTTGATCTTGTTCTGTAGCTGGCTTTTCTGGTCCTGGCATTGGACCACGAGATTCGTAGGCAGGTGGGTGATGCGTACCGCGCTGTCGGTCGTGTTGACGCTCTGCCCACCGGGGCCCTGGGAGCGGAACACGTCGATGCGGAGGTCCTTCTCCTCGATTTTGACGTCGACCTCCTCCGCCTCGGGGAGCACCGCCACGGTGGCAGCGGACGTGTGGATACGACCCTGCGCCTCGGTGACCGGCACGCGCTGCACACGGTGGACGCCCGACTCGTACCGGAGCGTCCCGTAGACTCCCGGGCCCCGCGCGGCGAAGATCGCCTCCTTAAGGCCGCCGAGACTCCCTTCTGAGTGCGACACCACCTCGACCTTCCACCCCCGGCGCTCGGCGAACCGGGTGTACATACGAAACAGCTCGGCGGCGAACAGGGCCGCTTCGTCGCCCCCCGTACCGGCACGGATCTCTACGATCGCGTCGCGGTCGGCGAGGGGATCGACCGGCGTGAGGAGCTCGTTCAGCCGGTTCTGGAGCTGCGTGATCTCGGGACGCAACCGCTCGACGTCCGCCCGCGCCAGCTGCGACAGCTCGGGATCCCGGTCCTGGAGCACCTCACGCGCCTGGGCGAGCTCCCGCTCGAGCCGGTCCAGCTTCTCGTGCGTCTGTCGGATCTGGTCGAGGCGGGCGTGCTCCCGGCCCAACTGCCTCAGCTTGGCGGGATTCCGCGCGGTCTCGGGGTCGGCCAGCTCCCGGGCGACCTCCTCCGCCCGTGCGAGCGCCTGGCGGAGTCGGGCCTCCACGCGTTAGCCTGCGGCCTTCTCCGTCCCGTATTTCTGGCGGAAGCGCTCCACGCGCCCGGCCGTATCCATCAGCTTCTGCTTGCCGGTGAAGTACGGGTGGCACTTGGCGCAGACTTCGACGTGAATCACGGGCACCGTGGAGCGCGTCACGAAGCTGTTGCCGCAGGCGCACTGCACGGTCGCTCGGTGGTAGGCGGGGTGGATTCCGGGTTTCACAGCACACGATCCTTGACTGGAAGTCGACCGACCAGAAGTGTGGAAATATAACTGGCGCCATAAGTTGGCGGCAAGCGCCGGGCGGCGCGCCGAATTGACAGCAGCTACGCTTGTACGTAAGCTTGCCCCACCATTCCACCCCACCACGCGTAAGGGGAAAAGAAGGTGCCGCTGTTCAGCCAGTTGGCCGCCGCGGAGCTCGACCGGGTAGCCGAGATCACCCGCGAGCGGAGTTATCCCCGCAATTCCGTGATCCTGTTCGAAGACGACCCGGGGGACGCCCTGTACGTCGTCGCCACAGGCCAGGTAAAGGTGGTGCTGATCGGCGAGGACGGGCGCGAGGTCATTCTGTCGGTCCTGGGGGAAGGCGACTTCTTCGGTGAGATGTCGCTCATCGACGAGGAACCCCGCTCGGCACACGTGATCGCGATGGAGGACTCGAACCTGCTCGTGATCCGGCGCGAGGACTTCCAGGCCATTCTCCAGCAGTCCCCGGGCATCGCGATGGGCTTGTTGCGCGAGCTGTCGCGCCGCCTACGCCGCGTGGACGAGAAGGTCGGCTCGCTGGTGCTGCTGGACGTGAACGGGCGCGTGGCGCAGCTGTTGCTCGATCTCGCCGACGAGGCCCGCTCGGACCGCATCACGCGCCGACTCACCCACCATACCATCGCGCAGATGATCGGGTCCTCTCGCGAGACGGTGAGCCGCACCATGCGCGAGCTCGTGGACAAGGGCTTCATCGAGATCAGCCGTCGCGAGATCCTGATTCGCGACCGCGCCGCGCTGGAAGCGTCGGCCGGACGGTCGTGAGGTGCGTCACCTTCTAGCCCTCGAGTTTTCCATAACTTAGCTACTGGTGCGGCGGTGCCGGGACGCATGGCCTATACGGTGACCTTCTGGGGAACGCGGGGGTCGATCCCGACCCCTGGGGCCCACACCGCTCGCTACGGCGGCAACACGCCCTGCGTCGCGGTGGAAGGCACGGGGGGCGGGGGGGACAACGGCCAGGGCCAGCTGGTGATCCTCGACGCCGGCACGGGGATCCGGGCGCTGGGGCGCGAGCTGGTGGAGCGGCAGAACGGCGCGGTGCAGGCGGAGATCCTGCTGTCGCACGCGCACTGGGACCATATCCAGGGCTTGCCGCACTTCAAACCGTTTTTCGCCCCCGGAAACGCGGTGCGGATCTGGGGCTCGCGCCAGGGGACGACCTCGCTCGAGGCGATCCTGCGCCAGCAGATGGATCCGGCGGTGTTCCCGGTGCCGCTCGACGCGCTCTCGGCCAAGCTCACCGTCCAACAGGTGGAGCCGGGAGAGTTCACGGTCGGCACGTTCCGCGTGCGAGCGATACGGCTGCGCCATCCGGGGACGACGCTGGGCTACCGGCTGACGCCGGCGGCAGGCGGCCCGAGCATGGCCTATATCACGGACAACGAGCTGGGGGCGGGGGGTCGCTATAGCACGCCGGCGTCGTGGCGCAAGGAGTTCGTGGCCTTCCTCAACGGGGTACAACTGTTGATTCACGACGCCATGTACACCCCCGAGGAGCTGGAAGAGCATCGCGGCTGGGGCCATTCGACGTTCGAAGAAGCGGTCGCCCTGGCCGGCGAAGCGGGGGTGCAACGACTGGTCCTGTTCCACCACGAGCCGGAGCACGGCGACGAGGCCATCGATGGGCTGGTCGCCGCGGCCCGCCGCCAGGCGCGGTTGAAGGGGTTGCCGGCCGAGGTGGTGGCGGCGCAGGAAGGGATGACGTTGACCCTCTGAGCCATTCTGATTCGGGAGCTCATCATATGCGTTCGCGTTCGCTAGGCATCGTCGTGTCGCTCGTGTTGCTCGCGCCCGTGGGAGCGGGGCTCTCCGCCCAGGGACGCGGCCAGGACACGCGGCCGGGCATCGCCGTCCTGCCGTTCGACAACAGCGGCTCCTACGGCCAGGACAAGGAGAACTTCGAGGCGCTCGAGAAAGGTATCGCCGGCATGATGATTTCCGAGCTGGCCGCGAACCCCTCGGCTCGGGTGGTGGAGCGGGAGCAGATCGAAAAGCTCATCGCGGAGCAGAACCTGGGGGCTTCGGGCAAGGTGAGCTCGGAAACCGCGGCCAAGGTGGGGAAGCTGGTGGGCGCGCGCTACGTGATCACGGGCGCGTTCATCGATTTCTACGGCGACTTCCGGCTCGACGCGCGGATGATCAACGTCGAGACGAGCGAGATCGTCAAGGTCGAATCCGACCGCATGCAGCGGGACCATCTGTTCGACCTGATTCGCAACGTGTCGGGGCGCCTGATGAAGGACGCCAACCTGGCGCCGCTCCCGAAGCAAGCCTCCGACCAGCGGATGGGCCGCCAGGTGCCGACCGAGGCGCTGACCTTCTACTCCAAAGCACTGCTGTATCAGGACCGCGGGCAACGCGACAAGGCGGTCGAGATGTACCAGAAGGCGCTGGCCGTGTTCCCGGAATACAGCGAAGCGCAGCAGGGGCTGCAGCGCGTCAAGACCTCGTGACGGCTGGGTGACCGGGCGCGCGGGCTCCACGCCATGAGGTACCTGCTGCTGCACACCTCCGCGTGGGATGCGACGAGTGTCGGTCCCGCGCTCGAGCGCGCCCAGATCGAAGCGCGCCAGGCGCGTCTGCCGCGGGACCTCGCGGTCGATGAGCGGCCGACCGTCTTCCTGCTCGACTCCGAAAGCCGTTCCACGTTCCCGCTCGACGTGTTGCGCGCCTTCATCGACGCGGGGGGCGCGATCGTGGCCCTGGGCCGCAACGGGGAGACGGACGTCCCGGCGGAGATGCCGGCCGAGCTGCTGTCGGGGTTCGTGCGCCAACCGGTGGGCACCCGGCAGCTGCTGGTGGCGGTGCGGGCGGGGTATCGCGAGGCCGCCGCCCGCGTGGAGACCGCCCGGGCCCGGGCCGAAGCGGCGAGCCGCAGCCGCGAGATCGGCGAGCTCACCCGCATCGGCGTCGCGCTCGGCACCGAGCGCGACGTGAAGTCCCTGCTTGACTTGATCCTCACGCAGGCCCGGCGCATCACGTCCTCCGACGCCGGGAGCCTCTACCTCGTGGAAACCGGCGATCAGGGTCAGAAGCGCCTGCGCTTCCGGTTGGCTCAGACCTATTCCAAACCCGAAGCACCGTTCATCGAGTTCACGATACCGGTCGACCGCTCGAGCCTCGCGGGCTACACGGCCGTGACGGGTGAGCCGCTCGTGATCGACGACGCGTACTTCCTGCCGCCCGACGTGGAGTACAGCATCAACCGCTCGTTCGACGAGCGGTACGGCTACCGCACCAAGTCCATGCTGGTCATCCCGATGAAGGATCACAAGGAGGACGTGATCGGTGTGTTGCAGCTGATCAACCGCAAGCGCAACCCCGAAGCGATACTCGCGACGCCGGCGGACGTCGAGGGACAGGTCGTGCCGTACTCGAAGCGCACGGTGGAGCTGGTCACCGCGCTCGCCGGCCAGGCGGCGGTCGCCATCGAAAACAGCCGGTTGTACGAGGAGATCGAGCGTCTGTTCGAGGGGTTCGTCAAGGCGGCGGTGCACGCGATCGAGCAGCGCGACCCGACCACCTTCGGCCACTCGGGGCGGGTCGCGAACATGACCGTGGGCCTCGCCGTCGTGGTGGACCGCGCGGGCGACGGCACCTACCAGGGCGTGCGCTTCACGCGCGAGCAGATCCGCGAGCTCCGCTACGCCGGGCTGCTGCACGACTTCGGGAAGGTGGGCGTGCGCGAGCAGGTGCTCGTCAAGGCGAAGAAGCTCTACCCGCTGCAGCTCGAGCTGATCCGGCAGCGTTACGACTTCGTGCGGCGCACGGCGGAGCGGGAGTTCTGGCGGCGGCGCGCCGAGTTTCTCGAGGCGCACGGCCGCCAGGGGTACGAGAAGTTTGTCGCGGAGATCGAGGCCGAGCACGCCCGCGAGATCGGGATGCTGGACCGCTTTCTCGAGGCCGTGCTGCGGGCGAACGAGCCGACGGTCCTGCCGGCGGAGCGGTTCGAGGAGCTGCTCGCCCTGGCCCGCTGCACGTACCAGGATCTGTCCGGCGAGCCGCGTCCCTACCTGAGCGACGAGGAGATGCGCTACCTCACGATCCCCAAAGGCTCGCTCGACGAGAGCGAGCGGCTGGAGATCGAGAGCCACGTCACCAACACCTACCGCTTCCTGCAGCAAATCCCCTGGACCCGCGAGCTGCAGCACGTGCCGATGATCGCGTATGGGCACCACGAAAAGCTCGACGGCGCAGGCTATCCGCGGCGCGTGGCGGGTGATGCGATCCCGATCCAGACCCGCATGATGACGATCAGCGATATCTACGACGCGCTCACCGCCGCCGACCGCCCCTACAAGTCCGCGGTGGCGCCCGCGCGGGCCCTCGACATCATGGTGGAGGAGGTGCGCGCCGGCCAACTCGACCAGGAGCTGTTCCGGCTGTTCGTGGATGCCAAGGTGTTCGAGGCGAACACCTAGCGGATCAGGAGCCGGACCGCCACGATCAACAGAAACACGCCGAACGCCCGCCGCAGCGCCACGTCCGACACCGACCCCGCCAGCTTCGCTCCGAGCAGGGCCCCGAAGAACAGTCCCGCGGCGATGATCGCGGCATACGGGACGTTGACCTGGCCCCGGCGGTAGTACTCCATCGCTCCGAGCAGGCCGACGGGGAGCAGCAGCGCCGCGAGCGACGTGCCGTTCGCGGTGTGCTGGGGCAGCTTGGCGACGAGCACCAGCCCCGGGATGATCACGATCGCACCGCCCACGCCGAACAGGCCCGACACCACACCGGCCATGAGACCGATCATCGCCACGAGGGCCCACGTCATCGCCCGCCTCCTGGTTCAGGTTGTCCCCATCCCCCTCCGCCTGGTGTCTCGATGCGCACCACGTCGCCAGCCGCGAGTCGCGTGCTCAGCTTGGGCGGGAGGGGGGCCCCGTTCACAAGCGTGCGCCCGGGGGCGCCCCCGGCGCCACCGCCGACTCCGGACGGGGCGTGGCGCCGCCGTTCCGAAAGAAAGCTCGCGTCCATCGGCGCGAGCGCTTCGAATTCCCGCACCACCCCGTCGCCCCCCCTCCACTTCCCCACCCCGCCGCTGCCCCGTCGCAGGCCGTAAGCCTTAAGCCGCAAGGGATACTCCATCTCGAGTACCTCGATGGGCGTATTGCGCGTATTCGACATCCCGACGTGCACGCCCGATGGGCCGTGGGCTCCGTGGCTCGCCCCCTGGCCACCCCCGATCGTCTCATAGTAGGTCCAGCCGGTTTCGAGCCCCGAGTCCCGAACCCCGAGTCCCCCGAAGGTCACGTTGTTCATGGTGCCCTGCCCCTGCGCCGGCACGGGAAGGCCGCCGTTCGCGAGCGCGAGAAACACCGTGTCGGCGATGCGCTGCGACGTTTCCACGTTCCCGGCGGCCACGGCACTGGGGAAGCGGGCATGCACGAGGCAGCCCTCGGGCGCCGTGACCCGCACGACCCGGGTCACGCCGCCGTTCGTCGGCACGTCTTCGGGCAACAGGGTGCGCACCACGAACAGCACCGCCGAGCGCGCTACGGCGAGCGGGCAGTTGACGTTGCCGCGCGCGGCGGGTGCGGTGCCGGTGAAATCCGCGTGGAACGCGCCGTCCCGGATATCCACGCGGACGTGAATCGCCAAGTCTCGGTCGTCGACGCCGTCGCCTTCCAGCCAGTCGGTCGCGGTGAGCCCGGTCGCCTCGAGGCGGGCCAGGGCCTCGCGTGCCCGCCGCTCGGCGTACTCCTGGAGGTCGCGGGCGGCGTCGCACAGCACGGCCCAGCCGTGGCGCGCCGCGAGCGCCCGCAGGCCGTCGGCGCCGCGCTCCACGGCGGCGCGCTGGGCCGCGAGATCGGCGCGGCGCGCCTCCGGGGTGCGCACGTTCGCGAGCAGGAAGCGCTCCACCTCCTGCGTGAGCCGCAACGGCGGCACCACCACACCTTCGGCAAAGAGCTCGCGCGCGCCCGCGGGCATGCTCCCCGCCTGCATGCCGCCTACGTCGGAATGGTGCGCCCGCACCACCCCGTAGCCACCCACCGCGCCGTCCACTTCCACGGCCCCGACGAGCGTGATGTCCGGGAGGTGCGATCCGCCGGCGTAGGGGTCGTTCAAGATGAAGACGTCGCCCGGCGCTGGGGCCAGTACCCGTACGGCGGCGACGGACTCGTGCAGGGCGCCCAGATGCACGGGAATGTGGGCCGCCTGGGCGATCATCGCGCCGGCGGCGTCGAACAGGGCCGCCGAGCAGTCGCGTCGTTCACGAATATTGGGCGAGACCGCCGAGTGAATCAGCACCAGCCCCATCTCTTCCGCGATGGAGGCGAAGGCGTGCCCCATCACCTCGAGGCCCACCGCATCGAGGCTCATGTACGCGCCAGCAACACCGCGCCCGAGGGGTGCACGGTGCCACACCAGCCGGGTTCCACGAGGGCGGTCGCGTCGCCGCCGGCCAGGATCGCCGGACCCTGAAGCGTGACTCCTCGGGCGAGCTGGTCGAGCGCCCAGACCGACCCCGTGACCCGCTTCCCGCGCACCACGAGGCTGCGCTGTCCGATCGGGCGCCGCTCGCTGCGCTTTTCGCCCGCGAAGCGCGGCAGCGGTCCCTCGCGCAGCACCGCGACGCGCAGATTCACGATCTCGACCGCGAGGCCGCCGCCCGCGTGTCCGAAGCGCTCGCGGTGCGCCGTCAGGAAGGCGGTGCGAATCCGCTCCGGGGCGTCCCCCTCGACCGGGACCGTCACCTCGTAGCCCTGCCCCGCGAAGCGACAGTCGGCGTACTTGAGCAGCGCGCCCCCCGGGATCTGGCGCGCGCCCTCCGCGACCAGCGGCGCGAAGGCTTGGGCCAGCGCCCGCGGCTCGAGGCCGTCCACGGAACGGTGAAACGATGCGAGCACATCAGCCCGCTCGGGCGCGGACGCGAGCCCCAGCGCGGATAGCGCTCCGGGATGCGGCGGGACGACGATCGTGCCCATCCCCAGCGCATCGGCCAGCTGGCAGCCGAACAGGGCGCCCGCGCCCCCGAACGGCAGCAGCGTCATGCGGCGTGGGTCGAGGCCACGCGCGACGCTCACCCGCTTCAGGGCGCGCGCCATCACGGCACACGCCACCGCGACGACTCCCGCGGCGATCCGCGCCGCATCGCTCCCGACGGCGGGGCCGAGCCGGCGCAGGGCCCGCTCCGCCGCCTGAGGGTCGAGCCGCACGTCGTCGGCGAGGGGGCTGGCGGCGTCGAGCCACCCCAGCGCCACACAGGCATCGGTCACCGTGGGTCGCTCGCCGCCGCGCCCGTAGCAGGCCGGCCCCGGCATCGCTCCGGCGCTCTCCGGCCCGACCCGCAGGGCGCCGCCTTCGTCCAGGCGCGCGATGCTGCCGCCGCCGGCGCTCACGGTCTCGATCAGCACCGCGGGCAAGGCGAGCGGGACGCCGCCGACGCTGCCCGCGCCGTCGGCGAGCGGAGCACCCCGGACCACGAGGCTCGCGTCGGCGCTCGTGCCGCCCATATCCAGCGTGAGCAGATCGGCGAGGCCCACAGCGGCGCCGACCAGACGGGCTCCGACCACACCACCCGCGGGGCCCGAGAGCGCGAGCGATGCCGCATGCGCGGCGGCGGCCGCGGGCGCGCGCGTGCCGCCGCTCGACGTCATCACCCGCAGCATGCCGATCCCGCGCTCGCGCAGGCCGCCGTCGAGTCGCTCGATGTAGCTCGAGACCCTGGGACGGAGGTACGCCTCAACGGTGGTCGTGCTGGTGCGCTCGAACTCACGAAACAGGGGGAGCACCTCGTGGCTCGCCGCGACGCTCACGCGCGGGAGCGCGTCGCGCAGGGCGGCAGCGAGCAGCCGCTCGTGCGTCGCGTCGCGAAACGCGAACAGCAGCGCGATGGCGACGGCTTCCGGCGCGAGCGCCCGCACCGCGACGACCACGCGCGCCACTTCCCCCTCGGTGAGCGGCTCGAGCACCTCGGCGGGGCCCATGCGCTCCGCCACACCCACCACGTCTCCCCGCGCCACGAGTGGCGGCGGGTGGTCACGCGCCAGGTCGTAGAGCGCGGCACGGTCCTGGCGTCGCAACCACAAGAGGTCCTCGAATCCGCGGGTCGTGACGAGCACGACGCGGGCGCCGCGGCGTTCGAGCAGCGCGTTGGTCGCGATCGTGGTGCCGTGCACCAGGAGCTCGATGGCCGGTGGGCGAGGGGCTCCCGCGACGGCGGGCGCCCGCTGGGCTGCCGGAGCGGGAGCCCCTCGGCCACCGGCCAAGGCGTCCAGCGCCCGAAACATCCCGACCGCGGGGTCGTCCGGCGTGGTGGCGACCTTGCGAACCTCGATCGCGCCGTCGGGCGTGAGCGCGACCAGGTCGGTGAAGGTGCCGCCGACGTCGACCCCCACCCGCATCACCGCAGCCCCGCCCGATTGCGGATTGCGGATTTCGGATTGCGGATTGGAGCGACCGCCTTCGTCGCGCTGGACGACCTCTCATTGCAAATCCGCAATCCGCAATCCACAATCCGCAATTTCATGACAGGCGCCCCGAGCGCCACTTGTCCGCCACGAGCGCTCCGGCGAACCCCAACGTCGCCAGCACCGCCAGTGTCCCCACCCAATCTCCCAGTCGCACGTACGGCGGGATGACGCCGCTGGTACGCAGGCGCCCGGCCACCACCGTGTCTACCTCGAGCTCGGTAGCCGAAGAGGTGCGGCCCAGCGGATCCACGAACTCGGAGATGCCGTCATTGGCGGCGCGCGCGATGCCCGCACGCGTCTCGATGGCCCGCATGACGAGGTGAGTCGCATGTTGGTAGGGCCCGGCCGTACGGCCATACCAGGCGTCGTTGGTGATGTTCACGAGAAAGTCGGCCCCCGCCGCGCGATAGCGGCGCGCCAGATCTTCGAACGCGGACTCGTAGCAGATGACCACTCCGAAGCGTCCCAAGGAACTGGGGTAGAGCGGCAAGGTGGACCCCGGCGAGAACCCGCCGGACCAGTTTCCCAGACCGGGGACGCTGCGAAACAGGCGCACCGGGACGAATGGGACCCGCTCGACCACGGGCACGAGATAGTGCTTGCCGTACACGGGATACGCCCGCCACTGGCCGGTCGAATCGTAGAAAAAGGCGGCGTTGTAGTAGGCGTCCCGCGTCACCGCATTCAGACCTCCCGTGAGGATCGGCGTGTGCCGCTCGCGCGCCAGTGCGGCGATCTGAGCGTCCCACGTCGGCGTCTCCGCCAGCCAGCCGGGCACGGCGGCCTCGGGCCACACGAGGAGGTCGAGCCGGCCGCCGGACTCGAGCTGGCGCGATAGGCTAAGCAGCTTCGCCACGACGGTGTCGGCGTGCGCGGGATCCCATTTTTCGTGGAAGCCCTCGTTCGGCTGCACCAGGCCGACCGTACCCAGCTCGCGCAGCGGCAGCGTGCGCATTCGCCACGCGCCATACCCCCATGCCGCGAGGACCGTGGCCAGCACCGCCGCGACCGGACGCCACCGGAAGGAACCGCTCCCCGCTCCCCGCTCCCCGGGTGGCAAGAACGCGCCCACCAGCATCACATTGCACCACGCCAGCCACAGCGTCACGCCGCGGGCGCCTGCGAGGTCCGCCCATTGCACCAGCACGGGCGCGTCGCCGAGCGACGTGCCCAGCCCGAGCCAGGGAAACCGGATGTCTCCCTGATGTCCCACCGCCCATTCGACGGCGGTCCAGGCGAGGGGGAACACCAGCGCGAGCGGCACCGCCGGGAGGCGCCGGCGCACCCGCAGCACGAACCAGAACAGCAGGCCGTGCCACAGCCCGAAGATGGCGATGGTGGCGACGTAGCCGAGGGCCGACAACGGCGTGAAGTGCCACAGCGCGACCACCAGCCAATACAAGACCGCGCCCTGCGTCACAAACCCGTAGGCGAATCCCCAGCGCAACGCGTCGCGCGGATGACACTCCTGCTCCAGCCGGCGCAGCAGGACGACCGCCGGCGCGACGGCGACGAAGCTCAGCAGGGGAAGTCGAAAGGGAGGGTAGCTGGCGACAAGGAGGGCGGCGCCGATCGCGACCAGCGCCACGGACCGCCGGCTCGCCGGGGGAAGAGTCACAGCAGCACGTCGCGGCCTTCGTCGGCGGACCGGTAGACGGCCTCGAGCACCCGATGCAGAGCCAGCTGGTCGCGCGGCGGCGGCGCGTTCACATCACCCTTGATGACCGCCAGAAAATACGTCCACTCGGCGCGGTAGGATTGCGCGAACGCCGTCTCCCGCCCGCTCGCGCCGGTCGGCGTCACGTCGCTCACGTTGCCGTGGATCTCTTTGAAAATGCGCAGCGGCTGGACGCTGGCCGACCCCTTCGTCCCCACCAGGTCGAACCAGAAGCGCTCGGCCTCACCCATGTGGCGCCAGCTCACGTCGATCGACAGCGACACGCCGTTCTCACATACCACGAGCGCCGTCGCCATGTCCTCCACGCCGTCCTTCGATGGTCCGATGGTGTGCGCGGCGACGCGCTTGGCGGCGGGCCAGCCCGCGAGCCACAGGCCCAGGTCGAGCAGCTGGAGCCCGAGGTCGAGAAACGCGCCGCCCCCCGCTTCCTGGCGCCGCAGCCGCCAGCCGATGAGCTGGCGGCTCGGCTGGAAGGTGTACCAGCCACCACGGATCGCCTGCAGCTGGCCGATGTCGCCACCGGCCAGGAAGCCTCGCACCGCCTGGACGTCCGACCGGAAGCGATGGTTCATACCCACCATGACCCGCTTACCGTATTTCTCGCTCGCCTGGAGCACCCGCTCGACGCCCGCGACGGTGAGGGCGAGCGGGCGCTCGCACAGCACATGCACGCCCGCCGCGAGCGCCGAGACGACATGGATCTCGTGCAGGTGGTTGGGCGTGCAGATCGCCACCGCATCCGCCCGGGCGTACTTCAGTACCTCTTCGATGTCGTCAAACGTCTCTTTGACTTCGAACCGGGCCGCCAGGGCCTGCGCCTTACTGAGATCGTTGTCGCAGATCGCCGCCACCTCGACGCCGGGCAGCCGCCGCAACGACGGCAGATGGGCGACCTGCGCGATCGCTCCGGCGCCGACGACGGCGATGCGGACCGGGTCGCTCACTTCGCGGCCCAGCGGTACATCACGCCCGAGCGCAGCGACGCGGTCGAGAGCCCGCTCGAGAGCACCCCACGCGCCTCGAGCGTGAAGCACCAGTGCTTGGCGCCGAACTCGGCGCCGAGCGTGCCGTTCAGGCCGGCGGTGATCTCGTTGAGCGCATCCTGCACGAAGGTGCCGTTGATGGCGGGGCCGCTGCCGTGGCGGAAGTGGGCGCCGAGACCGATCCCCATGTAGGCCGTGACGGCGTGCCCCTGCGGGAGCACGTACTGCAAGTCCACGTCGCCGGTCACGTCGCTCCAGGTAATGCTGCCCAGATTGATGGTGTAGTTGGAGTCGGGATCGTGGACGATGCTGCGCAGCCGCTGAACGAAGCGCTGGCGCGCCTCCGATCCGAAGTCGGCCTTGAAGTACGACAGGCCCAGCAGCACGCGCACGTGCGGCGCGATGCGACCGTAGTCCAGCCGCAGGCCGCCGGTGAGCGCGCCCCGGATGTTGTTGCCGCCGAGCGGCCCGACATCGAGCTGCAGGGCGCTCGGCTTCAGGTTGTCGTAGGAGAATTGCGAGAGCAGACCTTGGGCGGACAGGCGGACAGGCGGACTGCCGGACAGCAGCAGCGCGATCAAACCGACCGCCTTAATAGAGGCGCTCGACATGGGTCCCCGGGAAGTAAGTGGTGAGAATCGTACGGTAGTCCTGGCCCGCCCGGGCGCGGCCCACCGCGCCCCACTGACACAAACCCACGCCATGGCCCCACCCCGCGCCGGCCGCGATCACGCGCGTGACCTGACCACCGTCCTTCGTCACGGAAAGTTGAAACGCCGCGCTCCCCAGCAGCTGATCGGGCCGGGGCCGTAGCACGGCCCGCACATCGGACCCCGGCACCCGCACGTCGCCGTGCTCGAACGCGATCCGCAGCTCACCCACCCGTCCCGAGGGCGTCGTGCCCGTCACGGCCACGTCGGTGATGCGCTGCAGGCCGCCGCCGCCCACGTTCATCACCGCCGGCAGCGTCCGCGACAATATAGCGCGCAGGGTGGCGGCGTCCCATTCCTCGCGCCAGCGAAACCGCGGCGAGATGTCGCAGTAGGCGTGGCCGCCGCCGGACTCGTCCGAGACCGAGCGCAGGTAGGGTCGGCCGCGCGCCGTGCGGAACGCTTCCTCCACGTCCGCGGTCCGCGATCCGCACGTAGAATGGAAGTAGGCCTCGATCAACGCGTCCCCGTACCAGACGACCTCACCGCGCGTGGCGCGCAGGGCGTCCCACACCTCTCCGGTTTCTCCCGCCACGCCCGTGTACACCTGATCGCGCACGTCGGCCCAGGCGTCGAACCCCTGGCCCTCCCAGCGGCCCCGATTCTTGAGCGCGAAGGTGCGCGACACCACCGCCTGGGCGAGCAAGGCCTGGCGCTCGTCGCGCCGGCGCGGGCCCATCTCGCCGCCGATCACGCCCGCGAGGTAGCTCTCGACCGGCACCCGGTTCATCAGGGTGAGCCCGGCCGGGTCGCGGATCACGTTCACGCGGCCGCGGTAGCGGCGCCCATTCGCCATCGCGAACCGCCCCTCGGTGACATTGACCGCCGAGATGCCGAGCCGCCGCTCGACCCTGGAGCCGTCGGGCTTCACGAGCCGCACGCCGGGGGTGTCGACCAGCACCGTCCACGTCGTGCCCACCGGGATCGAACCGAGCGGTTCGCCGTTCGAGTCGTCGCTGACGAACAGCTCGCCGTCGCCGCCCAGCGTGACGCCGGGGGCGCCGGCCGCGAGGCCGATGCGTAACTCCGGCTCGGTGCCGGGAGTGACCGGTTGCGGCCGGGCACAGGCGCTCCCCGCCGCGGCGAGCAGGCTAACCCCGTTCCAAGCAATGACGCGAAGAGACCGCAGGACGCGCCCGGCCGAGCAAGCTGGAACGGGGCTAACGAGCCCGCGCCTCGCCCAATGCCGCGTCCAGTTGTGCGATGGTGAAGTCGATATCGGCATCGGTGTGTGCGCTGGAGACGAAGCCGGCCTCGAACGCCGAGGGGGCGAGGAACACGCCGCGCGCGAGCGCGGCCCGGTGCCAGCGCGCGAACACCGCCGTATCCGCGGCCTTCGCCTGCGCGAAGTTGCGCACGGGGCCGGGGGTGACGTACAGCCCCCACATCGAGCCAGCGTGGCCGCTCGTGAGGGGGACCCCGCGCCGGCGCGCGGCGTCCCCTATACCCGCGACCAGTCGCGCGGTTCGCCGCTCGAGCGTCTCGTAAAATTGCGGCCGCTCCGTCTCGCGCAACGTGGCGATCCCGGCTGCCATCGCCACGGGATTCCCCGACAGGGTCCCGGCCTGGTACACCGGGCCGTCCGGCGCGATCAGCCGCATCAGGTCGGCGCGCCCGCCGTACGCGCCGACGGGCATGCCGCCGCCGATGATCTTTCCCAGCGTCGTCAAGTCGGGGCGGATGTTCAGCCGCTGCTGCGCGCCCCCTGCCGCCACCCGGAATCCGGTCATCACTTCGTCGAAGATCAGCAGCGCACCGTGCCGGTCGCACAGCCGGCGCAGCGTCGCGTGGAAATCGGGCTCCGGCGCGATGAAGCCCGCGTTGCCCATGTAGGGCTCGACGATGACGGCCGCGAGCTCCGACCCGCGCCGCCGGAACAGGTCCTCCACCGCGGCGCCGTCGTTGAACGGCAGGGTCGCCGTCAACTCGGCGAGAGCGGGCGGGACGCCCGGACTATCGGGGAGGCCGAGCGTGGCCACGCCGCTCCCCGCCTTCACGAGGAAGCCGTCGGCGTGCCCGTGGTAGCAGCCCTCGAACTTGAGGATGAGATCACGTCGGGTCGCGGCGCGCGCGAGCCGCACCGCCGCCATGGTCGCTTCCGTCCCGGAATTGACGAACCGCACCAGCTCGACCGACGGCATCCGCCGGCGCACCAGCTCCGCGAGCTCGACCTCCGCCTCGCACGGCGCCCCGTAGGTCCAGCCCTGCGCCGCGGCCGCCCGGATCGCTTCGAGCACTGCCGGATGCCCGTGCCCGAGAATCAGCGGGCCCCAGGAGCAGACGTAGTCGACGTAGGTCTTGCCGTCCACGTCGGTGAGGCGCGCGCCCGCGGCGCCCGCCACGAAAAAGGGCGTCCCCCCGACCGCCCGGAACGCCCGTACCGGTGAATTCACTCCCCCGGGAAGCACCGCTTGCGCCCGGGCGAAGAGCTCCTCCGAGCGGCTCACGTCAGGGCGACGGCCTTGAAGTCGTAATCCTCGCTTGCGATCAATCGCGCCGGCAGGAAGCTCCCCGGACGGGCCCAGCCCCCCTGCGCCAGGTAGGTCACCCCATCGACGTCGTCCGCCTGCCACGCCACGCGTCCGACATGCGTCGACCCCGCGTCGTCGTCCGGATCGGCCAGTCGATCCACCAGCACCGACACGTCGCGCCCGACGAACCGTCCGAGGCGCTCCGCCGAGATGGCGCGCTGCACCTCGAGCAACTCCTCCAACCGGTCCCGCTTCACTCCCTCGGGGACGTCGTCCGGGTACGCGGCGGCGCGGGTCCCCTCCTGCGGCGAGTAGGCGAAGGCGCCCAGTCGGTCGAACTGCGCCTCCTCGAGGAACTCGAGCAGCTGCCGGAAGTCCTCGTCGGTTTCGCCCGGGAACCCCACCAGACACGTGGTGCGGACCGCGAGGTCCGGGATCGTGTCGCGCAACCAGGCGAGCTTGGCACGCAGCGTCTGCCGGCGCTCGGGTCGGCGCATCCGCTCGAGCATCCGGTCGGAGGCATGCTGGATCGGTATGTCCAGGTAGGGGACGATCCGGGGCTCCCGCGCGATCAACTCGACCAGGCGATCAGTCAGACCCGCGGAGTAGACGTACAGCAGGCGGTACCAGGGGACGGCGGTTCCGGCGAGCAGCGCCTCGAGCAGATCGGGCAGGGTGGCTGCGCCCCGCCCCGCATCCCGGCCGTAGTGCCCCAGGTCCTGCGCCACGAGGTTGATCTCCTTCGCCCCCTGCGCCTCGAGCAGCTGGGCCTCGCGCACCAGGCGCTCCAGCGGCTCCGAGCGGTGCTTCCCCCGCATCAGCGGGATGGCGCAGAACGCGCACGTGTGATCGCAGCCCTCGGAGATCTTCAAGTAGCGCACGTGGACCTGGTCGCCGAGGAACTGGCGCACGCCGGGGTGAGCCGCCACGGGGTCGTCGATCAAGCCGCGCTCGGCGAGGGCGGGTACGAGGTGGTGGAGGTCCGAGAATCCGAGAAACAAGTCGACCTCGGGGATCTCCTGCGCCAGCTCCCGCTTGTAGCGCTCGACCAGGCAGCCGACGGCGACGACCGCTTTCACGCCGCCTTGCGTCTTGAGGCTCGCGGCCGACAAGATCGCATCGATCGACTCCTGCTTGGCGGCGTCGATGAACCCGCACGTGTTGACGAGAATCACGTCGGCGTGGAGCAGGTCGGCGGTGACGACGGCGCCGTGCCCCACCAGGTCGCCGACCAGGCGCTCGGAGTCGACGGTCGCCTTGTCGCACCCGAGCGAGATGACTCCGAGCTTCATCCGCGATAATTCCCGAACTTGAGCTCAATGCCCCAGTCCTGGGAGCGGAGAAACGCGATCACTTCCTGGAGCTCGTCCTTGGACGGCGCCTGCACGCGGATCTCCTCGCCTTGGATCGATGCCTGGGCTTTCTTGAATTTCCTGTCCTTGATCGCCTTGACGATCGCCTTGGCTTTCTCCTGGGGGATGCCCTGGGTGAGCTTGATCTCGCGCCGCACGGTGTCGTTGGCCGCCGGCGTGACGTCGCCGAGCTCGAGGTTCTTCACCGGCACGCCGCGCTTGACGAGCTTCGTCTGCAGCACGTCGAAGAGCGCTTTCATTTTGAAGTCGTCGTCCGCGACGAGCGTGAGCGTCGCCTTGGGGCGATCGAACGCGATGGACGCCTTCGAGCCCTTGAAGTCGTAGCGCTGGGCGACCTCTTTGGTGGCTTGATTGACCGCGTTGTCGACTTCCTGAAGGTCCGCTCCAGTGGAGATATCGAAAGATGAAAGGCCAGCCATGGCGGGAATATAAGGGTGCGCGGTACGCGGTGCGCGGTGCGCGGTGCGCGGTTACATCGGAGGCAACCGCGCACCGCGCACCCCGGACCTGCTTCGTTTTAGAAGAGGAAGCTTTCCAGCGCCCTGGCTCTCGAGACGTGGCGGAGGCGCGCCAGCGCCTTCTCTTTGATCTGTCGCACCCGCTCGCGCGTGATGCCGAGCAGCGAGCCGATCTCCTCGAGCGTCATGGGCTCCTGCCCCTCGAGGCCGAAATACAGCCTGAGGATCTTGGCCTCGCGCTCCTTGAGCGTCCCCAGCACTTCTTCGATGGACTCGGTGAGGGCGTGCTCGAAGATCTGATCGTCGGGTCCGGGGTTCGTCGTGTCGGGGAGATAGTCGAGCAGCTTGTTGTCCTCACCGGGGGTGAGGGGCGCGTCGAGGGAGAGGTGGGCCTGCGAGATCGACAGCGTCTTGGCGACCTCCTCCTCCGAGATATCCATGCCTTCGGCGATCTCCTCCACCGTCGGCTCGCGACCGAGCTCCTGGAGCAGCGAGGCCGACCGCTTGCCGATGCGATGCAGCGTGCCCGCGCGGTTGAGCGGCACCCGCACGATACGCGACTGCTCGGCGAGCGCCTGGAGGATCGCCTGACGGATCCACCACACGGCATAGGAGATGAACTTGATCCCCTTGGTCTCGTCGAACTTGTGGGCCGCCCGGATCAGGCCGAGGTTGCCCTCGTTGATCAGATCCGAGAGAGAGACGCCCTGGTTCTGGTATTTCTTGGCGACGGAGACGACGAACCGGAGGTTGGAGCGGACCAGCTTGTCCAGCGCCTCCTCGTCCTTCGCCTTGATGCGCTGGGCCAGCGTGACCTCTTCCTCGCGCGTAATCAGCGGATACTGGCTGATCTCGCGGAGGTACTGATCCAGCGATCCCTCGTCGAACGAGGCGCGCTTCGCCGTGTTCAGTTGCATGGCCTAGTCACCCTCCAGGCGCGAACAACCCTGAACGATACCCCCCCGGCCGACCGCGTGGTCTCCGAGCCGGGGCTCCCCGGACGTCGACTCTAACGAATGATCGAGCCGAGCCGGTGCCAGCGAATATCGGTCAACCAGGGGAGCGCATCGTGCGCCTCCCGGTCGTAGCTGAAATACACGACGAGTGGTCGTCCCTTGATCGCCGCGGCGCCGACGAAGCCCCAGTAGCGGGAATCCGCCGAGTTGTCGCGGTTGTCTCCCAGCACGAAATACCTCCCGGCGGGGACGACCAGCGGACCCCACGTGTCGCGGGTCGGGTGATAATTGCGAGCCACGCTGCCACCACCGAGCAGATAGTCCCGCTGCCAGTTGAACTCCGGATCGTAGACGTCGTGCCCCGGGTCCACCCGCTGCACGTAGCGCTCGGCGAGGGGGTCGCCGTTCACGCGCACTTCGCCGCCGCGCATCTCCACGGTGTCGCCCGGGAGGCCGATCACGCGTTTGACGTAGTTGAGCTCGGGATTCTTGGGGTAGGCGAACACGATCACATCGCCGCGCCGGGGCGACTCGAATCCCGGGAGCCGGGCCTTGGTTCCGGGAATCTGCGCGCCGTACACCGCTTTGTTCACGAACAGAAAGTCCCCCGCGAGCAGGGTTCGCTCCATGCTACCCGAGGGGATCTGAAACGCTTCGACGAGGAAGGTCTTGATGATGACGAAGAGAATGACAGCCATACCGACCGAGCGCAGCCAGTTGTCGAACCAGCGACCGAGTCGCGACTGGCGCTTCTCGATGGGGGCGACGGGTAGCGGCGCGGTGCGCCCGCCCGTACCTGCCCGCAGTCCCCCCAAGTCCAGCATGCCATTTACGTTACCCACGCCGCACGCTGGACGCAACGGTAATCGCCCATCCGCGGGCCGCTCCCCAGCGTCGCACCCGATCGCGGAACGCGTCCGGCGGGTCGCCATGCATTACTCGGGCCGCCAGGCATGCCGTCTCGCCCTCGCGCTCGACCGAGACCCACGACACCGCGACGTCGCTCAGCGCGCCGAGCGCCGTCCGCTCGAGCGGCGAGCCGCCGAGCGACAGGATGATGACCAGCGATTCGTGATCCACCGGACGCACGTTAGCGCGTCCGGCGTGAGGAGCGTCACCTTCTTCTTGCAGTCGGGATCAATCCCGCGCGCTACACTAGGCCTCGGTGTCGATCTGGGCGCGCTGCAGCTTCCCGGAGAAGTCGACGTACACGACCTTCGTCTCCGAATAGAAATCGTACACCTCCCAGCCGCCCTCCCGGTGCCCGTTGCCCGTCTGTTTCACGCCGCCGAACGGCAGGTGCGCCTCGGCGCCGATGGTCGGGGCGTTGACGTAGGTGATGCCCGTGTCGAGCTCGCCCATCGCCCGGAATGCGGCGTTCACGTCGCGGGTGTAGAGCGAGCTGGAGAGCCCGTAGGGCACGTCGTTGTTGACGCGGATCGCCTCGTCGAGCGAGGCCACTTTGATCACCGCGAGCACGGGGCCGAAGATCTCCTGCTGCTCGACCCGCATGCCGGGCGCGACGCCCGCCACCACGGTCGGCTGGTAGAACCAGCCGCGCTCGAGCCCAGCGCCCGTGGCCCGCTCGCCGCCGATCAGCACGCGCGCGCCGTCCTGGCGGGCAACGCCCACGTAGTACTCGACTTTTTGCAAGGCGTCTTCGTTGATGAGCGGTCCGACCTCGGTCCGCTCGTCCAGGCCGGGCCCGAGCCGCAGCCGGGCGGCACGATCGCACAACATCTGCAGCAGCCGGTCGTGCACCCGCTCGTGCACGATCAGGCGGCTCGTCGCGGTGCAGCGCTGCCCGGTGGTACCGAACGCGCCCCACAGTACGCCTTCCAGCGCCAGGTCGAGATCCGCATCGTCCATCACGATCATGGCGTTTTTGCCGCCCATTTCGAGCGACAGGCGCTTGTGCATCCGGCCGCACGTGGCCCCGATGATCGCGCCAGTTTCGGTCGAGCCGGTGAACGAGATCACCGGCACGTCCGGGTGCTCGACCATCGCCCGCCCGACGACCGACCCCTCCCCGTGTACCAGCTGCACCACCTCGGGCGGCAGGCCCGCTTCGAGGAGCAGCTCGACCAACAGGTGCGCCGTGTGGGGCACGTCCTCGGCCGGTTTGAAGATCACCGCGTTCCCGCACAGCAGGGCCGGAAACATCTTCCACGTCGGAATGGCGAGCGGGAAATTGAACGGCGTAATGAGGCCCGCGACGCCGATCGGCCGGCGAAAGCTCATCGCCCACTTGTTGCGCAGCTCCGAGGGCACGGTGCGGCCGAACAGCCGCCTCCCTTCCGTGTGGGCGTAGTGCGCGGTATCGATCCCCTCCTGCACGTCCCCCCGGGTCTCGGCCAGCACCTTGCCCATTTCGCGCGTCATGGCGCGCGCGATGGTATCCTTGCGCTCGACCAGCAGGTCCCCCACGCGGTGCAGCACCTCGCCACGGACCGGCGCGGGCGTCTTGGACCAATGCGCGAAACCGCGCTGTGCCGAGGCGACGGCACGGGCCACGTCGTCCGGCCCGGAGCGCGGGAAGCAGCCGATGATGTCGTCCCGATCGGCGGGGTTGCGGTTCTCGAAGTAGGCGCCGGTCGCGGGGGCGACCCATTGGCCGCCGATGAAGTTCTTGAAGGTCTCGGGCATGGAAAGGGGGTCAGGGGTCGGGGATCGGGGGTCGGGGATCAGCGCTTCGGTGCCAGCGTGGGCGGTGACACGTCGGGGCAGAGCCAGACGGCGGCCGCGTTGGCGCCGACGCGGGGCAGCACTTCCCGCGTGAGCAACAGGATGCCCCAGATGATGAGTCCTTGTGAGAGCACGTGCGCTGCGCCGAGGCGTCGCTTCCAGGACGAGAGGCTGGCCCACACGCCCGCGGCCACTACGGTGGTCACGCCGAGCAGATAGAAGATCAGCCGCAACCCGCAGCCGTGTGAGTACGGCCAGACGCCGGGGGCGACGCCGATGCCGACGAGCACGCCGAGCGCCACTTTGGCCCACGTGCCCAGTCGCCCGGAGCCGCTCGGAGGTGCGACGCCGCCGCGCGGCGTCACGGTGGAGAGCGACGGCTTTTGGGCGGTCGGCTCGTAGCCAGCCCCGCGGCCCAGCGTCGGGTCCGCGTTGGGGAGCTTCTTGAGCAGCCGGTCGACCTCGGCCATCTCTTTGTCCCAGTCCCGCTCTTTATCGCTTCCCGCCACTACGCCCCCCCGTCCCGCGCCAGCCGGTAGCGCTCGATCTTCTTGTAGAGATTACTGCGCGGCATATCCAATGTGCGTGCCGTCTCCGACACATTCCAGTCGTTCTCCTGGAGCTTGGCGAGGATGTAGGTCCGCTCCGCCACCTGTTTGAACTCCTCGAACGTCGCCGCCCGCATCCACGGCGCCGCCGACACGTCGGCGGGCCCCGTCCCCCGCCCGCCGTCCCCCGTCCCGACGCCCGCGATCCGCTCCACGTCCGATACGGTGACCGTGGGACCGGCAGTGAGAATGAGGAGGCGCTCGACGGCGTTGCGCAGCTCGCGGATGTTGCCGGGCCAGTCGTACGCAGTGAGGCGCTTCAGGGCCTCGGGGTCGAAGCCCTTGGTCTGTAGGCCGCCGCGCTCGGTCAAGCGGGCGGTGAAATGCTCGACCAGCTGCGGCACGTCGGCCCGGCGAGCGCGCAACGGCGGCACCTCGATCGGCACGACGTTGAGGCGGTAGAGGAGATCCTCCCGGAAACGGCCCGCGGCGATTTCGGCGCGCAGGTCCTTGTTGGTGGCGGCGACGACCCGCACGTCCACCGCCAACGTCTTGACCGATCCGACGCGGGAGATGACGCCCTCCTCGAGCGCGCGCAGCACCTTGGCCTGGGCCGTGAGGCTCATGTCCCCGACTTCGTCGAGGAACAGCGTTCCTCCATCGGCCAGCTCGAACTTGCCGGCGCGGTCGGCGAATGCGCCGGTGAAGCTGCCCTTCATATGGCCGAACAGCTCGCTCTCGATCAGCTCCGTCGGGATCGCCGCGCAGTTCACCTCCACGAACGGCTGGTCGGCGCGGGGAGAGAGCGTGTGGAGGGCGCGGGCGACCAGCTCCTTGCCGGTGCCGTTTTCGCCGGTGATGAGCACGCGCGCCGCGGTGGGCGCCACCTTCTCGATGCGCTCGATCACGCCCTTCACGGCCCGGCTCGAGCCCACGATCTCGTACTGGGCGTGCACCTCGGCCTTGAGCCGCACGTTCTCGCTGGCGAGGTCTACATGCTCGAGGGCGTTGCGCAGCGTGAGCAGGATGCGGTCCGTGTCGAGCGGCTTCTCGAGGAAATCGTAGGCGCCGAGCTGGGTCGCTTCGACGGCGGTCTGGATGGTGCCGTGGCCCGAGATCATCACGACCTGCGCGCGCGCGTCGAGCTCGCGCAGCTTGCGCAGCGTCTCGAGGCCGTCCATGCCCTGCATCTTGACGTCGAGCAGCACGAGGTGGGGCCGGAACTCGGGGTAGAGGCTCAACGCCTCGGAGCCGGAGGCGCACGCGCGCACTTCGAGGTCCTCGTACTCGAGCAGCTGGGTCAGGGCCTCACGGATGCCCTTCTCGTCGTCCACGACCAGCACGCGCCGGCTCACGTCTTCCTCCGCTTGAAGCGGTACAGCACGACGCCGGTTGGATGGATGGCGACATCGGTGAAGGTCGGGGAGACCCGCAGCGGCACGGCGCCGCTCGAGTCGGCCCCCGCCACGCGCTGCGCCAGCTGCTTCACCAGGGGTCCGGGGAACGGGAAGCCGCGCAGCGACAGCTCGGCGACCGTGAACCGACCCACCCCGGGTCGCTCGATCGCGAGTGGGCCGGCGATGCGCAGCGGCTCCATCGGGCGCAGCATTCCGGCGAGCGGCCCCAGCGCGTCCGGCGGGATGACGCGCGTATCGAGGCGGCAGTACACCGCGAGGGTGCCCTCGAGCAGCTCCACGCGCAGCGAGTCGAAACTCTTGCGCACCGACCAGTCGATCCCGCTACCGATCATCGCGGCGATCTCGTTGGGCGAGAGCACCACCGAGTCGGGACCTTCGTCATGCCTGAGGCGCTCGACCTTGGTCTGACTGGACGAGAGCGCCTTGGGGGTAGGGGCGCCGACCGCCGTATCGGCGACAGGGGGAAGCTTGGTCGAGTGGGGCCCGAGCCAGCGAGAGGCACCGTGCAAGAGCGGCTCGCGGAACCACCACGCCACGAGCGCCGCCACCAGGGCGGTGGCGAAGAGAGCGAGCCGGAACAGTCCCTTAAGGCAGCCGTTCACTGTGTCTCACGTTGTACACCGCCCCGCCCGATCCGAGCGTGCTCTGCATCAGGTCGAGCCCGCTCACCACGGCCGTCTGCGCGAACTCGAGCCGCGCCAACGCGGGCTCGAGCCCCGCGAAGTCGCGGGGTCGGGCCTCCCGCCGCGCGCGCCCCAGCGTCACGTGAGGGCGAAACGGCCGCCCCTCCGAGGGAAACCCCAGCGGCGCGAACTCCTGCTCCACGCGATGCTGCAGAATCTCGAGTCCCGGCTCCGGCGCGATCCCCACCCACACCACGCGCGAGCGGCAGCGTACGCGCGCCCGCCGCCGCACGCCCGAGCGCCGCCGTGATCTCCGCCTCCCGGTCGTCCACGACCTCGCCAAGAAATTTGAGCGTCAGGTGGATGCCGTCCCCGCGCACCCAATTCACGGGGAGACCCAGCTCGCGCAGCGGTGCCGCAGCGGCCCACAGCGCTTCGCGCACGGCGGGAGGAAGATTCAACGCGACGAACAACCTCACGCGCCGGCGGCACGCCGGGGCGAGGCAAGCAAGCTGCCGCGGCGGTAGCCACGGGGATCGAGCTCGACGGCCGCGAAGCCCAGCTCGGCCAGGTGCCGCTCCACGGCGGGCATGCGCTCGCCGAGCCACGGGATCCAGCGCGGCTCTACTTCGATACGCGCCCGGTCACCGTGGTGGCGCAGGCGCAGATCTCCCGTGATACCCAGCGCGCGCAGGTACGCCTCCCCCTGCTCCACCTGGGCGAGCCGGCGCGGCGTGATGGCGATCCCGTACGCCACCCGGCTCGAAAGGCAGGGCGCCGCGGGAGCATCCCAGGTGGGGAGTTCCAGCTCGCGCGCCGCGGCGCGCACGTCCGCCTTGGTGAAGCCCGCTTCGGCGAGGGGGGAGCGGACGCCGGCCGCCAACCCCGCGGCGTACCCTGGCCGATGCTCGCTCAGATCGTCCGCGTTGGTGCCGTCGCACACCACGGCGAGGCCCCGGGCCCGCGCCTCGGGGACCAGGCGGCGCCACAGCTCCGTCTTACAGAAGAAGCAGCGGTTGGTGGGGTTGGCGAGGTAGCTCGGGTCGTCGAGCTCGTGCGTGTCGAGCTCGATGAGGGGGACATCGAAGCGCTCGGCCACGGCGCGGGCCGTGGCCCACTGCGCGGCGGGATAGGACGGGCTCCGCCCCACCGCCGCGACGACCCGCTCCCGCCCGAGCTCCTGGCGGAGCACCACCGCGAGCAGGGCCGAATCGACCCCGCCGGAATACCCCACCAAGGCTGAACGAATGCCGCGGGCGAGGGCGCGCAACGCCGGAAGGGAGCCGGACACGGCGGAATACTAATGACTTACACTGTCTCCATCAAAGGACATTCCCAGGGCGACCAGCGGATAGATCGTAGCCTTGGAACCGTTTATTCTTAGCATACGTTGTCACCGAGCGACCGTGGTTTACGTCTAGTAGGTCTACAGGTATCGAGGCTTTCGAAATGGCACACAAGACCGAGCTGGACGCCGTCGATCGCAAGATCCTGCGGCAGCTCGCGACCGACGGGCGCGCCAGCTATCAGGCGATCGCGGACGAAGTGGGACTATCGCGGCCGGCCGTGATGGAGCGCGTCAAGCGGCTGGAGGAGGCGGGCTACATCACCGGCTATGGGGCGCGGGTGGACCGTGCCAAGTCCGGCTTTCCGGTGACCGCCTTCGTTGCGGTGCGCTACGCCAACTCCGACTACGTGGGCGACGAGCCGCGGATGCGGGACATGGAGAAGCATCCGGAAGTGCTCGAATGTCACCATGTGGCAGGAGAGGATTGCTACGTCCTCAAGGTCGCGGCACCGGACCTCGAGAGCCTGCAGGGTGTGCTGAAGGACCTGCGCGGCTCGTCCAAGACCCAGATGAGCACGCGGACCACCATCGTGCTCGGCACGGTGTTCGAGAAGCCGGGATTCATCCCGGTGGAGCCGGATTGATGGCCGGCCTGCGCGGCAGGGCGCTCGTCGCGTATCTGGTCGTGTGCGTGGTCTGGGGCTCGACCTACTTGGCGATCCGGGTCGGGGTGGGCGTGCTGCCGCCGTTTCTGTTCGCGGGTCTGCGATTCTTCATCGCCGGCCTGGTGCTGCT
>WNEX01000046.1_pt1 | contig 46357 bp, 44 predicted proteins | sample 5399841 | NCBI WGS metagenome assembly WNEX01 (sample SAMN13153337, study PRJNA577476) | soil metagenome | isolation source: 40 cm grassland meadow soil 2 days after 1st rain plot 5 | place: USA:California | collected 2015-09-18 | reverse complement strand
TCCTTTGCTGTCCCACCCAGCTCTCGACCGAAAACATTCTTCAGCCACTCGGGAGACGTATTCGTTGTTTTCACCAACTCGCCTGCAATGAAACGTGCTACGAGCCGATGCCCCTTCCCATTTGGTGTGTTGTCATAAACCAGAAGATCGTCAGCATGTCGTCGCGCCTCAGGCAGGCTCTTCATGGCCTCGTCATACGACTCTGGAATCGTGCCCAGCGGCACGGCTTGTCCGCCGCGACTCATACGAACGAGGATTCGTCCGACATTCAGGTTAGGGTCTTCTGTGCAGATGAATAAAACCTTTGTTGTGTAGCCGGCCTGCCTCGCGCTTTCCAACAGTTCCGTGTCCACGGTCAAGTCTTCAACAGCGAACGACCGTCGCTCGAGCAGCATCGCATCCCGTTGGTGCGGAATCGGTGGAACCAACGTGGGAAAAGCTTCTTTTAGGTGGGCATCGTAGAAGGTGGTCTTACCCGCCCCGATGGGGCCTGCTATCACAACAAGTGCTGGTTTTTGTTCGCTCAGCGTAAATTATCCTTATCGTGCAGTTTTTCGTGTGACAGCCGTTTCTGATTCCCGTTGGAACTTTCCCGCGACCAACATCACTGGGAATCGCTTCCCGGCAAGAGTGACCTCAACAGTCCTCCCTAACTTGCGGTCATACTCAAAGCGTGTGCCGTCTGAGAACTTTCCCGTGGGGCCGTCTTGGAGACCGGTGAGAGTCCCAAGAACTTCGAATAATTGCTGCCGCTCCGCAGAACTCATTTTGTCGTAGGTAGCCTTGGTTGGGCGCCGTGTTGGCCTAGATGAGCCTCCGAGCCTGCCATGCCCCTCTTTCGAGTAGTGAGCCGCCAACCCGCTGTTTACGAGTTGATTGATGGAGCAGTTGCGTGTCTTTGCTGTGCGATGAAGGCTCCTGATCAGACGGCGCAGGAGCACCACCTGTGTCTCCCTCGCCGTTTGTTTCTTCTTGCCTTGGAGAGCAACCAACTTCACCGTGTTGAGGTTCACGGCGAGGAGCGCGTCATTGATCGAGGCGGACAAATCACCTTGATACCTGCGCTTGGCACGAAGCAGTTTGTCCAGCCCGATCAGCAGGCGGACGTTGAAGACATCGAAACCGACGTTTCTCCGGATTGCCACAGGCTGCACCAGCATCCTTTGAGGAGTTCCCGCAGTAGCGCTGCCGCAACGGTCTCTTCCATACGATATATACATGGCCCTGGTGTGTGCTTCAACCAGGGGATGTGGAAAAGATGTTTTCACCTTGCTTTCGTATGGTTGCCGAGGCCGCTGGGCGAGAGCATCCTTTCTCATTCTTGCGTCCCAGACGTGAGGACCTCCTCCAGCGTAGCTTTGTTCCGCGTCGCTACCTCCTGAGCGGCGAGGCGGAGAATCTTTGCGTATCTGAGCCTGGCCCGCGCCCGGGCCGCAGGCAGCACCTCCTCTGGAGGTTCAATTACGCAGGTCAGAACGTACTGCAACAGCGAATTTGTGAGGGCAACTTGGGTGTGTACCAAAGTGAATAGGGACTGTACCTCCTTTGCCATATTCGCGAGGGTGGCCGCAATGCGGGCCTCTAGCTGGGCTGTCGCTTCCGTGTTATCGCCCTGCCGAAGTTCGAGCTCACAGGCAGTGAGGATAAAGGCCTGTTCGGAGCGAAAGCCGCGCTCACTGGCAGCAGAGCGCACGCGGTCGCGAAATTCCTTGCTCGGGAACAACAAATTCCGCTCGATTCGATGTTTTTTCATCGGATTGCCTCCTCTCTTAGTTGGTGGCGCATTTGTGGCACAAATCGCTCGAAAGCAGCCACCGCCCATGAGCATGAAACGGTTTCAGTTAGCCCCTAAAATCCTGCGCAGCATGGCCACATCCCTTTATGTTCCAATACCCAGCTTCGACGCATAAATTCACGCACATTCTTTCGTTCCTCCTGTTATTTGCGTTTCAGAGTGTTTTTCTCGGAGGACAAACGCTGATCGACTGAAGGTTTGCGCTGGCAACCGTATCCATTCGTTTCCCGATGATGAAGTAGTGATGACATTCGTAGAGTGTGCCGAGCTCCGCTCTTTTTTTCGCTTTACGCGTGCGAATCAGCATGCTATATACATACACCATACTGAGCAACGTGCCATATGTCAACGCTCAACGAGTACCGCGCCTGCTTAAATGACCTGGCGGCCGCCACGCCCAGGAAAAAGGCCGCACTCATACGGTCTCTCCTCCCAAGCATCGAAGCAGCTCTCAGCTCTGGACAAACCCTGAAGGACATTTGGGTAGCGCTCGAGAAGAAAGGCCTAGCTATGGCCTATCGGGTTTTTCAGATGACCGTCTGGCGCGCAAGAAGAAGCAAGAAAACAACCGCGCCACGCGATTGGGAAAAAAGCAACGTCTCTTCGCCGCAGGAACCGCTGCAACAAAGCGAGCCGTTGAACGTTGAAGGACGCGACCCGCTAGCAAATCTAAGACGGTTGGAGGAGAACCGACCTGGATTTCATTGGCGAGGAACGAACAGCCAGAGAAAGGTGATGAGCAGAAGGGAGGCAGTTAATGACAAAGGCAAGCGGTAACGGAAGCGGCAGAACGGCGATTCACATAGCGCTGCAGGGGAAGGGAGGCGTGGGAAAGAGTCTGATCTCGGCCATCTTGTCTCAGTATCTTTCGTCGAAGGGTCAGGATGTGTGTGGAATTGACGCAGATCCAGTGAATCAAACCTTCTCTGAATATGGAGGTTTGCGGGTGGAATGTCTGAATCTTCTGAGGGAAGGAAGCATTGACCAGCGGGAGTTCGATCTGCTTATGGAGCGATTCCTGAAAGAAGAGGGCACGTTTGTGGTGGACACCGGTGCCTCGACTTTCATTCCTCTGTGGCACTACATCCTCGAAAACCATGCCCTCGATCATTTGCGACAGAAAGGGAAGCGCGTTTTCATCCATTCGGTGATCACTGGGGGGCAGTCGCTGAACGATACGCTAAGCGGCTTCGAGGCGCTTGCAGAGACCACGCGGGAAAAGAACATCGTGGTGTGGCTAAACGAATATTTTGGCCCGGTGCTACAGGATGGGGCTGGGTTTGCGGATATGGCGGTTTGCAAGAGGCACGCGAACAAGCTGCACGGGTCAGTGGCGATCGCGCGGCGAACTGCGGATACCTTTGGTCGAGATATGGAAGAAATGATCTCGCGCAAACTGACCTTCGACGAAGCCGTGAAGGGATCGGATTTCACGATCATGACCAAGCAGCGTTTGTTAGTCGTGCAACATGATCTATTTGAACAGTTGGATAGGGTTGGGTTGGTCTAAAGGCGATAAAGCTGTGGGCCTCAAGAGATCAAAAGGTCACTCGACAGCATACGCTGGCGCAGCGGCAAGGCTTTGCAGAATCAGAGGTGTTCGAAGTCTACGACGCGATCGCGAATCGGAGACGGATGGAAGCGAAGCTTGAGGGTCTCACCACCAACCGAAGACTCTAGACGGAACGCGTCCATGGAAAGAGGGAATCTAGAGCATACACAAGAATGATCGACGGATCGAAGCCGAAGTGTGAGGTGACTGGGAACAGGCTCTTGTTTGCAACAGAGCGTGCGATTTTGGCTCGTGAGCAAGGAACCCCGATTGTTCGCGCTCCTCCTGGTGTGACCTCACGAGCTTCCAGTTGATACAACTGTGAGCGAAGCTGTTACAATTCTCCCGATTGTGGCACCGCGCCGAAGGGGCAAAACCTTGGCACGGCGCACGTACCAGAAAGGCTACATCTATCAAGAGGGGAGAAACCGGTCGGATGCGTGGCTTCCGAAAGACCCTGCCTACGTGCAATTCTGGCGGGATGTACCGGGGGATGCAAATCCCAGGAAGCAGAAAGTTTGCCTTGGGATCTGTCGCACACGCACGATCGCAGAACGGGCAGCCGCCGAGAAGCTTGAGCAACTCGGCATCAATTCTACTCAAACGTTCATCGAAGCAACTTCTACCATTACTTTCAAGGATCAGGGTCAGATCTGGCTCAAGTCCTTGGCCAACCGCAAACGTAATCCACTCGAACAAACAACTATCGACACAAGGCGCTATGCCCTCGACAAGTGGATTTTCCCATTTTTCGGGGACAGACTCTTGACAGATGTGAACAATCTGGCGATGAGAGACTTCGTGGACCACATTTCCCACTTGGCGCCATCAACGATTCGGGACTATTCGAACATCGTCAAGGCCGTGGTGGCTTCAGCCATCAACGAAAAAGCCGAAGAACTGTTTCCGCGAAAATGGAACGAGGAGTTCATCGATGCACCAATCATCGAAAAACAAAATCAACCTTCTACAACTTCCGAAGGAATGGCGGAAATTCTACGGTATGCGGACGGACAGTTCCGTGTTCTTTACGCACTCCTCGGGGGCTGTGGCCCTCTGCGGGCCGGAGAAGCGCTCGGCCTCGAAATTGGCAAGCACATCTCGGAAGACTGCCGCACGCTCTACGTTCGCCAAAAAGCGAAGCGCGGCAAAATCCAGCCAAATCTAAAGACGAAGCACGGGGAACGAGACATTGACCTCTGCACGCCCCTCGCGGCAATGCTGCGGGATTTCATCGGCAGCCGCACCTCGGGGCTTCTGTTTTGCACCTCTACGGGGAAGCAGCTCCTCCAGTCGAACACTCTCCAAGACAGCCTTCATCCCATCCTGAAAAAGATCGAGCACGAAAAGGGTGGGTTCAACATCTTTCGGCGGTTCCGCATCACGCAGCTCGAGACGGCGGAGTGCCCGAAGGCCCTGCAACACTTCTGGTCGGGACACGCACCAACGCATGTCTCCGAACGCTACAAGAAACTACTCAAACAGCGTGATTGGCGACTCGAGTGGGCTGAGAGGATAGGGATGGGGTTCGAGCTTCCGGCACGCCCAGTTGCCCCGTACGCCCCGGTAATCGTATTTCCTAAAGCAGGTTAAGTTCTTTAGAATCTGGTGGACGAGAGGGGATTCGAACCCCCGGCCTCCTCGTTGCGAACGAGGCGCTCTCCCAGCTGAGCTACTCGCCCACCGTTTCAGCCCGCAACCATTGTAGCATCAACACTCTTTGGGAGAATCTTGGGACAATCAAACGGCCAGCTTTTCAGCCGCAGCCTTGCGCTGGTCCGGAGTGAAGTGCGTGTAGCGTTCGCTCATGCGCAGACTGCTGTGCCCGATTTCCAGCTTGATGATTTTCCGTGGCATCCCTCCGCTCTCTATCGCCGATACTCTACCATGGCGGAATGCATGCATCGTGCCGACCGGGATTCCAACTTGTCTGCAAATCGGACTGAGCACGTCGCGATTCACGTCGCCGTTTTCAGTGGAGTGCTGTTGCGCGCTGCTACCGAAACCGGCTAATGACCGTTCCGGTTGTCAGCGATTGTGTGTGGAAAGGGATTGTGGGCTAATGCTGTGGAATCGTCAACGGATGAAACTAATTCGTGGCCTTTTACTCCTGGCCTTTCAAAATCCGCACGACCGCAAGGATTGTGTTCCAGTTGCGCGTGGTCACCGGCGCACCGAACAGCTTGTCGATCTGGCCGAGATAGCCGATTGTCTTCATGTGCCGACGGTACATTCCGAGCACGAACCGGTTCTTCGACGCGATCACTCGCACGAACCAGTCTCCACCTGGGGGAAGACTGATTGGGATGGAGGGCATGACGCGGACGGCCTTCGACAAAATGCTCACGAATCGAACAACATCAGCGCGTGACGGCTCAGTGCCAAATGGATTATCCTTCGCTAAGAGAAGAAGATCACGACCGTCGCAGAATACGACTTCGGCCTCGAAGGGCAACAGGTGCAGCAATTCAGCACGGAATTTTTCCGTGGAACCCGGTTTGCGAACGACAAACGTGCCAGCAGCGCCGACATTCACAACGTCATAGCCGCTCAGTCGCCTTGCCAGGACTCTAGGGCGAAACGTCCTATGTCCGCCGACGTTGATACCGCGAAGGAAAATGACAAGTGCCATAGTCAACGAAGAGAATCTCAACTCCGCGCCTGGCAATGGCTCCCATCACGCTCCGTGGGCCACTGCCAACAGGTGAGCACTGGCACCGTGGGCCGAGGGCTCTCGCTCAACTAGAGTCAAGAACTCCATCAGGCTCTTTCGTTGCGCGGGGTCATCCCAAGCCTCGCCGAGATGCGCTGTGCTCCACACTGGACCCTCAACAGCAAATATTTGGATATCAGCAAAACTGGCGTCATGAACTTCGGCTGCCAACTCTTCAGGGCGATGGAAGTAGGCAGTCGTGAAATAAGCAGCTTGATTCGTCGAGTTGCGGTGCTGACCTGTCGCCAGGTCACTTGCTACGATCTTGCGAAACTCAGCATCACGAAAGAATCCTCTCGCCAGTCCGTCGATGAGCGAAGCAAAACGCGAAATTGCGGCTGCGACTAGGACGCCCTGAGACTTGAGGATGCGGCGAGCTTCACGAAGGGCGATCAGTCGATCTGCACGTTCAACAAGATGATACAAGGGACCTAACAGAAGAACTGCATCGGCGCTGTTAGACGGAGCCGCTAGGCGGCGCGCGTCGCCTTTGGTGATTGAGCCGAGCTTAACACCTGACGATGTGGAACGGGCTTTTGCCTGCTCTAGATGAATTTCAACGGGATCGATGAGATGAACCACATATCCTTGCTCGCTAAGTGGAAAGGCGTAGGCTCCGGCCGCACCGCCGACGTCAAAAAGCACTGCGGGTGCGGGCGGAAGAACTCGAGCAAGAATCTCCAGTGTTCGAAGCCGTTCCGGCTCGCCATGAGCCTCGGATAGACGTTCGGACTCTCTGGTTTCTAGATAGTGGGCTTCAATTTCCCTCGGTAGCGACGATGATTGGTCGTTCACTGTATCTGTGCCTCAGCGCCAATTTCGTATTCACTCTGCACCAGGCCGCCTTTATAGGAGCGCGTCGCCACATGACGAAGACTGATGTCGCGCGGTATCGGGCCAAATAACGGAATACCTACACCGATCAGTACTGGCACGCGTGTGATCACCAGTCGGTCAATACATCCCGCCGCAAGAAATCTCTGAATGGTAACGCCGCCGTCTATATAAGCGTGTTTGAAGCCGCGGGACTTGAGCTGCCTTACGATTTCGGCCGGTTCTCCCGACATCTGCTCGACCACGCCGCCTTCGACTGATGAGAAGTCGAGCGGACGGCTGCTCAGTACAAATACCGGCTTTTTCCCGTAAAACCACGACCCAAATTTCAGTACAACTTCGAAGGTCTTCCGGCCGATGACGACCACATCGACGCTGCCGTAGAATTCCTCAAAGCCGTGAGGCTCCTGCCCGCCCGCATCTAAGAAATCGAGCGCATGGTCTGGCCGGGCCAGAAAGCCATCGACGCTCACTCCGCAGAAGACTGAGAGTTTTATGGCGGTCCTCCTGAGTTGGCCGCTAGTGTATTTGTCCAAGGTGGATTGAGCAAGGAATCCGAGTCAGAGAGGCTTTCGTCTCTCTGACTCGGTTAGGTGGATATGGCCGTCTGATGACTTTACGGTTGAAGTAACCGTCTATCAAGAGGATGCGCAATATTACGGCGCTCCTGTTCGTTGCGACCGTCCCTGACAGTGGCCCAGAAAGATTACTGCGTGAACAAAAACGGGTAGCAGAGTCCATCACGAACACAGCGCGGTCTCCGTCTGAAAAATCCGTCCGCGACGTAACCCATCAACTGCTACGCGACCTCTGCCCACGCCTCCGGGATGATCGAAAGCGCCAAGACGGGCGCGCGTTCGGATCCACGGGGGCGGCAGCCAAGCTCGGCATATCGCGGTCCACGCTGGAACCGAAGATTCGGTCGCTCAAAATCGACAAAATCGCTACAAGACTCATCCGGGAACTTGAGGGTTTAGCGCCACCTCATGGGATTCGCATTCACCGACTATATGATAACAAAGGAGTTTGCGGCGCAGCCCGGCCTTCTAAGTCATTGAAAGGAAAGCAATGGAGTCCTTAGTGCCCCTGAGATTCCTAGCATGAACCCTACGGACTTGTGGCTTGCTGCTTCGGGCTCGCGGTAAACTCATGCAAAAGCCGTGTTCTGCTAGTCGACCGGGTGGGGAATCCGCGGTAAATGACGCGCAGCGTGGCAACAAGGGGAATGGAAAGATAGATCCCGATGATTCCGCCGACCGCGCCACCCACCATTACCGTGAATATTGCTAGGAGCGGATGAATCTCCAACTCATGCCCCATGACGCGGGGGGAGATCCAGTAATCCATAAGGATGCGCCACACGCAGAGTAGAATGAGAAACCAGATCCAGTGCGAGTGACCGAGTAGGCCGGCGGTAACAATCGTGCCGGCTGCGATCACCCAGCCCGCCACCGGAATAAACTCAAGCATTCCGGCCAACGCACCTAACGTCAGGGCATTCGAATAGCCCAGCGCGAGCATCGCCGCGGTGCAGAAACTGAGCGACAGCAGGCCGAGCAATACCTTCGCGCGGATGTAGTGCTGGAGCATAACGTGCAGTTCGGCAGCCATGACACGCACGGCCTCGTAGCTCTCGCTTGTCGAAATAAGATGGACGATGTGGTTCGCCAGCTTCTCGCCGTCGCTGAGAAAGAAAATCGCCAGGATCGGGATGACCAGGGTTCCAGCGATCGCCGTGGACGCAAATCGTTCCATTTCCTTCATCGTATTGTCGATACTCGCTCGATGCTGCTGCAGAAATGTCTTGATACGAAACGTCTGGGTGTTGCTCCAACCAAAGTTGCTCCCGAGGTCGTCGGCGATTTCACCCGTGGAAAATCTGCCAGCTAGCGCAGACATTTGGTCCACGAATCGCCCGGGGTGTTTGTGGAATTCCGGCGCGAGCCCATGAAAAACCAGTGCCAGCAGAACGATGAAGGTTAGATACGCTTCCACCACATGCGGCCCTCTCAGGTTTTTGAAAAACAATGAATGGCGCTGCAGGAATCGGACGACAGGATCAATCAAATAAGCGGAAAGAATCGAAAAAGCAAAGATGACGATGACCGCGCGTGCGACGTAGAGAATGCCAAGGACGAGTGCGAAGACGAGGATTGTCAACAATATTCTTGCAGTGCGGCGATCAGGTAATGGCATACATCTCCACCAGCTCAAGAGCCTTCCCGAAACTCTAGTCGGTTCTGGCTTTCCAACTTTTGCTTGATAGATCCGAGGACTCGTTCCAGCGAGGAGCGTGTTTTGTCAACAGCTACTTTCCTCACGATGCCCCCTTTTAATCCGGTCAACCCCGCCTGCTGGGAACCCTTGAGGGTGATTAAGTAAATGCCGGGATGCTCCGGATGCTCTTGGTCTCGGACGCAGACGGTTAGATCGAGAGCGGTTTCGAAGTAGTGGCTTGCGTAAAGCTGCTTTACAGCTATCGCATAGAGGCACATAGCCGTACTGGTCGGTCTTCCGCTCATGGCACAGGTAGGGAGCGGGAAGATGGGCAGGCAAGGCCACCAGCGCGGCACGTTCTTGCTCGAAGGCTTGCGCAGGAATCAGCCCGGTTTTAGACACCGGGCGATGTTCCATGCGGACCGTGGACCACTCGAGGGCTTGCTGATTCAGATCTTCCAGGCTGGAAAAGTGGCGTCCCGGGAAGAAGTTCGTTTCTACGGTCCAGAAGCTGCGTTCCTCGCCGGCTTTGCGGTTGGCATGCCCCTTTTCATGGCAGACGAATCGGAAGCCGTGCGCGGTGGCGAAGGCGGCCATCTCCGGCACGATCACCGCATTCCGCCCGGTGCCCCTCAGACGGGCCAGGTTCGTGTTATCGATCACACAGATCCGCCCGGCATAGCCCCAGAACATCAGGGCTGTGTGCAGGAAGCATTTCATGCGGAAGCGGTTGAACTTTCGGAAAAATTGCAAGTACCGCCGCTTCGAGTAACGCAAATAGAGCAGGCTGGCAATCACCAGAGTTAGCCTGTCGCCCGGGCGGATCCGGTAGGTGCTGGTATCGTGCTGCATCTCGGCACCCGGCTCGTCGGGCACGCGATCGCAGCGGGTCGATGGCTCTTTGCTCAGGCCCAGCTCGCGCAGCAAGCGGGTCAAGGTCGAGTAGGGGATCTGGATGCCTTCTTCCTCGGTCAGCTTCTCGTGGACGCGCTGCGCCCGGCCCTCGCATTCCCTATACAGCCGTTCGAGCAGCTCGCGATCAAGGCGGACCTTGCGCTTGCGTGTCGGGACCGGCATCTCCCCCTTTTGCTTGAGGATCGTGCACACCGTGTTGCGGCTGAGATGCAGCCGGCGCGCGATCTCGTTTATGCTCATGCCCTCCTGGTGCAGCAGAAACACCGCTTTGCGCTTGTCCGCTTCGATCATGGAGTTTCCTTACGCTGTCGGAAAAAGCTTGTGTCTGACTCAAGATTCCAGCCGTCAGCAGATTCGCCTGGGCGTGAAAGGCGGGGGTCTTCAGGCGCCGGTCCTCGCTCTTGCCCATCACCCGGCGCATGTACTTGTCGGTGAGTTCCAGGTCCTTCAGCAGCATCCGTTCAAACTCGTTGCACCCGTCCGCATCTTCGGGCACCTGCCGCATCACCTCCAACACCTGCCCCGGATGCCCGTCGCGGATGGCTTGGCGGAGAGAAGCGGGCCCGCGAAAGTAACCGTGCGCTAGTTGTTCGATGTCCCGCACGCTGAGCTTCTTCCCGCTCAAGGCCACTACGAACTCCTCGACCTCCTGCTTGTGGACCCCGTTCATGCGCATGAACTGCCGCAGCGTGTACATGTAGGGATAAACCGGAAAAGCGCCGCTGAAGATCTTCTCTCGCACCCGCGGGCTCATCTCCGCGAGCAGCCCCAGCCGCATGCTCACCCAAGACTTGCTGCGCGATAACCGTTCGGCCAGATCGGCCACGCTGCCCGACCCGAGCTTGCGCAGCTGGTCGAGGAAGGCCGCCTGCTCCAGAATGCTCAGCGAGTGGTCATTCGACTCGCGCAGAAGATTCAGAATGGCCGCGGCTTCCTCTTCTCCCAGAGAAGCGTACGGCGCCATACTCATCCCCAGCTTCACTGCACAGCGATAGCGCTTGAACCCGTTCAGTAAAATGCTCTGCGACGTGTGATCCACGCCCTCCAGAGGCTCCTCGATTCCACGTTCGGCAATCGCAGCCAACAAGCGCGCCTCCGCCGCCGGATTCCTCATCCGGTAGCTCTCGTACCTCAAATCCAAGGCCGCCAGCTCGATTTCGCGTTCCATCCCGCTCCTAGGAACTGTTGTTCGTGAGGTAGTGCAGAACATAATCGATTCGGCGACGGCGGGCCATGCGGTGTTGTCTCACCGCCCTTGCCAACATCTTGCGGATCTCCCACTCGCTTACCCGCCGCCTCTCGATCCGACTGACCACCATGGCCAGATAGCGGACGATGTCCGCGTCGAAGTGCATCCCCTGGCCTTCCCCGGGCTGCCGGCCTGGGCCAGCCCCTCGGCCGCGCTTGCCGTTTTGCAGTTTCTTTTTCTCTTTGCCTTCCGCAGTGCGGTAGTAGGCCACGCTGCGCTGAGTGGAATTTCGCTTCCGGTGCACCTTGCGGCACCCAAAGGGACAGCGCAGATCCCTGCGCCCGGCGTTCCGGGGATGGGTCAGGAAGAAAATCCGGCACTCGCGGCAACGGCACAGACAGGGTCGCAGATAGGGGTGGGTGCGGAGGACCGACCGCAACAGGATGTAATACGCCCCGACCAGAGCGCGGATGCCGCTGCGGCGATACCAATCCGGGCCGCTCCGAAACTGCTCCTGGATTTTGACGACTAAAAACCCAGGTTCTGGCTTATGATGGAAATCTCATTACACACACATCCCTGCTACCCGATCGACACTTCGGTGTCGAGAGGGTACGCAGGGATTTTTTTGCGCACACCTGTTCTGCGCCAGCGCGCCGCCGGTGCAGGAACATCGCAACCCCTACTTGGAAAGGAAGAGTTTCCCCGCAACCCAACTGCACTTACAACAATGTGCAGTCGAACGTCTGGCCGGCCCCTTCAATTTACCTGACCGCAGGATTCGTCAATTTTAGTGAGCGCTATAGCGTATCATAGCTCCATCATCACCGCAGGCAATGGCGGCACCCAGCCAACCCAAGCAGCCTTAACCATCTTCTATAATCAAGGGACCCAGAAATACGAACTGGTGCAGACCCTCCAGCCGGACGAACAAATGTGGATTGATATCGGCAAGCTCATTCGCGAACACGTGGCCGACAAAAATGGCAACACGCTACCTCCCACCGCCACGTCAGGGTCCTTTGAGATTCGTGACCTAACGCACACCGGCCTCGGCACGCTGTTCGAAGGGAAAATCACTTACGACAAAACCTACGGCCATGCGGCCTACGGTTGTGGCGTCTGCTGCGGCTACAATGCGGCTATACTTTGGTACGACCCCATCAACCTCGGGTTTCAAGGTTCCCCGGTCGCCGATGGCGTATGGGGTTACAATGTCTGCAGCCAAGGATACGACGACGTCACCAGCAGCTTTTACGGTGACTGGAGCAGTCAGGCCACTTCTATCGTCACCGTCGACTACTATGGTACCCACACTCCTCAGAATGAGGGATCGACCACGACGAACACATGCGGAGACATCGAAAGCACCGCCCACTACCCGCTTTGCCCGGCCCTGCGACGCTGCCCCCAAGGCGGCGCCAACGTCAAGCCCAGCGTTGCAATAACAGGCGCCTCCAGTTTTGCCTTCGTGGGCAGTGACCCTACTATCCCAAAAGTGCTCCAGCAGGCGGTCGGGAAGCCCGATGGGGGAAACTACAGTTGGACCGCCAGCCCCACGGGTCGGATCTCCTTTGACAACCCGTCCTCCGACGTCGTAAACATGTCCGGCATAAACCCGAGCACTTCCGTGGGAGACACGACTCTCACGGTGAACTATTCGGTCGGTACCCAATCGGCAACAGCGACTTCGACCGCGACCTCCAGGATTTTCGTCTATCTTGCACTAAACACTCAAATTTCGGTTCCCCCTCCCAGTGGCAAGTACGGATATGACTACCGGTTGACCTACGATACGTACACATGCCCTGGTGGACAGATCCTTCAGCCGGGTTTCAGCGGCATTTCGGTGCCAGAGAGTATTTCTGTAAGCAGCACCAACATGCCTGGGGCTACGACTCATACGGGTACAGGGGCTACAGATCCAAACAGCGAGTTTACAGACAGACTGGCTCTCATTAGCAACCAACCTATCCCGTCTAATGCCAGTGAGGTCGACACTCAGGAGATCTTCGTGGGGGGCATCTTCGTCCGCAACAACACTCTCAACTACTCAGCCACAACGATAACAGTCACCAATAACGGAACCTTTAGCTGCACACATTAATCGAGCAAGGGAGGCTCCCACCCGTGATCAAACCAACCGCGGTTCTGGCAATTTTATCAACACTAGCGATACCGGGCGGGTTTGCTATACGATCGCAGGACACACTTGATCCCTTGGACAAAAGATTGGGCGGCTTTGAACTGCTAAACGAGACCTTTGTTGACGGCCTAGCCAAAATTGATGGCCAAACTGAACTTGGCATCGCGGTTGAGCTCCCTCTGAAAGAACGCCTATCAGATGCAAATATCTCATACGTGCGGTTTACTTCACATGTACCAGGTGGAACGATCCAAGATGTTCTCAATTACCTATGTTCGCTAGACCCGCGCTTTAGCTGGTCAAGATACAAGCAGATCATTAACGTCTACCCGCGCAACACCTCCGTTCTGGGTGACAAATACTTCATGAATCGGCGCCTATCTGACACAATTGTAGAGATCTCCGATCCCGCGGAAGGCATATTCAGCACGACAGCGGCGCTGGCCGGGTCGCTCGAACAGATCGCATTTTCGCAGTCCGGTGCGTTGCCTGGCTTCTCACGTCCCTGGAGTTTTTCATCGGACGGACGAACTCTGCGAGAAGCGTTTGATGAAATAGCGCTACATATGGGAACAGGCTATGGATGGACGCTGGGAGGGGCGAATGAGTTTCGAGTTATCCGCTTTCACGCAAGACTGCTCCCCGGTGGCACACCCGAAGCCAAGGGCGAAGCAGGGTCACAGGAGGGCTCGTACATTCAAGTTGTTTCAGTCGCGGTTGAACCACATACTATCCACGCGAAGGACAAACCAAGCCAGGCAGTTGTAAAGGCCAGCCTAGTTGTACGCGGCAACATACCCTCTGGCTCAACGGCAACAGTAGAGCTGAGCACCTACTCATCGGAGGTGCCAGGAGTGAAACTTTGCTATGAAAAACGAATCCAGATGGTTGCCTTGGATAGCGACTTTATCGGTGTGGAATTTCCGGTCACGGCCTGTCCCGATACAGCACAGGGGAAGGTACTGTTGGGCGTAACCGTCCAGGGCGCCACGGGACACGTGATGATCAAACGGACCCCGTCCGACAAAGGTCAGATGTCGCAATTAACAATTGCCGTTCCCTGATCGGACTCTCTCAAACGACTTGTCCAGACTCACGACGTCGCTCTTGCTTCTTGCCGGAGCTCCCTTGTCAGTTGGTAACGCCTTCTGCCGCTGAGACTTATTGTATCAGGTGAGTCGTACCGCTCGCAAGACGCCTAAGCCCAAAAGTCACAGAGAACTTACGGCTGGTCGACCGATCCTGACGCGGCGATGCGCTGCGCCACAACCCTGCGCGCGTTCTGGTAAAGCGCGCGCGCTTGCGGAATGGCTTCGACGGCCTTCTGCACCTGCGGGTCGCCTTCCAGCAGAACCTTGAAACCTTCCTGCATGTTAAACACGGACATGAACACTTCCTGCTTGATCTTGCGCTTGATCCAGTCCTGGTTCTCCGCTATTTCGGGTTCCGTGTAACGGACATTGTGTTTGCTCAGATATTCGCGGAACATATGCATCACGTTGTCGTCGACTTCAAAATCTTTTGCAACAGTTGGCTTGGTTCCCAGGAAATAACGCGTGAACCCGCCCGCGCCGGTTTCTGCCGGGAACAGCACATCACCACGAAAGAGCAGTTGTTGGAACTTCGTGAGCTTCGGTGCATCCACGACGATATCCGGCGTAATCCCGCCGCCGCCGGTAACCTGGCGCCCGCTGTCGGTCAGCCGTACCTCAGTTGGGTGCTCCGGCACCTTGCGCTCGTAATGATATTCGTAGAGCGAAACGGATTTGTAATCGCGTTGAATCAGCCGGCCGCTGGGCGTGTAATAACGCGCAGTGGTCAAGGCCAGCCCAGTATTCTCACTAAGCGGGGTGACCGTCTGCACCAGGCCCTTACCGAAGGTCGTCTCGCCCACAATCAAGCCGCGATCGTGGTCCTGCACCGCGCCCGAAACAATCTCCGTTGCCGATGCGGAATTGTTGTTCACCAGGATCACCAAGGGAGCAGTCATTCCCTGATTACCGCGAACGGCATAGTACCGCCGCTCGGGGGAGTTTCTTCCGTGATGGGAGACGATCAATTGATTCTTGTCCAGGAACATGTCTCCAACCGCGACGGCTTCGTTCAACAACCCTCCGGGATTTCCCCGCATGTCCAAGATCAGCCCGTCCAGCGAAGCAGCGTCCAGTTTCTTCAGCGCGTCGGCAATTTCATGGTCGGTCGTTTCGTTAAATCCCGATAGCCGGATGTAGCCAACGCCCGGCTTCAGCAAAAACGCGATATCCACCGAATGCCGCGGAATCTCATCGCGCGTCACGGTAAACACTAGCGGCTCCTGATAGCCTTCGCGCGAAACGGTAATCTTTACCACCGTGCCTTTGGGCCCCTTCAGCAGGTCGGCCACCTCGGTGGTGGACAGTTGGTCGGTCGATTTGTCATCGACTTTAAGAATTACGTCCCCCGGCCGGATTCCTGCGTTGTAAGCCGGAGCTCCCGCGTACGGTGCCATCACCACGGTGTGATTCTGCTGGGGGGCGACGATCATTCCCACGCCGTAATACTTTCCGCGCTGATCTTCCCGCAGAAGGGCAAATTGTTTGGCGTCGAAGAAACTCGAATGCGGATCGAGCATCCGCAACATTCCGGGGATGGCGCCCTGGTAGACCGCTTTGTCCACGTCTACCTGGTCGGCATAGTTACTCTGAACGACGTCCAGAACGCGCGTGAAGTTGCGCACGGCGGTCTGGTAGTCGTCCGCCGAGGCCGCCGTTGCCCGCACATTGGGACCGTAAATGCCTCCCAATACAGCAGATAACAGCAGTACTCCGATGGCAATCAAAACCCCACGACGCTCTGATTTCATGCTGACCTCACGAAAATGCCTCAACAAAATTATAGCACACCGCAAAGTCCGGTTTGACAGCGGCTAAATACCCTTTCTATGATGCCAATGGGGTCTTAGACGGCTGTCAGGCGCCATGTTGAGCATTCCTCACATGATTGTGATCTTTGTCGTGGTCCTGGTGGTTTTTGGGCCACAAAAGCTCCCCGAGCTGGCACGCGGGCTCGGGAAGCTCATGGCAGAGTTCCGCAAAGCCTCCTTGGATTTCAAAACGGCGTTTGAAGAAGAGATGCGTGACCTGGAGCGCCAGGCCTTACTCGCCGAGCGCAGGAAGGCTGCGGAAGCATCCGCGGCCAGTGCCGCTACGCAACCGGCGCAGCCTGAGAACCTCCCTGCTCCGGCGAGCGCGGCGGATATCTCCGCGCAGCCCCAGGCCAGCGAGGCCCCCGTCATCGCGCCGGACGGCGAGTCCGTGGCCCGCGGCTCAGAAGAGGCGGCAGAAAACAAGGCCGCTCCTGCGGCAGCGAATCTGCCAGAATCCTCCGAGGACTCCCCGCATCCGGCGTAAACCCGTGGCTGACTCCGTTCCCAACACGCAAAATTCCAGCCGCTCGGAGGAACCCGGCGGCACCATGACGTTTTTCGAGCACCTCAGCGAGTTGCGCAAGCGCATCATTTACTCGCTGTATGCCATCGGTGGCGGGACGCTCATTGGCGTGTACCTCTCAAAGTACTTCGTGAAATGGATCAACAAGCCGATGCTGAAGGCGCTCGCCGAGGCCGGACTGGATGCAAAGCTGATTTACACTCACCCGGCTGGCGCCCTAAATCTTGTCATCACCGTGGGTGTGTACCTGGGAATCGTTCTGGCTTCCCCCGTAGTGCTTTATCAAATCTGGCTGTTTGTCGCGCCGGCACTTTACAAACATGAACGGGGTGCCGTCACCGGCTTCATGTCTTCCACGATTTTTCTTTTCCTGGCGGGAATCGCCTTCGGCTACTTCGTCATGCTGCCCCACATCCTGCACTTTCTTGTGAGTCCCGGGCCGCTGTTCGCGCTCGGGCATGACGTCACACCTATGACGGACGTGAACGAGTATTTCGGACTGATTCTGCTGATCCTTCTCGGCATGGGGCTGATGTTCGAGCTCCCGGTTTTGATTTTCTTTTTGTCGCTGTTTGGAATCGTCACGCCGAGGTTTCTCTGGAAGAATTTTCGCTATGCCATTCTGGTCATCACGGTCATTGCCGCGATCATCACACCTACTCCAGACGCCACGACGATGTTGGTCTTTATGGCCCCCATGGTCGGGCTTTATATCCTAGGCATCGGCGTCTCCGCGGTCGTCACGCGGCGGAGAGAACGCCGCATCGCTGCTCCGGCGGAGGCACGCTAATGGGTTCTCTTTCGGTGCATTGTTTGCGAGCCTCTTGGATCGTTCTACTCTTGAGTTTCCTTGCCGCTTGCGTTGCGGGCTGCCAGGCTGGCGGCACGGATTCCCGCACGGAGGGTCAACCGCCCTTCATGAGCAAGGCGGCTACGACTCCTCCGCAGGCGTCCGATGACGCGCCTTCGCCCGACAAAACCGATGGCTTCGATGGCAAGCGCGCCTATGCGCTGGTCGCCAAGCAGGTCGAGTTTGGCCCACGGCCTTCGGGGACGCCGGCACTCGCGCGACTGCAGGATTTTCTGCAATCGGAACTGAAAAGCTACGGGTGCACGGTTGAAACCGACAGTTTCACAGCCGACACGCCCATCGGCCGATTGCCGATGAAAAACATCCTCGTCAAGATTCCCGGAGAAAAGCCCGGCGTAATTCTCCTCGGCACCCACTACGACACTCTGTTGAAGCAGGATTTTGTCGGCGCCGATGACGGAGGTTCCTCGACGGCGTTGATGCTGGAGCTGGCGAGGCACTTGTGCCCGCAGCGCGGAAGATACGCCGTGTGGATTGCGTTCTTCGACGGCGAAGAGGCCATGCGGCAGTGGAGTGATACCGACAGCCGTTATGGCAGCCGCGAGATGGCCGCCAAGCTTGCCCTGTCTGGCGACATCAAGAAGATCAAAGCATTTTTGCTGGCGGACATCGTGGGCGGACACACCGCCCGGTTTCCGCGTGAATCCAGTTCCACGCCCGCTTTGGTCAATCTGTTTTGGAATACCGCTCACAGGCTCGGCTACGCGTCGCTTTTTCTGGATGAAGCCTTTTCCGCCGAAGACGATCATGATTCGTTCCTGAAGCGCGGGGTCGCCGCGGTGGATGTGATCGGAGACTTTACGAAGAATGGTTACTGGCATACCGCCGAGGACGATCTCGACAAAATCAGCCCCAGGACGCTCGCCCTTGTCGGACATGTTTTTCTGGAAAGCTTGAAACAGTTGCAAGCGCAGTAGCAATCACCTGACGAAGGCGTCGTTCGTCGGCTCGCGTCTAGGGCTCGAAGCGCACGTCCTTGCCTTTTTGCAGGGCTGAGTGTTTTGCGAAATCCTCGTCGTTGCGGAACGGAAAATCCGAGCGGTAGTGGCTGCCGCGGCTTTCTTCGCGAGCCAACGCCGTGCGCGTCATCACCAGGGCCAGGGTATGGAGATTTCGCAATTCGTGCCCTCCGCGGCCCGACTTGTCCGATTTGGGAGGTTCGATCGCTTCCAATTGCTTGATGGCTCCTGCCAACTCTTTGCCGCCGCGCATGATGCTCGCGTCCTGCCACATCACCTCACGGATCTTCGTCAGCAGCGCACACACCACTGCGGGAGCTCGGCCCGGGCCGTTTTTCGCCGTTGCACCATTCTTTGCGGCTACCCCGTCCTTCACTGCGTCTTTCTGTGCGCCGGTAGAACCGTCTGGCAGCGGCGCAGGCCCTCCTAGCAACGCCTGTCCCGTGCGCTTTCCCGCCGGCGCATCTTTCATCATCGCTTGTCCCGCGATCGCGCCAAACACCAGCCCTTCCAGCAGCGAATTACTGGCCAACCGGTTGGCACCGTGCACTCCGGTTGCCGCTGTTTCTCCTGCGGCATATAGGCCCGCAAGCGAGGTGTGCCCTTTCAAATCGGTCTTCACTCCGCCCATCAGGTAATGCGCCGCAGGACAAACCGGCGCCAGGTCGCTCGCCAGGTCCAAGCCGTGGCTCAGGCAGGTTTCGTAAATTCGGGGGAAGCGCTTCTTCAGAAATTCCTCGCTCTTCTTCGTCATGTCCAGATAGACGTGCGTGCTTTGCGTGCGCTGCATCTCGCTGACAATGGCGCGCGCCACGATGTCGCGAGGAGCCAATTCCTGCGCTTCGTGGTATTTCTTCATAAATCGCTCGAGGCCGATGTTGCGCAGCACGCCGCCTTCTCCGCGCAGTGCCTCGGAGAGCAGAAACCGCGGCGCGCCCTGAATCGCCAGCGCCGTGGGATGGAATTGCATAAACTCCATGTCAGACAGAACCGCACCCGCGTCATAGGCGATGGCCATGCCGTCGCCGGTGGCGACTTCGGGATTCGTCGTCTCGCGATAGATTTGGCCTACGCCGCCCGTTGCCAGCAACACCGCGTTTGCATGCAGTTCGTGCAGCGTACCGTCGGTTTCGTCGATAAAGCGCAGCCCGCTCACTCGGCCGCGCTCCGTGATCAATTCCGTCGTGAACGCGTGCGCGCGCAGGTGCAGGTGCGGGATCGCATGCGCGCGCGCGAGCAGCGCCCGGCTGATTTCGCGGCCCGTCGAGTCTCCTTGAGCGTGCAGAATCCGCGAGCGGCTGTGCGCGGCTTCACGCGTGAACGCTAGCTTGGTTCCGGCGCGATCGAATTCTGTGCCCCACTCAATGAGCTGCGAAATGTACTTTGGCCCTTCTTCGACCAGCAGCGTCACAGCCTCGGGCCGGCACAAGCCGTCGCCGGCGTTGATGGTGTCCTGTTCGTGCAACCCGATCTCGTCTTCGTCGGAAAGCGCCACGGCGATTCCGCCCTGCGCCCAGGCGGTCGCCGAATCGCTCAAATGCGATTTCGCCAGAACCAGGACGTTTCCCGCCGCGCTCAATTCAATGGCGGCGCGCAGACCGGCGATTCCGCTGCCCACGACTGCGTAATCGACGTGATGGATCTTGGGGGAGTTCGTCATGGGGGTGAAAATCGCCACTCAAATCGCTCAATATGGTAGCACGAAGAAAAATAAGCGGATAAGCAGGCGGGCCGGTTTAGGGGGGCTCCCAGCGCGTGTGTTACATTGGAAAACGTCTCGCGAAATGAAAATCACACGCGTTCGAGTGCGATCTTCCGCCGGCCCCTACTCCGTTGTTGCCGGAGTGGGTGTAATCGGCCATGCGGCTCGCGAAATTGCGCACCTCGGGCATTTTTCCAGCCTGCACATCGTTTCCTCGCCCAAAGTCTGGCGCGCTGCCGGGAAGACGGTTGAGCGCGGCCTGCGGCTCTCGCATCGAAAAACTTTGCATCTTTTCAATGACGCGGAGTCCGCAAAGCATCTTGGCGCAGTCGAGCACATTGCGCGCTCCCTTTGCCAAGCGGGAGCGGATCGCAAGTCGCTGATCATCGCGGTCGGCGGCGGAGTCGTTGGCGACGTGGCCGGATTTGCAGCAGCTTCTTATTTGCGTGGCGTGGCCTTGGTTCACATTCCCACGACTCTGGTCGCGCAAGTGGACAGCTCCATCGGCGGAAAAACCGGGGTGAATCTCCCCGAAGGGAAGAATCTTGTTGGGGCATTCTACCCACCGCGATTGGTGATCACCGACCCTGACCTTCTCGGCACCCTTGCCGACCGCGAATTCCGTGGCGGGCTTGCAGAAGTCGTCAAGCACGCGGTCATTTCTGACGCGCCGCTGTTCGCTCGCCTCGAAAAGGACCTGGACAGGATCTTGCGGCGCGACCGCGAAGCGCTCGGTTCCTTGATCGCTCGCAACGTGCAGATCAAAGCCCGCGTGGTCAGCCGCGACGAGCGCGAATCCGGCTTGCGCGAAATCCTTAATTTTGGCCACACGTTTGCCCATGCCCTGGAAAGCGCTACGCTTTATCGTCGCTACCAGCATGGCGAAGCGGTTGCCTGGGGTATGATGGCTGCCGCTTTCCTTGGCTACGAACTGAAGGTGACTCCTGCACCGGATGTCTCACGCATCATCTCGTTGGTTTGCCGTCTCGAACCTCTACCGCCCTGGCCAAGCCTTTCTCCCGCTGTTTTGCTCGATGCCATGCGGTCTGACAAAAAATCCCGCAGCGGGGTGCTGCGTTTCGTTCTCTCCGTACGGATTGGCCGGGCGCGCACGTTCGATTCCGTCCCGCAGCAAGCGGTTGAACGCGTTCTGCGTTTCACGCCTCGCTTGATCGCCGCCGCAGGCGGCCGTTTCGGTGTCTCGAAATGAGTGGAGCCAGCGCGCCGGTAAAGGGCGCTCGTCCTGAGGGCGCCTCGAGCGAGGCGGACGCTTCGAGAAAAGTACGCGACATGTTCACGCAAATCGCGCCGCGTTACGATTTGCTGAACCATCTGTTGTCGTTCGAGTTGGATCGGCTGTGGCGCGCTCGGGCTGCGAAGTGCCTTCGACCGATCCTTAAACGCCCCGATGCTGTGGTTCTGGATCTGTGTTGCGGAACCGGCGATCTCGCTCTGGCTCTCGGAAACGCCGGCGAAGCCCGCATCCTCGGCGCGGATTTTGCGCACACCATGCTTGTCCGCGCCAGGCTGAAAATCCAACTCGCCCCAAGGCACTCCGGTTGGCCGCCTCGCGTCCCGGTTCCATTTTTCGAAGCCGACGCTCTCTGCCTGCCTTTCGCGGATGCTTCCTTTGATTTGGTGACTAGCGCTTTCGGCTTCCGCAACCTTGCTAATTACGAAGCGGGTCTTGGCGAGATTTACCGCGTGCTCAAGCCGGGCGGGACAATTGCGATTCTCGAATTCGCCGAACCACCGCAAGGTTTTCTAGGGGATTTGTACCGGTGGTATTTCACTCGAGTCCTGCCGCGAATCGGCTGGCTGATCTCCGGCCACCGGTCGGCCTACACTTATCTACCAAAGTCCGTGTCGCGCTTCTTCCGCCCTCTAGAACTTGCCGCGGTGCTCGGCCGTGTCGGCTATCAGTCCGTCGAGGTTCGTGAGTGGACGATGGGTACCGTGGCACTGCACACGGCAACCCGAAAAACCGAAAGCTGAAAACCGCATTATTCTTCCAGTCCGGCGGTGCGCAATTTGGCCAGCAGCGTCTTGGGCGTGATGCCCAGCTTCTCGGCGGCCCGTGTTTTATTCCACTTGCATTCGCGCATAGTGTTTTCGAGCAATGCCTTCTCCACGTGCGCCGCCGCGCGGCTGGTGACCTGTTCGAGTGTTCCGTCCCAGTCGAATTTTTCGGGGAGCATACCGGCCGGCAACCTCGCGTCGTCGGGCTTCGTTGTTGGCATCTGCAGCGCGTCCGCGCGAATGCTCACCCCGTCAGCAAGAATCACGGCTCGCTCCATGGTGTTTTGCAACTCGCGCACGTTTCCTGGCCAGCGATAGTGCAGCAACCGCTCACGTGCATCTTCGGAAAGTTCCAGGCCGGGCTTGGTAAACTCGCGGCTGAATTTCTCGAGGAAATGATTCGCCAACAACAGCACGTCGTTGCCGCGTTCGCGCAGCGGCGGAATGGTGATGGGCACGGTGGAAATCCGGAAGTATAAGTCGTCGCGAAACAGTCTCTCCTGCACTTGTTTCTGCAAATCGCGGTTCGTGGCCACGATGATACGGAGGTCCACGTCGATCGACTGCGTGCCGCCCACGCGTTCGAAGCGTTTTTCTTCCAGCACACGCAGCAGTTTCGCCTGAATCGCCAGCGGCAGCTCGCCAATTTCGTCCAGAAACAGCGATCCCCGATGCGCCAGATCCATCTTTCCCACTTTGCGCGTGGCCGCTCCCGTATATGCGCCCTTTTCATGACCGAACAACTCGTTTTCCACCAGCCCTTCCGGAATCGCCGCACAATTCAACGCCACGAACGGTTGTTGCCGTCGCGGCGAGAGATGATGAATCGCCAGCGCAAACAATTCCTTTCCCGTGCCGCTTTCGCCCAACAGCAGGCAGGTGGTGTCCGTCGCCGCGATTTTCTGGATCTGCTGGCTGACCTCGCGGATCGATTGATGTTCTCCCACGATCCGCGGGAAGCCGTAGCGCACCGCGTACTCCGCACGCAGCAGCAAATTCTCGCGTTGTAGCTCCTGCTGTTCCGCCGCTCGCTTCACCAAGAGCTTCAAATGATCCAGGTCCACGGGCTTCTGCAGAAAATCAAACGCGCCGTCTTTCATCGCGGCAACGGCTTCTTCCACCGACCCGTAGGCGGTCAGCAGCAAGACGGGAATCGTAGCGTCGGCTTGCTTGGTTTCCCGTAAAACATCCAGCCCCGATGCTCCCGGCATCTTCAAATCCGTAATCACCAGCAAATATCTGCGCGCACGCACTTTTTGAATCGCGGCCGCGCCGTCTGCCGCTTCGTCCACGGCGTATCCGGCGCGCTCCAGCGCTTTTCGCATCATGGCGCGCAGTTCGCTCTTGTCTTCAACGAGCAGGAGAGGTTCCATCTCTCTCGTTTCTATCACGAATCCCGGGGTCTCCAGGAAACAACCGAATACGCATGTGCGGAGAACGAAAGCACGGCAGCCCTGCAGGTGGTTGCTTTGAGGTTCCCGATCGAGGGAGCGCCTTCCAAGCCAACCATAGCCCCACCCTGGCCCCGGGAAGACGTCTCCGATACGAAAAGAGCCTGATTGGGCGGCGCCGGCGCAATCAGGCTCTTCTGAAAACCAAGCACGCAAACTTACCCAGGTGGGCCGTAAAGCCTCGGCGTTTTTAGGCCGAGGACTGTCCGACTGGGCGGGCAGCCCAAAAGTAAAGCCTCTTCGTGGTCCTCCGCTGAAGTAGGGCGGTTGTGGGCGGAACCCAGCAAAGCCATCTCGGGAAAACAAACCGAGAGGCCGTAGGAATCCTCGCCGCTTGCGGCGGGGAGGATGTCAAAAAGAACTCCTCTTACTGCGCCCACCCGGGGTCGCCGCCGGACTTCCTGAGTTCCGTCTCCATGTCGTCTAACTGCTGCTTAAGCTGCTCCAATTCTTTTTTCTTGGCCGTGATCTTGGCGGTCTTGTCGTTGATTTCCCCGCGGTTGTTCTGTTGCATCATAGCCTTCTGCGGATCGTTGTAGTACTGCAACTGGGACTTTTGCAATTCGCGCTGAAGAACATCAATTTCCTTCTCGACATTAGCGATCTTTTGGTGCTGCTCAGTGAAGCGTTTGCGCCACGCTTTCTCGCTGTTTGGATCTTCTTTCTCTTCGGCATTTTCCTTTTTCGTCGCGTCTTCCGCCTTCACAGCGTCCGGCGCCGTTGCCGCTGTCGCGCCTTTCGTCTCGGCTATCGCGGGGGTCGCAGCGGTTGCGTTTTGTACGGAAGGTTTCTCTGGCTCGGCCGGCCTCACATCATCGTCGGTATAGACCTTCTTCGGCTTCGGCGCGTTCTTCTTCTCTTTCTGGTCACGCGCCTTCCTCGCGGCGTCGGCCACGGGATCGCCCGTTTGCTGCGAGGAGTCCTGCTGCGACGAACTCTGTTGCCGCGCGTAGCTTCCTAACGGAGCCAGCCACAGCGAGGCGAGCACCGCCGCCATCCTCAACCAGTCGTTCTTAAGCATACTGTCCCGCCCTTCCGGAGCTGTTCCGAAGGCCCCTTTTTCTCTTGCAGGCTAGATAGGACCCTGCTTTGATTCTACTGCTTCGGCAACCCTTCGCGACAGAGGTAACGTAACCATAAACTCGGCCCCGCCCTTCGGACAGTTCCTAACTTCTACCTGTCCTCCGTGCTGCACAATGATTTTCTGCACCACGGCCAATCCCAATCCTGTTCCATTGGTCTTGGTGGTGAAAAACGGCCGAAACAATTTCGCCATCGCCGCTTGCGCAATGCCGGGGCCATTGTCAGCAACGACGACGCGCTGCCATCCGGCTTCCTCGACGTCAATCACTTCTCCGCGAACGGTCACGCGCCCGCCACCATCCGCCTCAGCGCACGCCTCCGCCGCGTTCCTCGCAAGATTCAGCAGCGCCTGCCGCAGCAGCCCTTCGTCTCCCGCCACGTCGCCAAAATTTCCCGTACACTCGATCGTCACCTGCGGCATAGTCTGCGCTACTTCCGTTATCGCGCGCTCCACCACGTCCTCCAGTCCGACGCACTCCTCGGGAATTTCCAACGGCCGCGCATATTTCAAAAACTCTGCTACCATGTGGGTAATGTTCCGGGTTTGCTCTACGATTTTCTTCGCGTAATCCGCGGCCTCGCACGGTGAGGATTCCGGAATCAACTGCGCGTATCCAGAGATGGTGGCCAGCGCGTTTTTGAATTCGTGGGCGATTCCCGCCGACAACTCACCGAGGACCGCCAAGTTTTCCTTGAGCTGCATGCGCTGCTGCAGCGCCGCCAACTCCGTCAAATCCGTAAGCAGGCAGATGACTCCGCTAATTTTCCCTTCACTGCGCCGGATGGGGGAGATGGTCACGCCGAGGTGCCGCGTGTCCCCGGCAGGAGGTACATACTCGACTTCTTCTCTCCGGAAGATTCTTCCCGTCTCGAGGCACTCCGCGACCAGCTGAGTCAGTGCTGAATTCTGTCCGAGCGCCTCGCTGTAGCGCCGGAATCCCAGCCCGCGAATTCCCAGCGCCTGCTCCGCCGCTGGATTCGAACTCGAAATAATCCCCGTTGCGTTCACCACCACCAGCCCCGCAGGCATATTGCGCGTGACTTCTTCGCTCAGCCGCTCGGTCTGCTCGGCGCGCTCCCTTTCGATTTTGTGCAACCGCTCCAGCTCTTTTTCCTGCTCGCGGAGTTGCTGGATGACTCCTTGCATGGATGCCGCCATGAACGCCGACGGATTCTCCGTGCGCGGCGCGCTCGCGCGAATCTTCCCCTTGTGCTCCTCTTTGGTGCTCTGAAAAAACCTGCGCAGCAGGTACACGACCAGCCAGCCGACTGCCAGCACTCCAATGCCAAGCCCCGCTGTCATTTCCCACAGGTGCTGCGTGCCGTTTCCGCCTTGGAGCGTTCCCCACATTCGTTTTGCCGTTAACTGGATTGCAAGCCCTCGTCGCAGAAACTGCTTACGCGCGCAAACCTCATCCTAAGATGCCTCCCGTCGCCGGCCATTGCGAGGTGACCAGGGGACCAAGGTAGACAATTGCCAGCGCGCCAATTCCCAAAAACGTCCCGAGCGGCAGCTGGTATTGGCTGGCAATGGTCCACCGCAGCGTATTCACCGCTCCCAGCCCTCTTCGGCTTCCGCGTTCCGCCAATTCCCGGTGCCAGCCCGCCAAGTACAGCGTTACCACAACGCTCAATCCGATTGCGCTGCCCAGCAGGCTTCCGAGCAAGATCGTCCAGAACGTTCCGCGCAAACCCACAAAAGCCCCAACCATGGCCATCATCTTCACATCGCCCATGCCCATGCCTTCACGCTTGCGCACCAATTTGTAACCGGCCGCCAGTCCCCACAGGAGAAAACTTCCAAAAGCCGCTCCCAGGATTCCATCGAGGAGCCCGGCCAAATGCCCTTGCAAATGCCGGTGAAAAAACCGCCAACCGAGCGCGCCGGCAAACCCCTCGCGCGGCGGCACAACCCACGAGAACATCAGTCCCACCGCGAATCCAGGCCAGGTGACCAGATCCGGTAACAGCCGCACGCGCAAATCCGTGATGGTCAGGACCACTATCAGGCACGTGAAAAACAGCCACTTCACCCCGGCTTGCGTGATGCCGTACTCCAGAAAGGCAGCCACAAACAGCAATCCCGTCGCCAGTTCGACCAACGGGTACATCACCGAAATCGGGGCGCCGCACGCCCGGCATTTTCCTCCCAGCCAGATCCAAGCAAACACCGGCACGTTGTCGTAAAGCCTGATGGCCGTTCCGCACTTCGGACAGCGCGATCCCGGCAAGATAATTGAAACGTTCTCCGGAATCCGCGTGATGCAGACATTCAGGAAGCTCCCAATCACCATCCCAAACAGGAAAAAGAATATGCCGGCGATGACCACAGTTTAGTCGGCCACCCTGAGGCCGCGTGTGAAGTCGGCCGCTTGCAGCCGCTTTTATTACTGTCCCACAGCCGTGCCCTCCCTCTCAACAAACGCGCTTTCCCGCGTGCCCCATCCCTAACGCCTTCTTCTCTCGACCTTCTCTACCTCGTCGTTTCGTTTGGCTTTTCCTCTGCCTTTTCATCTCCAAGCGTCGACTGTAAACTGTGAGTGGTTGGCTTCTTTCATGAACTTCCTCGAGCGCAAAATCCGCCGCTACGAGCATTGCCGCTGGACCACGGACGACAACCGCCGTGTGCAACCCTTCCATTGGGGCCTTGAGCACATCGGCGGCTCGCCCGACGAACCCGCCCCCGGCGCTTTTCTCCGGAAATATGCGAAAAACGCCATCGAAAACAGTCTCGACTGGTACGCCACCACCCCCGCCACCGACTATCGTCTCGACGCGCAAAACATTCTCACCTTCACGAGCGCCATCGAATCTCCCTGGCCCGAAAACAACACGGTTTACGCCCGCCTCTGGACCGCCTCCCGCGGTTGGAAGCCTCCGATCAAAGCCGCACGCGGCACTGCCGTCGTGGTTCTCCCGAACTGGAACGCGAAATGGCACGGCCAGGACGGCCTCTGCGAATGGGCCGCTCGCTTCGGGATTACCGCGTTGAAGATGAGCCTGCCTTATCACAATCGCCGCATGCCCCGCGGCTTCGAGCGCGCCGACCAGATTTGCGGCCCGAATATCGGCCTCACGCTCCAGGCTAATCGCCAGGCGGTCCTAGACGCCCGCCGCTGCCTCCGCTGGCTCGAGCAGCAGGGCCACACCAAACTCGGCATCCTAGGTACCAGCATCGGCTCCTCGGTCGGCTACATCACCTTGGTCCACGACCCGGCCGTCCGCGCGGGAGGCTTCTTCCATGTATCCACCTACTACGCTGACGTCGTGAGCCAGGGAATGACCACCAACCACGTCTGGGAAGGCCTCCGCCACCACGTTTCCGTGGACGAGCTCCGTGAGTACTGGGCGCCCATCAGCCCTATGCCTTACGTCGAGCGCGGCATGGGTGCCGGACGCAACTGCTTCATGGTCTACGGCAAGTACGATCCAACTATGCTGCCCGAACTTACCCGCCAGATGCTCGATTCGCTCCGCCGGCACGGCGCTCGGCCCCGCACGCTCGCGCTTCGCTGCGGCCACTACTCCCTCGAACTGTTCCCTTTCTCCTATGTTGCGGGCTACCGCATGCTCGCCTTCCTCCGAGGGGCCCTTTCTAGCTCCGGCTAAGTCTTGCCCTTACCGGTTGGAGCCAAAGGAAACGCGTTAGACTCGCGGCAGATTTGTACTGTGCTGTCGGCGCTTTTAGAGGACGCGCCCCATGAATTGCCGTTCGCAAACCGGAAGCTCCGATAGCTGCTTCGCTTTGATTCGGGACCGCGTGCAGGCAGTCAGGAGAGTTTTTCGAGGCCGTCAGTGCCGCCGGCAACTTCGGAAGCCCCCGCCTCAATCGCGCCTTGACGAGCTCCTGTGGGAAAGCTAAAGCAACACTTGAACTGACGTCGAGAACAGCCGAATTAAGTAGCCGAAGACCGAACCCGGTAGCTAGGCGACGGGATTCTGCACGCGATCGACGAGGGACCGAAACTCCGCGTCGGTGAGCAGCCCGCGCTTCTCGACACCTAACCGTTTCACTGCCGCGAGCACGGCTTGCTGTTGCTCAGCCGTCAGAGGGATGCCCAGCTCCTTTGCTTTGATCGCGATACTGTCGATTCCGCTCTTTTTCCCGAGCACGATCTCGCGGTTCGCTCCCACCAAGTCGGCGGAGAAAGGTTCGATCGCTTCCGGGATATGGAACTGGCTCGCCACTGCGCCGCTTTCACGCATAAAAAGGTTTTCGCCGACGACCGGTTTCCATGGTTCCAGCGGATGCCCCGCCGCCTTCCGCACCAGCGCGGAAACCGTGCGAATCTTCTTCAGATTCAGCTCGACCGGGACGCCATACAACCCTTCGAGGGCCATGCCAATTTCACCGATGTCGCCATTCCCTGCGCGTTCGCCCATCCCGTTGATGGTTCCCTGGATCCACTCCGCTCCCGCGCGCACCGCCGCCACCGCGCATGCGGTAGCCATGCCGAAATCGTTGTGTCCGTGGAAATGCAGCGGCACTTGCGGCCCGACCCATTCGCGGACTTGCCGGACCAGGAATTCCACGGCTTCCGGCCCGCACGCGCCAATCGTGTCCACGACAACGAGTTCCTCGGCGCCGGCATCCAGCGCGTTCCGGTAAAAGTCTCGCAAGGTCTCTAATTCCGTACGCGTTCCATCCACAGTGAAGAACGCCACTTTCACGCCGTGTTCTCGTGCGTACGTAATCGTTTCCGCGGCGCGCCGTTTTGCTTCGTCAACGGTGAGCCGGTAGGCTTTCAGTTTGATTGCGCTCGTCGGTGTCTCAATCACCGCCCTGCGAGATCCGAGCCGCAGCAATTCGTCGATGTCTGCTTTCACCGCGCGGCCAAAGCCCCAGACCTCGGCTTGCAATCCGGCCCTGGCAATCAGCTCGATGGCCTCCGCATCATCCGCCGACACGCGCGGAAAACCGGCCTCGATGCGTCCCACGCCGAGTTCATCAAGTGCTTGCGCAATCTCCAGTTTTTGCCCGGGCGTCAGAACCACGCCGACGCTCTGCTCGCCGTCGCGCAGCGTAGTGTCGTAAAACTTCACTGCTCGGCGCGAGGCAAAACCCTTTCGCACCTCGGGACGCCGGTTCAGCTCGCTGATCCAGAATCCGTTTTGCATTTGCGAAGAAGTTTCCGCCATCTTCTCACTCAGGCTCTCGCCGCTTTTCCGCCGTGCAATTCCTGGTAGGAAACCACCGGGTTCCGCAGCACGCCGATCTTCTCAATTTCGCACTCGACGATGTCGCCTGGTTGCAAATACAGAGACTTCGGATCGTCGCTGAACGCCGCCACACCGGAAACCGTTCCGGTTGAAAGCACGTCCCCAGCGGAATAGCTCATCGGGGAATAATGTGCGACGATCTCCTGCACCGTGACGGCCATTTTGCTCGAATGCGATTGCTGCCGCGTCTTGCCGTTCACGCGCAGCTGCATCGAGAGATGGTTCGGCTGGGGAATCTCATCGGCGGTGACGATGTGCGGCCCGAGCGGGCAGAACGTATCAATCCCCTTGCAAAAGCTGAACACGCCGGACTTCATCTCGGTGCGCTGGATGTCCCGCGCGGTAATGTCGTTGAAAATCACATACCCACCGATAAAATCGGCCGCTCGCGCCGCGTCAAAATGTTTTCCCGATTTTTTCATGACTAGCGCGAGTTCCAGTTCGTAATCAAGCTCCTGCGTCAAATGCTCGGGATAAACGATCGCTTCGTCAGGGCCGATGATCGCATCCACGTTCTGAAAAAAAACAATCCACGGCAAAACCGGATGCGAAAAACCGGACTTCTGCGCTTCCACGTGGTGCTCCCGGAAATTTCCCGCGGTGTGAAAAAATTTCTTCGGAATAATGGGGGCTTTGACTCGCACTTCCCTTTTCTGAAACCGCAGAGACTCTCCCGACGGCCCCGCTTCCGCGCCTTCCTTCACCACGTAGTCAAGCGCCGTCCGCGCCGCATCCAAACCGCGGTCGCCATTTTCAAACAGCCCCCGCATGCTTGGTGGAACGCGCGCATCCGCCAGCGCATAAAACGCGCCTTCGTGCTGCACATTCCGCAGATACAGGGCATACGCTACATTCAAATCCACGATCGTTTCATCGACCTCCAGTGCGCCGATGCGGTCTTCGCGGCTTTGCCGGTTGAAGGTGACCAGCTTCATGGGAGAGAGTGCCTCGCCTCGCAACGGGAGAGTCGCCCGCGCTATCGCGAACAGTATAGTGGAAACCGAAGTTCTCCTGGCGAAAGAAACTCCTTCGGGGGCGGAGGTAAAGTGGCAGGCCCTGGTTCAAACGGAACGAGAAATTCCAGGAAGTTTTCGGAACCCGCCTGAATCTAATTGTCGCTCGGCGGCTTGATATAGGCTGCCCCGTGCCGGTGAAGGCCCGCGGTGGGAATTGCTTGAGAGAAAACGATGCGGATCGGAACGAAAATGGCGCCCGTGCCCGGAGTAAAAGGAACGGCAACTTCCACGCGCGTGCCCACCGGGTACTGATTGCGGCTGCGGAAGCTGATGCCCCCTTTGGACAGGTCCTCGCAGACCACCACTTCCTCGGCAAAGCCGCGGCGCCGGATGCAAGCCAGCACGCGTGCCTTTACCCGTGCGCGGTTGCGTCGCGGAACGACCCGTTCTTCGGCCGGGTGCGTGCCATCACCTTCCAGGCCGGCCGCCTCCGACAGCGATTCAATCCAGATGGAGGGTGACTCGCAGTGCCGGCAGTGCCGCGCGACGCATCGCCGCACCTCGAAGGATTTCAGCTGCATTTCGTTCAGGTACACGACTTCGCGTCGCTGGCAGAAGCTGCATTCCATGAGCAGCCGAGCGAGCGCTTCTTCCGCCTTGTGCAACGAGGGAAATTCGATGTCCCAGAAGTCGCAACGCGGCTCCAGGATATGGATGGCATAGAGAAAACCGTTCGCATCTTGATCGATTTCCGCGACGACGCGCGCGCGGGTGTGTTTCCACTGCTCCCCTTCGATATGCCGCCGCAAATGGAGTTCCTGGCCGTCCTCCAGTTTTTCGGTGAAGCGCAACACGCCCCCGTTGCGGCTGACAAGCAGCGTCTCCACGGTCTGCGAGAACGTGGCTCCTTGCGCCGTGGCCCAGGCAACTTCGACGGGCATGCGGAGGCTGATACGGTCGCTCTGGCGGAGCCTATCAGATGGTGTGCTCATAAACGTGGTTAGGCACGATTCCGACTTTCAGGCTAACATGCGCAAAAACCTTGCATAGCGCGGTTGTGGGACGGATTGTCGTTCCATGTAATAACCCAATCCCGGCGCGTAGAAACGGTCGTGGTATTGCTTCTTTCGCATGTTCATCCAACCGAAGGCGCCTCGGCGGTCCGGATTTCGTCCATACTGGGTAGCTGTGTACGATGCCGGCAGCGCTCATCTTTGAACGCGTGAATCCTTGTGGGCAACGTCATTTTCATGAGTGACCGAACATCGAACGACGAATCCCGGAGTCTCTCCGTCCGGGACCGCCGCTTCTGTATCCGCTATCCTTTTGCGGCGGATGTCGTCGTTTTGAACCTGGAAACCGGTTCGCGAACCGATGGTGTGACCTGCGACCTGTCTCTGGGTGGAATTTTCGTCTGCACCAGCAAACCGCTGGCATCCAACACCCGTGTACGCGTCACGCTAACGAAGAAAGACCAGAAACTAGAGGCTCTCGGGATGGTGCGCATCGTCAAGCCGCGCATCGGCATGGGCATTGAGTTTCTCGATCTTGAGCCACCGCACCATGGCCTGTTGTGCCGCTGGATCGAACAGCTCAGCAAGGTGCGCTGAGAATTCCCACAGGTTTTGCCGGCGGGTCTAAGGCCCGGACACTTTTCCCCTGGCCAGAACCAGTGCTTCTTTCAAGTGCGACGGATCCGCGACCTGCCCGCGCGCGAAGTCTCTGGTTCCACCGCCTTTGCCGCCAGTTTTCTCTAACACTTGCCGGAGCAGTGCGTTCATGTCTTTTCCCGACGAAGGATGCTGCGCAAAGAGAATTTGGCCGCCTTCCATGCGGCCGAGCAGTGCGATGGTGTTTTCCCTCTTTGCGAGCGCGGTCGCAAACAAACCGAGGAATTCCGGTTGCATGTCGGAGAAGACGCGGTCGATCACGCGAATGCCCTCGGAATCAGCGGGAGTCGATTGCAAGACCAGCGCCGCCTCCGCTGCCGCCAGGCGTTCGAGCAGCTCTCGATAATTCTTGAAATGGGTGTCGCGCTCCGCAAGCACCCGCCCCAGTGCAGAAACGACTTCCTCTTGAGCACAACTGAGTTCTTCGGCCGATTCGCGAAGCAATGCGAAATCGCGGCGCGCCGCTTTTTCGGCACGCCCGCCGCAAACAAACTCCACGCGCCAATCCTGCCGAATCCTCATCGAGCGCCGCACAAGGATCATGCCGATTTGTCCGGTGCCTTTTACGTGGGTCCCGCCGCACGGTTGCAACTCCACGCCTTCAATCTCGATCGCCCGCAACACGCCCTCGCGGTCAACTTCTTTTCGCACTCCCAAGCGCGTCAATTCCTCCGCCGTCCCATAGCGAACGCTCACGCGGCGGTCTTCAAAAATAATCTGATTCGCTCGGCGCTCCGCGTCTTCCAGAACCTGCTCCGATGGCTCCTGTCCACGCAAATCGATGGTGCAAACCTCCGTACCAAGATGAAACGAGACGGTCGGTAGAGCAAAATGTTTCTGAAACATCGCCGACAACAAGTGCTGGCCGGTGTGCTGCTGCATGTGGTCGAAGCGGCGCGGCCAGTCGATCGAACCTTTTACTTCAACGCATTCGAGCCTGCGGTCAACAAGGTGAACGATTTCGTCCTTGCGGTCGCTTACCTCCAAAACTCGCGCATCGCCGATCTTCCCGAAGTCATGCGGTTGACCGCCCGAAGTAGGATAAAAAGCCGTTTCATCCAGGATTGCTTGCCATGAGGAAGCCTTGGCTTGCGGGGAAGGACAAGCCGTCGCGGGCTCACAACTCAAGACTCTGGCCGTAAATTCTCTTTGGAAGGAATCGTCGTAATAAAGCCGGCGTGTCGCCATGATTGCGGTGGGCTTACCAGGTGGGCCGTAAAGCCTCGGCGTTTTTAGGCCGAGGATATAAGGCCCCTCTTTCTTTTCCTTCCGAACTGCTCTGTATTTCTGTCCGAACGACCTATGGGCGGGCAGCCCAAAAGTAAAGCCTCTTCGTGGTCCTCCGCTGAAGTAGGGCGGTTGTGGGAGGAACCCACCGAAGCCATCTCGGGACAAACCGAGAGGCCGTAGGAATCCTCGCCGCTTGCGGCGGGGAGGATGTCAAATCCTAGCGATACAGGCACTCACTCTGGCCTGGGCGGCTGGTTGAACTGCCGCTGGAGTTCAAGCCTGTAAAGCTTTCTGCCATGCCTCCGAGTACTTGTATCCGGTGCCGGTGTTGAACAGCACCACCGTCTCATGCGGCTTGATCCAGCCGGACCCCGCGAGAATGCGCGCCGCTACCACCGTCGCAGCGCCTTCGGGCGCCGCCAAGATGCCCTCGAGCGACGCCAATTCCCTGCCCCCGTGCAGCATTTCGTTATCGGTCACCGACACGGCAGTTCCCCTGGTCTGGCGCAGCATGCTGAGAATCAATTGATCTCCGAGCGGCCACGGCACACGCAGTCCGGAAGCAATCGTGGCCGCGTTTGGAAAGAATTGCGCCGAACTCTGGTGCGCTTCCCACGCCTTCACGATGGGCGCACAGCCTTCCGCCTGCACCGCCACCATGCGCGGCCGCTCCCCGCCGATCCGCCCCATCTGCTGCAGTTCGTCGAACGCCTTGCACATCCCGATCAGCCCCACGCCGCCTCCCGTCGGGTAAAAAATGACATGCGGAAGTTTTCCGCCAAACTGCTCCCACAACTCGTAGCCCATCGTTTTCTTGCCTTCCACGCGATACGGCTCTTTCAGCGTCGAGACGTCGTACCATCCTTCGCGGTCTTTGTTCTCCGCTACGTATTTTCCGCAATCCGAAATCAGGCCATTCAGCTTGACCACCTTCGCGCCAAACGCTTGGCACTCCATCACGTTCGCCGAAGGAGTATCCGCCGGCATCACGATCACCGCAGCCATCCCAGCCGCTGCCGCATACGCCGCCAGTGCCCCTCCTGCATTGCCCGCGGTGGGCGCCGCCAGCGCTTTCACGCCGAGCTGCCTCGCTCGCGTGACCGCAGCACTCATCCCCCGCGCTTTGAAGGAGCCCGTGGGATTCAGCCCTTCGTCCTTCACGTAGAGATTCGCGAGGCCCAGGGACGCCCCCAGGCGCTTGGCATGGACCAGCGGAGTCATGCCTTCGCCGAGTGACACCGGCGGATCATCGGGAAGCACTTCTGCGTAGCGCCAGAGGTTTCGCGGGCGATCCTTTAGCGTCTCGAGCGTAAACGTCCCCGCGGCGCGCTTCAAATCGTAGCGTGCCAGCAGAGGCTTGCCACATGTGCACAAGTGCTGCTCTCGCGACGCGTCGTACTTCTTCGCGCACGCCGAACACTCGAGCTCGATCAAATTTGAACTCATTGTCGCAATTCCTGCCGGTTGACTCATAACTCCGTCAGTCTATCATCCTCATCGCATCGCACCGTACTCGCTAGATGCCTTCACCTTCTGGCACGAGGTGCTGGCCGCTTGTTTCCACGGCCCGGTCATCCCGGGCGCAGCGAGGAATCGTGGCGTTATCGACACGCCGGCCGGCCAGCTGCGAACGCCGCGCTTCCCTGTCATTTTCATCGGGCCAGTACCGCTCGCCATGCCACCGGCAAACTTTTCAACCTGCAAACCCTCCCTCCCGTTACAATAGGGGGATGCCCGTACGCCTCATTGCGCTGGATATTGACGGTACGCTTTTGGACAGCCGCTGGCAGGTTTCCGAAGCCAACCGCAACGCAATCGCCGAAGCGGCGCGGCGGGGTATCGAAGTCGCTCTCGTCACCGGGCGCCGCTATGACTTCGCCATGCCCGTTGCGCGTCAGCTAGAGGCCCCGCTCACCATGATCGTCAGCAACGGTGCCCTGGTCCGCTCCAATGATGGCCGCACGCATTTGTGCCACCTGCTTCCCCGCCGCGTCGCCGAGCAGGTTCTCCGCCTGACCAAGTCCTGGCGCGAAGGCGCGGCCGTGATTTTCGACCGTCCTGCCGAGAACCAAGTAATGCTCGAGCGGCTCGATCCTGACGATTCTCTTAGGTATGCCTATTACTCACGAAACAAAGAGTTTATCGGCTTAGCAAATCCACTTGAGACCTGCTTGAGCGAAGACCCAATTCAGGTGATGCTGTCCGGGAAAGTCGCAGTAATGCGCGACGCCGAGCGCGCTTTGCGCGGCGCGTCCTTCGCGGAAGCGTATGCACTGGCCGTCACCATGTACGAGCACCGGGACTTCGCAATGATTGATGTCCTTAATCCGATCTGCTGCAAAGGCGCATCGCTCGCCGAATGGGCCACGTTGCGCGGCTACGCTCGCGAAGAGGTTATGGCCATCGGCGACAATCACAACGACCTCGAAATGCTAAGCTTCGCCGGCATACCGGTTGTCATGGGCAACAGCGTCCCGGAACTTAAGACCTTTGGCTGGCACGAGACCCGCACCAACGACGAGAACGGCGTCGCCCATGCTATCGAGCAATTTGCCCTGCGCGAGGCTGCCCCATGCGCCTGACCTCGACTTCGAACCCCGTCGTTCCGAACGAAGTGCGCGGCCTGTCTCGGCTTTTGGTTTTTCCACCGCGTTGGGGTGTCCGCGCCCTTCCTCTCCTGCTCGCGCTCCTGGCTGCCCCCTCCGCTCGCGCCGAATACATCGTTCTCCGGAGCGGCGAGCGCATCCACGTCAACGGGTACCAGCTGGTTGGCGACAAGTACCGGCTGCAGCTGCAAGGCGGTTGGGTGGATGTGCAAACCGCCGACGTGGAGAAAATCGAACCGGAAGAAGTCTTTACGCCCGTGGTCCCCGATCCACCGGTCCCCCTTCAACCCATCGCGCCGCCCTATCGCGAACTGGTCAGTGCCGCCGCTTCGCGCTATGGCGTGGACGCCGAGCTGATTTCCAGCGTGATGGAAGTCGAGTCCCACTTCGACGCGAAAGCCGTGTCCCCCAAGAATGCGCGCGGATTGATGCAGTTATCACCGCAAACTGCGGCGCGTCTGGGCGTGAAAGATATTTTCGATCCGCAGGAAAATATTGACGCCGGGACGCGCTATCTGAAAGAGCTTCTGCAGCTCTACAACAACAATCTGACGCTCGCGCTCGCCGCGTACAACGCCGGCCCTGACAAAGTGCAGAAATACGGCGACGTTCCGCCCTACCGCGAGACGGTTTCCTACGTGAACCAGGTCAAGCGCAAGTACCAAAAGTCCAAGTCCGCGGCCGCCGCCAAAACCGCCCCTTCGGCGGCTCCCAAAGCGCCCGCGAGTGCCCCTGCTTCTGGCACATCGGCAACGCCGCCTTCCGCTCCGCCTTCGCCCACGCCCAAAACGCAAGACCCCTAGTCTAGGGGAGCTCTGGAAGAGCCGGCTTTGTGCCCTAGTCTCCTTCGAGAAGTTTTGGATCTTTCATGGTTCGCGCGCTCTAACCCGAGAACCCGCTCCGCGTAGCGGCCGGGCTACCCCGTCCGGTTCTTTCTTGTAGCGGTTCTGGCCTCACTTTGCGGCCTGATGGTGATCGAAACTAATCACCCGCTTGATCCTCCACATTCCATCCTTGTACTGCCACAAATGGATGAACTTCGCCTCGCCCACTGGCTCGGTATCCTCATGCCCCGGATGGTGAAACCGGTGAACCCCGATCTCCACTGCGCCAAAGCCCTTCATGTAATAGACCTGCAAACTTCCCGGCACGAGCTCCCGGGTCACTTTGCCGCAAATATTGTTCTTCACGCTCTCCGTCAACGCCGCTCTCCCAAGCGTCACGCCGCCTTGATCGTGGTAGAATTCCACATCCTCCGCGAGGAACGAGGCAAACTTCGCCAAATCGCACCGGTTGTAGGAATCAAACAGCGCCGCATCGAGCACCGCCACCGCCTTCGCCAACTCCTCCTGCGACTTGATATCGGCTAAGGCCGGCACCGGCTCGAGGCTAGTCTGGGCGCTCGCCGGGGCGACGCCAAGCGCAAGCAACGGCAAAAGCAACATCGTTCTTAGCGAAGCCAACAACTTCTTCATCGCGACTCCCTCTCATTCGGATTTGAACGACACGAGAGCAGATACGGGGCTTCACCGAGGAATGTTCCATCGAGAAAGTTGCGGCGACCTTCTTTAGGCTCGTTCCAATCCTGGGAAGCACTTGATAGGGTCTCAACTCAATACTGTGCTTCGGGCGCGCCCCAGATTTTGGGCGGCCCGCCAGGGAGCGGCGGTTCCTCCTCTTCGCGTTCTTTGGGCGTTCGCGGCGACGGCAAGAACACCGTTTCCCGAATTCTCCTCCCTTTCCCCTGGAGTTTTTCCGCGAGAGCGTTCCAGCACGCGCTGCAGATGTCGTACTCCCTGCCCGCAATTTCCTTTGGCAGGCAATCCTTGGCTCCTCCGCAGAGGTCGCAAGTGATCATAGACTCCTCCCGTCACGGTTGTGGCTGCTTCCCTCGCCGCTCGCAATCTAAACAAGACGCTCGTTGGCTTCATTGTACGCCTCGGAAGCGGGCCAAGGGCGGTTCGCGCCAGGACGACGGAATCTAAGCGTCCAGCAAGAAGTTGTAGCGGCCGGTCCTCAGGCCGACGAGGTCATGAAAAGGATTCCGAAAGGAAGTGCGCGGTCCTTTAAGACCCGCCGCTACCTGGCCGACCGACGGCCGATCACGCCGGGTGCTGGTAGAGAGGAGGGATTAGGCGGCAGAGACTTGAGGGCGGCGGTAAAGGGAGAACGACCAGAGGAACGATTCGCGATGCGCGGCACGGACAAACCCGGCAGCTTCCAGGACCGCAGCCATCTGCTGCGGCGGATGAACGAAGATGCGAAAGGCGCTTCGTCCGAGCCAAAGGAAAAAGTTCACGACCGAAAATCCCCCACGAAGATACCAGCGGTCGGGCGGGTGGGTGAAGGCCAGCAAGCGGCGCGATCGCGCGGCCGCCGCGCCAAGCAACGCGCTCGCGTCGGGATAACAGCAGACGACGCGGTCGAGGGTAACAACGTCCGCCTCGGACAGCGAGGCGGCGATCGCCGCAAAATTTCCAAGAATAAATTGCGTGGGACGCGAGCCATAACGCGACCCAACGTTGCGGCGCGCAAGTTCGAGGTAGGCGGGCGAGGCATCGGCAAGCGTCACGCTGGCCAAGCCGGCGGCGGCGAGTTCCCGAGCGATTACGCCAATGCCGGAGCCGACATCGAGAAGCTCGAGATCGTGGAGCGTCCAGCGGCGGAGTTCGGTGAGGAGCATGCGCGTACTGGCGTCAGGGCCGCGTCGCTGGTAGCGGCGCAAATCACGATCCGCAATGCGGGAGTCGAAGAAGCCCGCAGCTGCGCAATGACCGGCGCAGCAGGTCATGCAGCACACCTCTCATGGCGGAAGGCCGTCGAATTGAGAGTCTAGCGTAAGGCCGCGCCGGAGAGAATGCTAGTGAGGTATGGCGGGCTGAGGCGAGAGGAATCCGGGAGCAGACTCCAGAAGGCCGAGACCGAGATGGATGAAGTTGCGCCCTGATTGAGCACGGCGCGTCTTGCGCGCAGGAAGGAAAGGAATGCTCCTTCCTGCGCACGGCAGAGATTTGGAGAACTCTCAACTACGCCTCGCACCGCGAACTTGTTGTGGCTCCCGCAAGGATGTTGCTTCGCGGAGGCATTAGAGATGCAGGACAATCCCGAGCGACACCCGCGTGCAATTGAGGGTTTGGCTCGAGTTGCGCAGACCGACGTAGTCCACTTGCGGACGCAAAGCGATGTGCGGAGCCATACCGATATCGACACCACCGCCAAAACCAAACGCAAACTGATTGGAAGCGGCCGAACTGCCTCCATACCCAGCGCTGAGCCGGGAGCCACCCACCAGGCCCTGCAAGAAAGGATTGATCTTGGTGGGGTTGCGGAACGTCAGGCGCGGACCGAGCAGGAAGGTGTAGGTGTTCAGGGCAACGCCGGAGGGTGCGGCATGATAAACGCCAAAATCACCGACGATCCCGAACCACAGGTGATTAAAGGCCAGAGAGCCGCTAATCCCGTTCTGGTTCACTCCGTTCGAGCCACCCAGACGGAAATAAGAATAGCTAACCGAAGCATCCACGGACTGCGCGCGCGACGGAATGGCAAACAGGGCTATCCCTACAGCAAGCAACATCAGCTTCTTCATCGTTTTCCATCCTTTCGGGGGGGACATCAAGGGCTGGAAACACAAGCCTCGGCGACCGGTCGGAGGGCTCGGAACCGTGCCGAGGGGCTCATCTTATTGTTGAACACCAAGAAGAAAAAATGACGCAAAACACAGGAAGGAGTTCTACGCCTGCAATACCGCCTAGGACTTCAACCGTTTTCCAACGGCTGAGGTGGGCCGGAAGACGTCCGGATAAGCTTAGCCGAGGAAGCGGCCTTGGGCGAAAACGTTTTGCGGGTCGAACGCGGCTTTGAGGCCGCGCATGAGGGCAAGGTTCGGAAGAGGGACTGGCGGAGTCGCGCCTAAAAGAGCGGAACCAGAAGCGGGCCGCCCAGAGGCCGGCGCTACAAAATCAAGACCCCAAACGTTTACTTCACGCTTGAGTTGTGTGGGGCACCAAGGGAGAGTGGCATAAGCGTTTTCGGAAGCGCACAGGGAGAAAACGGACAAGGTGGGTTTAGCGAGGCGATGGACATGGTCCGGTCGAGTATATTCCCCGGCCTGTGGCAGGAGAGCAAAGTACACGACGCCGCAGGCGCGCGTGAGAATTGCGTGAGGAAGAGAGGCTTGATCTGCAAGTGTCCGCAACTGCTCAAGAAGCGGGGCAAGGCGGCTCGGAAGAATGGCGATTTTGAAGACAGCGGCTTCGGAACAAGCTTCGAGAAGAAGCGGAACGGATTGGCCGAGGTAGTGCCAAAGGTCGGCGCCTTCGGTTTCGTTGAGAGTAATAAGCTGCGAGTGTTTGGCTTCCGGGAGGGCCGCGATGCGAGTGAATTCGCTAGAAGCGCGATCGCACACTTCTGAGGTGCCTTCGATGCTGCCGCAAAGATGCCAGGAGTCTCCGGGGAATTTTCCCTGAAGAGGCGCCGCCGGAGGCTCCGGAGAATTTTTCTCGGCCTCGAGGAAGAGTTGCAGAAGCTGGGGGCTGACTACGTCGATAGAAGCGGGAGCGAGAGGAGACTTCTCGACGAGATGGCCGAACGCAAGAGCATTTTCGGGCGCGGGAAAAGAGACGACGAAACCGCGGCGCGAGGGCGCCGCGGGAAAGGTCCGGAAGTTGAGGCGGGTGATGACGGCAAGAGTGCCGAGCGAGCCGATCAGGAGCTTGTGGAGGTCGTAGCCGGTGACGTTTTTGACGACGCGGCCACCGCTCTTACAGAGGCGACCGGTGCCGTCGACAAATTCCGCGCCAATCAAGAAGTCCCGGGCAGTGCCGTAGGAATGGCGAAGCGAGGAGTCCACGCCGGAGGCGATGATGCCTCCGATGGTGGATTCGAAGTAAAACGGGACAGAGAGTGGCAGGAATTGTTTTTGTTGGTAGAGAGGAGCGGCGAGGTCGTTGAAGTTGGCTCCGGCATCGACGCTGACGGTGAGGTCGCCGGGATCGTAATGAGCGATTTGGTCGAGGGCGGTCATGTCGAGGGCGACGTCGTACCGCGAAGGGGGCATGCCGATTTGGAGTTTCGTGCGATGGCCGCAAGGGATCAGGGAGAGCTTTTCGAGGGCGGCGAAGCGGACGATTTCGGCAACTTCTCCCGCGGAAGCTGGCTTGGCGACGGCCGAGGGCGTCAGTTCGTCGACGACGTATTCGGAGCACACGGAAGGATCGGCGGAGACGTGGGAAACGCCGATGGCGGATTCGAGACGGGAGGCGAAGTTGGACATAGCGCTAGTCATGGGACAACCGCAGCCAGAAGAGGTCGACAGTTGAAACCGGGACAAGCGCGGAGGCTTTTTGAGGAGTAAGGAAATAGGGATGAAAGAGAAGAGGCAGGAAGAGCCAGGGGTCAAGGAGGCGAACTGGGGCAACAGGCATCATGTGGCGCTCGGGCGAGAATGAGATGGCGCGCTCGAACGGGTGCGAATTTCGCCGCAGCCTTTGCTGAGCGGGAAGATCTTGCCGGGATTGAGCAAACAAGCGGGATTGAAGGCGTCGTGGACGCGGCGCATGAGGTCGAAATCGGCGTCGGAGAAAAGAAGCGGCATCAGCTCGGACTTTTCCATGCCGATGCCGTGTTCGCCGGTGAGTGCGCCACCAACTTCCACGCAATAGCGGATGATTTCCGCGGAGGCTTGCATGGCATGTTCGAATTGCCCCCTATCGCGAGGATCGTAGAGAACGATGGGATGAAGGTTGCCGTCGCCGGCGTGGAAAATATTGCAAATGTCGAAACCATATCGCGCGCCGATTTGGCGGATGCGGCGAAGCGTTTGCGGAAGTTTGGTGCGAGGAATGACGCCGTCGAGAACATAGTTGCTGGGAGCGAGGCGGCCAAGAGCGCCAAAGGCGTTCTTGCGGCCTTTCCAGAGAAGTTCGCGTTCGGCGTTGTCGCGGGCAAGGCGGACTTCGCGGGCGTGGTGGGCGTTCGAAACTTCCCTGATGGCTCTAGCCTGAGCCGCGACGGCCTCCGCGAGGCCCTCGACTTCGAGGAGAAGAACCGCGGCGCTGTCCCGCGGGAAACCGGCGTGGACGAAGTCTTCGACGACACGGAGTGTCCAGCCATCGAGCATTTCGCAAGCCGCGGGAATGATGGCGCGCGCGGTAACGTCCACGACGGTTTCGGCGGCGTCGTCGACGGAATCGAAGATCGCGAGGAGCGTTTCGACGGCTTCGGGCTTGCGGGAGAGCTTCACGGTGATTTCGGTGACGAGCGCCAGCGTGCCTTCCGAACCGACCAAGATGCCGGTCAGGTCGTAGCCCGGAGCGTCACCTTGGGCGCTGCCGACCCGCACAACTTCGCCGTCGGGAAGGACCAGTTCGAGCGCGGTGACGTGATTGGTGGTGACGCCATAGGCGAGCGTGTGGGGACCACCGGCGTTTTCGGCGACGTTGCCGCCGATGGTGCAGGACTTTTGGCTGGAGGGATCTGGCGCGAAGTAAAGGCCGTGAGGTGCGGCGGCGAGGCTAAGATCGAAATTGACCACGCCGGGCTGGACGACGGCGCGCTGGTTCTGAGGGTCGAGGGAGAGAATGCGGTTCATGCGCGCAAAAACGATCATCACGCCGCCGGTGCGGGCGAGCGCTCCGCCGGAAAGACCGGTCCCGGCGCCACGGCCCACGATGGGGGCATTGTGCTTTCCGGTAAGTTTCACGATTTGCGAGACCTCTTGCGTCGTGGTGGGAAACACGACGATGTCGGGGCGGCCTTTCTCAACCGATCCGTCGTATTCGTAGAGAACGACATCTTCCGCTTGAAAAAGAACGGAGGAAGAGCCGAGAAAGTCTTCGAGATCGCGAAGAAGGCCAGAATCCATAGCGTTCGCCTTTTAACCGGATGCCGAAGGAACATTCTTCATGAGCTTCAAAGGCGATAGCCTCCTTTTTGACAAGGCACCTAGCTGAGGGCTGCAGCCCCGACCTCCTCAAATACGCGTATTTTAGGAGTAGCCTGCAAAATGCGCATCTCGCACTATAGTGAGATTTCCGGCAGCCGCGCAACGTGAAGTTGCAAGCGAGGTAAGCGAGTGTGTTAGTGTGAAGGCCCCCAGACCTCGGCTGAGGATAAACGGTGAAACCGAAGATTTTTGCGACACACCGATTGTTTGACCCCGCGAGAACAATCCTGCAGGAAAACTGCGACGCGGAGTATTGGGAGAAGCAGGAGCGTCCGCCGCGCGAGGAGGTGTTACGACGCGTAAAGGATAAAGAAGGGCTGATCTGCCTGCTGACGGAGAAAGTGAACGACGAATTGTTGCTGGCGGCCACGAAATTGAAGATCGCGGCGAACGTGGCGGTTGGTTTTGACAATATTGACGTGGCGGCGTGCACCAGGCGCGGAGTTATTGCAACCAACACGCCGGGAGTGCTTGACGAGACGACCGCGGACTTTGCGTGGACCTTGCTCATGGCGGTGGCGCGGCGGCTCGGCGAAGGTGACGCGCTGGCTCGGTCAGGCGACTGGAAAGGCTGGGATCTGGATCAACTGGTGGGAACGGATGTGTGGGGGAAAACGTTAGGGATCGTGGGATTCGGGCGCATCGGGAAGGCCATGGCCCGGCGGGCGAGCGGGTTTCGGATGAAAGTGATTTACACGGATGCGGTGCGTGCAACCGCCGAAGCGGAGCAAGAGTTACGTGCGGAGTATCGGGACATAAATGCCCTGCTGGCGGAGTCAGACTTCATCAGCATCCACACGCCGCTGCTGCCCGAAACGCGGGGGCTGTTCAACGCGGCGAAATTCGAGCGCATGAAGCGGACCGCGTTCCTAGTCAACACGTCGCGAGGGCCGGTGGTGGACGAGGCGGCGCTGGTGGCGGCGCTCGAGAGCGGAAAAATCGCGGGAGCGGCACTCGACGTATTTGAAAAAGAGCCGGCCATTCACTCCGGCTTGCATCGCCGGAACGTGGTGCTTGCGCCGCATATCGCGTCGGCTTCGCTCGAGACGCGTACAAGGATGGCGTGCATGGCGGCGGAAAACGTGATCGCGACTTTCGAGGGGCGACGTCCTGCAAACATTCTGAACCCCGAAGTACTGAAAGGATAAGCGAAAGCTGGGGTCATCCTTCCCATGGCGGACCTTAAACAAATTGCCCGCCAAATTCTTCACGAGACCCTGGCCGCGATCGATATCCCTGCAACGATGCAGAGGAAGCTGCGGCGGCAAGGCACGCGGATCGTGTGCGGCGAGAAGACACTTGACCTGAAGGATTTCGAAAAAATACGAGTGGTGGCGGTAGGGAAGGCAGCTCACGCCATGGTCGAAGGGCTGGTGTTTGCGCTTGCCCCCTTTGTGGGCTTTGCAGGGGCCGTGGCAGCTCCCTCGCTTCCAAAGAAGCCCGTGCCTGGCCTGAAGTATTTTGCGGCGGGACATCCCACGCCGAACGAGCAGAGCTGGAAAGCGGCGGAGGCCATTCTCGCTTTACTGCGAAAATGTGACGCAAAGACACTGGTGATTTTCCTGCTTTCGGGCGGCGGATCAGCGCTGATGGAACTGCCGCTCGATGCGAAGCAAACCTTGGAGGACGTGCAGCATTGGCACAAGGCGCTGGTGACTTGCGGGGCAAGCATCGATGAGATCAACACGGTGAGGAAGCATTTGTCGGCGGTGAAGGGCGGGCGGCTGGCGGCGACGGCTCCGGAGGCCACGAAAATCACGCTGGCGGTCAGCGATGTGCCCGTAGGAAAGGAATCCGCGCTGGCGTCGGGGCCAACGTTGCCGGACCCGACGACCGCTGCGGATGCGAAACGCGTCATGAAGGAATATGCGCTTGGCAACAAATTCCCGCTGGCCCTACAAAAATGGCTCAAAGACGAGAAAATGCCGGAAACGCCAAAACCCGGCGACGGGGCCTTCCGGAAATCGTCCTTTTCGCTGACACTGGGAATGGACGATTTGCTTCATCCGGCGCACCACGCGGCGGAAGCATTGGGTTTTGTGACGTGTTGCGATAACTCGACCGATGAATGGCCGGTCGAGAAAGCGGCGGAAGCGTTGCTGAGGCAGCTCGCGGAGTTGCGCGTGATGCATCGCGGGCGGCGCGTCGCTTTGATTGCCGATGGAGAAGTAAGCTCGCCGGTGACGGGAAACGGAATTGGGGGAAGGAATTCGGCGTTCGTGCTGGCTTGCGTGGAAAAAATCGCGGGAGAGAAGGTGGCGGTGCTGAGTGCGGGGACTGACGGGATTGACGGCAATAGCTCCGGGGCGGGCGCGGTGGCAAACGGCAGGACGCTCGAGCGTGCGAAGGAGGCGGGACTCGATCCGAGAGATTTCTTTGAGCGAAGCGATGCATTTACGTTTTTTTCGAGGCTGGGTGACGCGATCTTGACCGGGCGCACGGGAAATAATTTGCGGGATTTGCGGATACTGCTGGCTGACCGGTAGGAGAAAACATCCATGCAGAGGGCGCACCGCCTGGACAGCGGGAACACCGGGAAGAGAAGGAACACTGCCTGCAGAAAAGAAACGAAGGGCCTCGGTTTCGAATGGCCTAATCTTCATTTCTCATCTGGATAAATCATTTGCTCGAGGGCCTCGCTGGAGGAAGGCGCGTTTCGATGGCTTTGAGGCGCTCGTTCATTTCTTCAACCAGATGCTCCAGTTTATCCAGCCGCTCGAGCACCACATCGGAGTCGCCGGACTTCTCTGACGCCGAACCGGGTGCGCCGGCCGATTCGGCCGCTTCTGCGTTCGGAGGAGTGGGCTTGGTCGCGGGAGGCTTTCTCAGGCGGGCAAGCTGGCCCTTGATCATGG